>Ga0070686_100002279_pt1 | contig 10593 bp, 11 predicted proteins | sample KBSS23LmetaG_FD_65654 | JGI IMG/M metagenome (GOLD analysis project Ga0070686, IMG submission 65654) | Switchgrass rhizosphere microbial communities from Kellogg Biological Station, Michigan, USA - KBS S2-3L metaG | ecosystem: Host-associated > Plants > Roots > Rhizosphere ...
TGGTGCCGGTCCTCCGGCCGTCACGATGGCTCCGCGACGCCGATCCGCTGCCGCATTCATGGGACGTGACGAGCGACAGCATTGCCGCGTGGATCGCCGGGCAGGTGAGCGCGCGTCAGTTGATCCTCGTCAAGCCCGCAGGTGTCGACCGGCCGGAGCGTGCCGTCGACGCGTATTTCGCGTGCGCCTTGCCGCGCGATGTCGAGCTGACCATCGTCGCAGCCGATCAGCTCGACGCGCTGCTGCGGCCTCACCGTAGCGCAGGCCTTTAGGCCTGCCGAAACGGCCGCGGGCAGCCTGAAGAACTGCGCTATGTAATCAGAGCACCGCACGAAGATCGCGGACGCGCTCCGACGAGATGCGGCCGGTTCTCCCTCCTTCGCAGGCGGCGCCGCGCACGCCGGCGATGTCGGCGCCGGTGTCTCGAACCACCGGCAGATCGCCCGCGGCGAGCTGGCCGGCGAGCGCGACCAACAGCCCGCCGTCGTGCGCGCGAGCGACCCACGCGGCGAGCGCGCGCTGGTCCAGCAGTCGCGTCAACCCGAGACCGTGTTTATCGACGGTATCGAGCAGCACGCCACGTGCGCCGACGCGCGCGGCGATCTCGACGAGCGCCGCCGGTGTGACGCCCGTGCGCGAATCACCATCGGCGTATGCGACCAGCACGACGGCGCTGGCGGCAGCGCCGGCGACTGCACCGCGCTGCGCTGCCGCGGCGAGCGATTCGATGCGCGCCGCCGACGCGATTCCGCCGAATCCGACCTTGACGAACCGGGTGCCGGAGGCGGCGAACGCGCGGGCCGTTGCCTCGACCGTCGCTTCGTCGCCGGCGTCGCCGATCGCCGCCGTGACCGGACGCCTGCCGGCAACGGCTGTGTGGATGTCATCGAGCGCGTCGATCGACACGGCGCCGAGCGCACCGGCGCGCGGATCTTTCGCGTCGATGACGTCCGCGCCGCCGTCGAGCGCAGCCAGCGCTTCCTCCGCGGACCGGACGCTCACCAACAGCTGCATCGCGACTACAGTATCATCTGCGTTCATGGTCGCTGGAGCGCTCGCCGGCCGCGCTGTGCTCGTCACCGGCGGATCGAGCGGCATCGGCAGAGCGATCGCGGTGGCCGCTGCACGTGCCGGCGCTGACGTCGCCATCACCTATCGCGTCAACGCGGCGGGTGCGGAGGAGGTCCAGCGGGCCATCGGCGCGCTCGGGCGGAGGACGTCGGCGATTCACCTCGATCTCGCCAGCGCCGCATCGCTCGACGCGCTCGCCGCCGCCGCGCAGCGCGCGCTCGGCCGCGTCGACGTCTGGATCAACAATGCCGGCGCCGACATCCTGACCGGGGCCGCGGCGTCGCTGTCTCGCCTCGAGAAACTCGATCGGTTGATGGCCGTCGATCTGCGCGGCACGATGATCGCCTCGTGGCACGCCGCCGAGCTGCTTGCCGCGCAAGATCGCGGAGGCGTGATCATCAACATGAGCTGGGATCATGCGCTCACCGGAATGGCCGGCCCGAACCCGGAGCTGTACTCGGCCGTGAAGGGCGGCATTCTCGCGTTCAGCAAATCGCTGGCGCGATCGGTCGCGCCGCGCGTGCGCGTGAACATCCTCGCGCCCGGTTTCATCGAGACGTCGTTTGGCGAAGCGGCCGACGAACGCTGGCGCCGGACGGTCATCGACGCGACGCCGCTCCAGCGCTGGGGCACACCCGACGACGTCGCCGGCGCGGCGGTGTTCCTCGCATCGCCGGCGGCGGCCTTCCTGACCGGCCAGACCATTTGCGTCGGCGGCGGCGTCGTGATGTGAGCGGATGTGAGCGGATGTGAGGCGGATGTGAGGCTCGCATGGCAGACAAGGAACGCACCTATTCGGAATCCGAGATCGCCGACCGGCTGCGCGATTTGCCCGGTTGGTACTTCGAGGACGGCTGGATTCGCCGCGTCTACAAGACCGACGGCTGGCCGACGACGCTGATGCTGGTCGGCGCGATCGGCTTCTGCGCCGAAGCCGCCTACCACCATCCCGATCTCGCGGTGACATGGGGCAGAGTGACCGTGAAGCTGTCGACGCACAGCGCCGGCGGGATCACCGACAAGGATTTCGCGCTCGCCGGCCGCATCGAGCAGGTGGCGCTGTGGCGGCCGGAGAGCGGCGCTCCGCTGAGCGGTACGCCGAACAAATTCGTGCGCGGCGGCGACCCGCGTTGAGCAACGGCCTGGACCAGGCCGCGGCCGAGCGCCGCCGCGTGCTGTTCGTCACCGGCCGGCTCGCCGAACCGGCGCTGCGCCGCGTCCTCGCCGACATGCAGCCGGAGTTTGGCTGCGACGTAACGGTGATGGGCATCACCGTCGCCGCGCTGATGACTACCGAGTGGATCGCGCGAACCCTCACGGTTCCGCCGGGCACCGATCTCGTGCTCCTGCCGGGCCTTTGCGAGGGCGACACCGGGCCGCTCGCCGCCCGGGTCGGCGTCGCCGTCGAGAAAGGTCCCAAAGATCTGCGCGAGATTCCCGCGTACTTCGGGCGCGTCGCCGCGGCGCACGGCTACGGCGGATGGGACATCGAGATCGTCGCCGAAATCAACAACGCCCCACGCCTGTCCGCCGGCGAGATGCGCGCCGCCGCCGACTATTTCCATGCCGCCGGCGCCGACGTGATCGACATCGGCTGCACGCCCGGGCTGCCGTTTCCGACGCTCGGCGACACCGTGCGCGATCTGGTCAGCGCCGGCATGCGAGTCAGCGTCGACAGCTTCGATCGCGATGAAATTCGCACGGCCGTGGCCGCGGGCGCGGAGCTCGTGCTGAGCGTCAATGCCGCCAACCTCGACGTCGCCAGAGATCTCGCCGGCACGCCGGCGCGCGTCGTCGCGCTGCCCGACCCTGGCGGCGGACTCGAGACCCTCGATCCGATCGTCGAGCAGCTCGAGACGTGGGGCGTCGGGTATCTCGTCGATCCGATTCTCGAGCCGATTGGTTTCGGTTTCACGCGGTCGATCGAGCGCTACGCCGCCGCCAGGCGGCGGTTCCCCGCCGCGCCGATGCTGATGGGCATCGGCAACGTCACCGAGTTGACCGCCGCCGATTCGACCGGCGTCAACGCCTTGCTTATCGCGATCTGCCAGGAGCTCGGCATTCGTACCGTGCTGACGACCGAAGTGATCCCGTGGGCGCGCGGCGCGGTGCGCGAAGTGGACGTCGCGCGGCGGCTGATGCATTACGCCGTCACGCGGCAGACACTCCCGAAAGGGGTCGACGATCGGCTGGTGACGGTGAAGGATCCGGCGGTCCTGACGTTTACCGAGGAGGAGCTCCGCGCGCTGCAGTCGCAGATCACCGACCCGAACTTTCGCATCTTCGCCGATCGCGGCGGCATCACCGTGTTGAACAACGAGCAGTTCATCCGCTGGTCCGATCCGGCGCGGCTCGACGACCTGTTCGCGCAGCTGCACGTCAGCGAACCGACGCACGCGTTCTATCTTGGCCGCGAGCTGGCGCGCGCCAGCCTCGCCGCGATGCTCGGCAAGACCTATCGCCAGGACGGCGCGCTCTCGTGGGGCTATCTCACACCGGCCGACGAGCCGCACCACGGTCGGGTCACGCTCACCCAGCGCTCGAAGCCGAGAAACCCGCCGCGATGATCGTCGAAACCATCGTCACCACCCTCGCCGAGGACGGCGCCGTCAACGTCGCGCCAATGGGCGTGGAATGGGGTGACGAGGTGATCGTGCTGAAGCCGTTTCTCGAGACGGCGACCTACCGCAACGTCGCGGCGACCCGCGCTGCGGTGGTGAACCTGACCGACGACGTGCGAGTGTTCGCGCGGGCGGCGATCGCCAACCCGCCGTATCCGACCGTGCCGGCGGCGATCGTGCGCGGCGTGGTGCTCGCCGACTGCTGCACCTGGCGGGAGCTCGAGATCCGGTCGATCGACAGCAGCCCGCCGCGTTCGCGAATCGACGGCGTCGTCGTGCACCGCGGCGCCAACCGCGAGTTCGTCGGGTTCAACCGCGCCGCGCATGCGGTGATCGAGACGGCCATCTACGCCACGCGCCTGCACCTGCTGGCGCGCGAGTTCGTCGACAGCGAGCTGGTGCGCCTGCAGATCATCGTCGACAAGACCGCCGGTCCGCGCGAGCGCGAAGCGATGGCGATTCTCGCCGATCACATTCGCGCCCATCCGGCGGCAGCGGTTGCGCCATGACGGGTGAGGCGGCGGTCTTCGTCGAAACGGCGGCGCGTCTCCACTTCGGCGTCCTCGACTTGCGCGGCGATCGCGGACGGTGGTTCGGCGGCATCGGCGCCGCGGCGCCGTCGCCGACCCTGCTCGTCTCGGCATCGCCTGCGCCGGAGGTGACGGTCGTGGGCGAAGATGCGGATCGTGCGGCGGCGTTCGCGCGCGCCTTTGTTGCGCACCATCGTCTCGCCGGCGGCGCACGCGTGTTCGTCCATCGCGCGCTTCCGGCACATGCCGGTCTCGGCTCAGGCACGCAGCTCGCGCTGGCGGTCGGCCGCGCGCTGGCTGAACTACACGGCATCGCGACTACGCCGGCCGACCTGGCGATGGCCGTGAGCCGAGCGCAGCGATCAGCGATTGGCACGTGGACATTTGCCGGCGGCGGCTGTGTCGTCGAAGGCGGCAGACGCCGCGATCGCGACGGCGTCGGTCCGCTGATCGCGCGCCTGCCGTTTCCGCCCGGATGGCGCTGCATCGTCGCCGTGCCCCGGCGGCCGCCGTCAATCAGCGGTGCGGACGAGGCCGCAGCGCTCGCGATGCTGTCGCCGCCGCCGGAGCGCGACGTCGAACATGTGGCGCACCTGGTGCTGATGGCGCTGCTCCCGGCGGTGGCCGACGGCGATCTCGATACGTTCGGCCGGGCTCTGACGGCGATTCAAACGATCACCGGCCGCTGGTTCGCGCCCGTGCAGGGCGGCGCATTCGCGCCCGGGCCGGGCGAGGAGCTGGTGCGGCGCATGGCTGAATGGGGCGCCGCTGGCGTCGGGCAGAGTTCCTGGGGACCGGCGGTGTACGGAATCGTCGACGGTGCCGCCGCGGGCGCGGCGCTTGGCGATCGTGTGCGCGGCGCGTTGGATCGCTGCGGCGGGGGAGACGTGTACGAAGGGCCGTTCCGATCCGAAGGCGCGCGAGTCTGGCGATCCGATCGGACGTAGCACGAAGGCTCAGCCGGCCTCCCCTTCAAGGCACGCGTTCCATTCCGCGCGCTGCGAGCACGCGATCAACTGTTGAAGACATCAGGAACGTAATGAGAGCGCGGGCCGCATCCGCATGCTCCGACTTCGCGCTGACGCCGGCGACCATGATCGTGTAGTCCTGGACGGCCGGCGGGAACGTGCCGGCGAGGTCGACGCCGGGGACGAAGAGAATCTCGCTCACCGGCTGGACACCGAACTCGGCAGTGCCGTTGGCGACGGCTTGGCTCACCTCTGTCCCGGTTACTGTCGGCTTGAACTTCGGCGCGAGCTCGTCGACGAGACCAAGGCGGTTGACGAGCGCCGTGAAATACAGGCCGCCGGCTCCTTCCTTCGCGAAGGCGATCGACGTGGCGGATCTCAGCGCCGACTTCAACGACTCGACGGTGCGCAGATCCGGCTTCGCCGCGCCGCGCCGCACGGCGATTGCGTAGCCCGACCGCGCGATCGCGGTGCGCGTCGCGGCGGCAATCGTTCCGCCCGCGATCAACGCGTCGACGACCTGCGGCGTGACGATCGCGACGTCGAAGCGCTCGCCCTTCTCGATCCGCTGCTTCAACTCCGACGAGACGCTGTAACTGATCGCAATCTGGTTCCCCGAGCCCTGTTCGAACTGCGAAGCAGTGGCGGTCAGCACGGCGCGCAGTCCGTTCGAGCACAGCACCGTCAGCGATGGCGCCTGCGCGGCGTCGATGACGGCGCCGATCAGCAACAGAACCGCAGCCGCGATTGGCACTCGCAACGCTCGCACCATGTCGAACATTCTACGGCGCCGTCGACACAACGCTACGTCAATCGCCCCGATGTAGAGGAGAATACGCGGCATGTCCGAGTCGACTGCAGCCGCTCCGATGCATGTCTCCGATCGCGCGTGGCAAGTGCTCGAAGGCGCCTACGATCTGCAGATTCACGTCGCCCCCGACGTGATCGCCCGCCGAATCGACGACATCGACTGCGCCAAAGAATTTCTCGCGCACGGGATGAAGGGGTTCGTCCTCAAGTCGCACTACATCCAGACCGGCGAGCGGGCGCAGGTGGTGACCAAAGCGGTCCCCGGCAGCCGCGTGTTCGGCGCGGTGACGCTCAATCACAGCGTCGGTGGATTGAATCCCGTCGCCGTGGAGCTGGCGGGTCGTACCGGCTGCAAGATTGTGTGGATGCCGACCGTCGACGCGCAGAACGAGACCGCCGGCCGTGTCGACGGCGGCTCCGAGAAGCTGCCGTTCTGGGCGAAGATTCAACGCGAGCTCGCCGCTGAAGGCATCTCGCCGCCGCCGCTGTCGGTGATCAACGGGTCGGGCGAGCTGACCGAACCGGCGCGCCGCTGCCTCGAGCGGATCGGCAAGCACAACATGATTCTCGCCACCGGCCATCTCGGGCGAAAGGAGATCTTTGCCCTCGTGCGCGCAGCGAAGGCGATGGGCTTGAAAAAGGTGCTCGTCACCCACGCCGAGTTCCCGTCGCAGAACCTGAGCGGAGACGAGCAGAAGGAGCTGGCCGACCTCGGCGCGCTCATCGAGCACTGCTTCACGACCTACTACACCGCGAAGGCGTCGTGGGAATCAGCCTTCGCGAATATCCGCAAAGCCGGCGTGACGCGCGCGGTGATCTCGACCGATCTCGGCCAGACCATCAACCCGCCGGTGGCCGACGGCTTCGCGAGCTTCGCGCAGCATCTGCTCGACGCCGGGTTCACCGCCGACGAGGTGCGGACGATGGCGGTGACCAATCCGACGCGGCTCGTCGAGGAGTAGCAACCGCGTCCTTGCAGTAGAATTCGCAGGCCATGAAGATCTGCGTCGCCGGCACCGGGGCGATGGGCGTCATTCACATGAAGGCGCTGCGCAAAATCGACGGCGTCGAAGTGGTTTCGGTGAACAGCCGCACGGCCGAAAGCGGCAAGGCGTTCGCCGCCGAATGGGGCATCCCGCATTACTCGACCAACCTCGAAGAGTCGATCGATCGGCCCGGCGTCGACGCCGTGATCCTCACGACGCCGAGCGCGATGCATGCCGATCAATCGGTGCTGGCGCTCGGCAAGGGCAAGCACGTGCAGGTCGAGATCCCGATGAGCCTCAACCTCCCCGACGCCCAGCGCATCGTCGAGGCCACCAGACGTTCGGGAAAGATTTGCATGGTGACGCACACGCGACGATTCTCGTCGCCGCACCGTGAGATCCGGAAACGGATTCAGAACGGCACGTTCCACCTGCACCACATGGTCGTCGAGACCTATTTCTTTCGCCGCGAGAACACCAACATGCACGGCCAGCCGCGGTCGTGGGTGGACAACCTGCTGTGGCACCACGGCTGTCATTCGGTGGATCTCGCGCAGTGGATCCTCGCCGACGCCGGCTGGGTGGCCTGGGGACAGAAGGGACCGGATCACCCGGCGCTCGGCATCCCGATGGACCTTACGGTGGCGATGAAGTCGAAGAAGGGTCCGCTCTTCTCGATGGCGATGTCGTTCAACAACAAAGGGCCCTTCGGCGGCTTCTATCGCTACATCGGTGAGGAAGAGACCTACAAGGTGTATCGCGACTCGATGACCGACAGCGACGGCAAAGAGCTGCCGCTCGACGGCACGGCCGCGTTCGATCGACAGGACGTCGAGTTCACGAGCGCGATCCGCGAGGGCCGGGAGCCCGAATCGAGCGCCGCGAGTTGTCTGACGACGATGGCGCTGCTGGATCAGATCGATACTGCTATGGCCAGGTAGGCCTGGTGGGGTCAGGCAGGTCAAGCAGGTCGGGCAGGTCGGGCAGGTCGGGCAGGTCGGGCAGGTCGGACCATGGATATTTCGGACATCAGGGTTAACCCTAGAGGCGCGATGGTGTGGCCGTTCGACCTGCCAGACCCGCCCGGCCCGCCAGACCTGCCTGACCGGCAGAGAGACGCATGATCATCGACTGCCACGGCCACTACACGACGGCGCCGAAGGCGCTGCAGGCCTATCGTGATGCGCAGCTTGCCGCGCTGAAGAATCCGGCCGGCGCACCGCGCACGAAGGGCACGGTCCCGATCACCGACGACGAGATCCGTGAGAGCCTCGAAGGCGCGCAGCTGAAGCTGCAGCGCGCGCGCGGAACCGACGTGACGATCTTCTCGCCGCGGGCGTCGGCGATGGCCCACCATATCGGCGACGAGACGACCAGCCGCCACTGGTCGGAGCAGTGCAACGATCTCATCGCGCGCGTCTGCGCGCTCTACCCGGAGAATTTCGTCGGCGTCTGCCAGCTGCCGCAGTCGCCCGGCGTCCCGCCGGAGCGATCGATCGCGGAGCTCGAACGGTGTGTCAACGAGCTCGGGTTCATCGGCTGCAACCTGAATCCCGATCCGTCGGGCGGCCACTGGACCTCGCCGCCGCTGACCGATCGGTGGTGGTATCCGCTCTACGAGAAGCTGGTGGAGCTCGACGTGCCGGCAATGGTCCACGTCAGCTCGTCGTGCAACGCGAATTTCCACGCGACCGGCGCCCACTACCTCAACGCCGATACCACGGCCTTCATGCAGTTCCTCACCGCGGATCTGTTCAAGGACTTTCCGACGCTGCGCTTCGTCATCCCGCACGGCGGCGGCGCTGTGCCCTACCACTGGGGCCGCTATCGCGGGCTCGCGCAGGATCTGAAGCGCCCGCCGCTCGGCGATCTGATTCGCGACAACGTCTTCTTCGACACGTGCGTTTATCACCAGCCCGGAATCGACCTGCTCGTCGCGGTCGTGCCGATCGACAACATCCTCTTCGGATCCGAAATGGTCGGCGCCGTTCGCGGCATCGATCCGGAGACCGGCCACTATTTCGACGACACCAAGCGCTACATCGACGCGCTGACATCGATTGGCGATGCCGACAAGCGCAAGATTTTCGAGGACAACGCGCGCAAGGTCTATCCGCGCATCGGCGCTCGCCTGAAAGGCTCGCGCTCCTCGGACGACTCAGCGCGCGCCGCACCGCGAGCCGACGGAGCGCGAGCCTTTCAGGCGAGCGATCAGCAATCGTGAAGCCGACCATCGTGCGGAAGATCGCGCGGCCGGATGCCGACGCGGTGCGGACGCTGCAGCAGCTCGGCGTCGCGACGGTGCACGAGGCGCAGGGGCGGACTGGCCTGATGCGCCCTTACATGCGGCCGATCTACATGACCGCCCGCGTCGCCGGCGCTGCCGTCACGGTGTCGTCACAGCCGGGCGACAACCTGATGATTCACGCCGCGCTGGAGCTCTGCCAGGCCGGCGACGTCCTGGTCGTGACGACGACGTCGGAGTCGACTGACGGAATGTTCGGCGAACTGCTTGCGGTCTCGGCGCGCGCGCGCGGCGTCGCCGGCCTGGTGATCGATGCCGGGGTGCGCGATGTCACCGACATCACCGCAATGGGTTTCCCGGTCTGGGCAAAGGCGATCAGCGCGCAGGGAACAGTCAAGGCGACGCCGGGCTCGGTCAACGTGGCGGTCGTCTGCGCCGGTGCGCCGGTCCGGCCCGGCGACGTCATCGTCGGCGACGCCGACGGCGTGTGCGTGGTGCCGCGGGAGACGGCCGCAGAGATCGCGCGGCTCGGCCTCGACCGTGTCGCGAAGGAAGAGAAAACACGCGAGCGGCTGCGCAAGGGCGAACTCGGTCTAGACTTCTACGGATTCCGCAGCCGCCTCGCCGATCTCGGTGTGCGGTACGTCGACGAGGAGTAGGCCGGGTGGGCCAGGTAGGTCGGGCGGGTCAGGCAGGTCGGGCAGGTCAGGCAGGTCGGGCGGGTCAGGCAGGTCAGGCGGGTCAGGCAGGTCGGACGGGCCAGGCAAGTCGGGCGGGTCAGGCGGGTCGGACAACGGGCAATCCGACGTCCGGGTAAACCCGTTGGGGTTTACCCGTGACGTGATGCGATGTGGCCGTTCGACCCGCCAGACCCGCCTAACCTGCCCGACCCGCCCGACCAGGGAGACCAGCGATGGGAGAGATAGTCGCGGCAATCGGCACCTGTCACACGCCGTACATGTTCACGCGGCCGCCGGATGAAAAACCCGAGCAGCTCGATCAGGCCGCGGCGGGGATGGCCGAGCTCGGCAAGGTGCTCGACGAGACGAGGCCCGACGTCATCATCTTTCTCGGCAGCGACCACGTCGAAACCTTCTCAGTCACCTGCATTCCGACGTTCGCGATCATCGCCGGCAGCCGCGCGATCGCGAAGTTCGCCGGCCGCGATTACAACCTCCCGGTGCATCGCGAGATGGCCGAAGACCTCCTCAACAGGCTGGTCGTCGAGCACGACTTCGACATCGCCTACTCGGAGGACGCCGAGCTCGGTCATGCCTTCGCGGTGCCGTTCGAGCACGTGATCGGCGGTCGCGACATCCCGGTGATCCCGTTCTTCACCAACGTCTACGTGCCGCCGCTGCC
>Ga0070686_100002280_pt1 | contig 10593 bp, 5 predicted proteins | sample KBSS23LmetaG_FD_65654 | JGI IMG/M metagenome (GOLD analysis project Ga0070686, IMG submission 65654) | Switchgrass rhizosphere microbial communities from Kellogg Biological Station, Michigan, USA - KBS S2-3L metaG | ecosystem: Host-associated > Plants > Roots > Rhizosphere ...
CGTGGTCATCAATTGGAAACACCAGGCCTGGAGTCATGATGTTCTGTTGCGCGAAAAGCCAGAATTGCCGCCGGGTTGGGATGCGGCCACGACGCGGCTCGAAGTCCTCACCGAATTCATCGTCGAGGCCGAACCCGAGTTGCGCGGAGGGAAAGCGCCCGCCGACCGGCCCGAATCCGCCAATCATACGGTCATCGATTTCGGCGCGATGGCCATGCTGGTGGGCAAAGCTTTTTCCGTCGCGGAGAACGGCGCGATGAATTTTGGCGGGGACCTGCGCAAGGAAGGCGCGCCCGTCCGCAAACATTGGCAGCGCACCGAAGACGGTCGTCATTTCCTCATCGAAGCGCTCGACTGGAGAATCGCATCCCAATCCATGAAAGACCTCCCGGTTCGCCGTCACGCGAGCGCTAACAAGGCCGTCCGATCCACCCCTGAAAATCTGTGGAAATCTGAGCAATCTGTGGTTCAACGTTCCTGGCCCAAAACCCCGCCCGCGCTCAGGGTCCGCAAACCGATTCAACTCGCGAGCGCCCCTTACAACCCGCGCGGTTATCTCCTCGATTTCACAACGATCTCCGGATCGAGCCCCACCACTTTGACCTCGGGCACGACCTACTACATCAAGACCAGCTATGGCGGGAGCTCCATCACAATCCAAGCCGACGCCCGAATTAAGTTCAAGAGCAACGCTTACATGATCTTTTACGGCTCCGCTTCCTTTCCAAGCTCTGGAACCAAAGCCACCTTCACCTCCCGCAACGATGATAGCCTCGGCGACCGCATCGCCAGCGTCAGCGGCGAGGCCGACAGCAACGGCGATCCATCCTCGCACCAAGCCAATCCAGCCATCTGGATTTACAACGACACTTCCAATTTGACCATTCGGAACTCCCGCATCTTATGGGCCAAAGTGGGCATTCAAATCGACGATGACGATGACAGTGGGACCCGCACCATCAGCGATTGCATCTTCGAAAACATCACCGGCACGGGCTCCGCCGGCGTGGCCGGCAGCCCCCGATCTGATTTGACGATTTCCAACCTGAAATATTGCAGGGTCACCACTCCCGGCGTCACCATGACCCTCGACTGCAGCGACTGCATCGCCAACGAAAACGCTTGGCCGGGCGATTCCGGCTGGGCATTAACCTCCGCCGCCACCGCCGGCTGGCCAGCGAGCTCCAGTTCGACCACGCCCGAAATTGAAGGATTCGCGAGTCTTACCAGCGTCAATGTTGGGAGTTCGATCGATCTCTATGTTGATGTACGCACCGGTACCAACAAGGATTATAAGATTGAAATATACCGGATGGGCTGGTACAATGGTGTTGGAGGTCGAAAAATGGCGTGGTCCGACAGTGGCACCTCAGTGACCTCAGTGACCAAGACCAGTTCTCAACCGCAACCCGTTCCATCCATCAATGCCAGTGACGAAGGCATTGTTGACTGTCTCGCTGGAGCCACGCCTTGGACCCTAAGCCGCGCAGGGTACACCCTCAACGTTCCTTCGTGGTGGTTAAGCGGTGTGTATCTCGCAAAATTGACGGAAGTCGTCGGAGGCAAACAAAGTTATATCATCTTCACTGTCCGAGAAGACACCCGCGGTTCTGACCTCTTGGTGCAAAGCAGCGTGGCAACTTGGGAGGCCTACAATCCATGGGGAGGAAATTCGCTTTATCCGTATCCGCTGAATCAGAATTGCTACGAAACGACTGGTGGACCCGGGGGACCGAAAGTTTCATTCAACAGGCCCTACGCTGGCCCCACTTGCCCGGGTGGCGGAACTCATGATTGGAACCTTCATTATGGAACAGGGGCAGGTGAGTTCATGGTTCAGATTGGCAGCGATGAGCGACCGGCTTGGGAATACAATGCGGTTCGCTGGCTGGAAAAGAAGGGTTACGATATCACCTACTGCACTAGCGTCGACACGCATTTGGGATCGCTCACGAGTAAACCAGTCAAGGCATTTGTTTCGCTTGGACATGATGAGTATTGGTCGAAGGAGATGAGAGACAATGTTGAGGATGCTCGCGACTTGAGCAGCAACCCAGTGAACCTCATTTTTCTGTCCAGTAACACCTGTTATTGGCGTATTCACTTTGCTTCCGGTTCAAATCCACGCTGGTTCACGTGTGCCAAACCGTACGCAGACAACTGGCGCACCCCAACTACCCCAGCCCCAGCTGGGCAAAACAACCCCGAAATTAGCCTTATTGGAGTCGAATGGGCCGAATTTGCAAATGAACCGATGACATTAACAAACCCATCTGGAGGACATTGGGCGTTCGTCGGCACCGGTATATCCGCAGGCACGAGTGAATCGCTTGAGGGCCTACTAGGCTACGAAGTTGATGGATGTTATCTCACTGGATCGGGGTGTGGAAGTTCGACCGCCACGTGCCCTAATTGGGGCACGGGCGATTATAGCACTATCGCCTTGGCTGACACGGCTTCAGTTAATCCCGGTACTCCTTGCCTCCATAGTTATGCGACGATTTATAGGGCTTCCCTTGGCCCAACCACAGACGCCCCAAATTCACACGCGCAGGTTTTTGCTACCGGTTCGATGCAGTGGTGTTGGGGGCTTGACGATTTTGGATACCACTCGATTGTGACCATCCCCTCGTACGTATCTACGAAAGCGCAGCAATTGACCCACAACGTAATTCAAAAGTTTACCGGCAAATAGGGAACTGCGTGAAACGGAGTTCAGTGTGAAACGGGATCAAATCGCCACATTCGATTCCGCTGAAAACCCCATCTGGGCAAAAAGAGCCACTTGAAAACACCGCCAAAAAGTGGCGCCCGGCTGAATATCGACGCGCATATCGAATCTTGCAGCGAAATTTTTCAGGCGTTTTTTCGAAGCGAAACTCGGGGTTCCAAAAACAGGGGGTTTTTCAGCCGAATCCACATTTAACAATTGCCGTTGTGGCGCAACGGATCACCGGGCTGCTTCCATGGATTATCCAAAACGACATTCCAAAGTGATTTGCTTTCCACTGCAGACCTGTCATAATCCTCCCCGACTGCTGAAAGATCAGCCCTCCTCACGAGAGCCGATCTTCCCGCAGAGAAAAAGTAGCACGGAAGAATTGTGTACACGCGACACAGAACAAAAACCTTCGCCGTTCCGCTCCGCGGAATCTCGCGCCCCCGTGCCCTTCCTCGCCTGTCACGCCCGGCCTCCACTTTGTCCCTTCGCCGGGCCATTTTGCACTTTGCATTTCTGGCGCCCCCATGCCCTCCATACCAATCGCCCATCCATTTTGCACTTTGCCTTTTGCGCTCGGCATTTCCGGGAACCGCCCCGCCTTACCCGAGACGCCGTCTCACCTAATCCGAGACCGTCTCACTTAGTTTTCCCCAAAAAAGGCCCGAAATGCGCCCGCCGGAGGACTCCCAGAAGTTTTCATGAACGGAGTTCTCAACCAAGCATGGAAAATCGTTCGCGCCACGCTGGATCGTGCCAGTCCCGGCAAGGTGTTTTCACGGTAGTCGCCATAAACTTTGTTCACCACGAAGCATGAAAACCCGATGGTTTGGCGGAACCAAGCGCTCGCAATCCAAGATATCTGGATTCACCACACGCGTTTGAATTTCTCGCTAGCGTTTTGGAGTGCGCCCCTCGCCGGGTAGGCTGCTGTGCGCCGCTTTGGTATTAGCGCCGGCGCTTGGGAACGATCCTGGGCTCCGAGACAATTTCATTTTCCGAGAAGAACGGATGGGATCTCGAACGCCTGCTGGGGAATGGTAGGATTGCCCTTGAAAAAAACTCGAAACATTTTTGACGCCAGATTCGTCTAGTTGTTTATGCTGCGAGCTTTGCCTTCCAATCAATGGAACTACACCACGGCCGCCCACCTGCTGAATCGCGCAGGGTTTGGCGGACCGCCCGCGGAAATTCAAAAGCTGGTCGATATGGGCCTGGAAAAGGCGGTCGATCATCTGCTCGATTTCGAGTCGGACGCAAAACCGAATGCCGATCCGGAATGGGCCAAGCCGGACCCGGAACGTTTCAAGCGCCTTCGCGATATGCGCGACGCCGATCCTGAGAAACGCAAGGAATTGCAACGCATGCAACAGCGCGAACAACGCGAGCGCGTGCAGGATTTGCGGCAATGGTGGCTCGAACGAATGGTCAGCGGGAAGCGGCCGTTGCAGGAAAAATTGACGCTGTTCTGGCACGGGCATTTCGCGACGAGCGTGCAAAAGGTGAAGGACGGTTACCTGATGTGGAAGCAGAACGACATCTTTCGGCGCAACGCGGCGGGCAATTGGCAGGTGATGCTCGAACAGGTTTCGAAAGATCCCGCGATGTTGATCTGGCTGGACCAGGCGCAGAGTCGGCGGGAGCATCCGAACGAAAATTTTGCGCGCGAAGTGATGGAGTTGTTCGTTCTCGGCGAAGGCAATTACACCGAGCGCGACGTGACGGAAGCGGCGCGGGCGTTGACCGGTTGGTCGATCGAACGCGGCACGCAGGAATTCGTTTTTCGCGCGGCGGCGCACGATCGCGGCAACAAATTCATTCTCGGCAAGCTCGGCGCTTTCACGGGCGAAGATGTCTTGAAATTGATCAGTTCGCAGCCGCAAGCCGCGCGTTTTATCACTGCGAAGTTGTGGCGTTTTTTTGCCGAGGACAATCCGCCGAAAGAAATGGTGGACACGCTCGCGGCGGTTTTCACCGCGGAGAAACAGGAGTTCAAACCGCTGTTGAAAACGATGTTCATGTGCGACGCGTTCTATGCGCCCGGCGTGATACGCAACCAGGTGAAGAGCCCGGTGCAATGGCTGGTGAGCAGCGTCCGTTTGCTGGAACGCGATCTGCCGCCGCCGATGGTGACTTCGAACGCGCTGCGCACGCTCGGCCAGGAATTGTTCGCGCCGCCGAATGTGAAGGGCTGGGACGGCGGGCTGGCGTGGATCACGACGAATAATTTGTTGAGCCGTTACAATATGAGCGCGTTCCTGGTGCTGGGCGAAAATCCGATGTTGCCGCCGCCCGGCAAAGATAAAAAGCCGCGCCCGCGCCAACGTCCGTTTCGTCCCGGCGGCCCGACGGATGTGACGAAGCTTTTCAAAGAGGAAGAGCGCGCCACCAAGCCGCGATTGGTCGAGGCGTTGGAACGCCGCTTTATCCAGGGCCATCTGAAAGACAAGCAACGCGCGGCGTTGATCGATTATTTGGACAACCAGGGCGCGCTGAATCAGGAGACGATTTTGCACGCCATTCGATTGGTGATGTCCACGCCGGAGTTTCAACTGACCTGATTTATTCACCACAGAGGCCCAGAGAACACAAAGAAGAGAAAGAATTTTATGGAACAGATGTTTAAAACGCGGAGAGAGTTTTTGCGGAGCGGTTTGGTCGGCGGCGCCTTGGCGTGGACGATCCCCGCATTCGTTTCGGAGACGCTGAACTCGCTGCATGCCGAAGCGGCAAATGCCAGCGTGGTCGATAAAACGAAACCGATTTTGGTTGTGCTGCAAATGGCGGGCGGCAATGACGGATTGAACACGCTCGTGCCGTACACGAACGATTATTACATGAAGGCGCGACCGTCGCTGGCGATCGATCCGAAAAACGTTTTGAAATTGACGGGCGAGTTTGGCCTTCATCCCTCGATGACCGCGTTCAAGGATCTTTATGATGCGGGGATGCTGGGCATCGTGCAGGGCGTCGGTTATCCGAACCCGAATCGTTCGCATTTTCATTCGACGGATATCTGGCAAACCGCCAGTCCCGAAGCGCCGAAAACGCAGGGCTGGATCGGACGCTATTTCGACAATGCCTGCGCCGGCGCGGACCCGACGGTCGGCATCAGCATCGGACGCCAGATGCCGCTGGCCTTTGCGAGCGGACATCCCCTCGGCATCTCGCTCGAAAATCCCGAAAGCTATCGCTTTGCGAGCGGCGACGATGGCGATCGCGAAATGGGCAGCGAAGCGTTTTATCGCAAGCTGAATTCGCCGCAGATGATCGAGGGTGACGGTACGGAATTGAATTCCGGCGGCAGCATCGGCGCGGTCGCGGGTTCGCCCTTGCAGAGCCATCGCGGCTCGAGTCTGGATTTTCTCGAACGCGTCGCGCTCGATGCGCAGGTGAGCTCGGACAAAATTCTCGCGGTCACCAAAAAAGTGAAAGACAACGCGAGCTATCCCCAATCGCAAATCGCGAACTCGCTCAAGCTCGTCGCGCGCCTGATCGCGGGCGGCTTGCCGACGCGGGTGTTCTACGTTTCCCAGGGCGGCTACGACACGCATGCGAATCAGTTCCCCGCCCAGCAACGATTGCTCGGCGAAATGTCGAGCGCTGTGAAAGCTTTCTTCGAAGACTTGAAAGGCCTTGGCCAGGATCAGCGCGTGATGCTGATGACGTTTAGCGAATTCGGCCGCCGCGTTGCGCAAAACGCGAACAACGGCACCGACCATGGAGCCGCCGCCCCGCTGTTCCTCGTCGGCAACTCCGCCCAAAAAGGCCTGCTCGGCGCCTCGCCCAGCCTCGCCCCGGGCGATCTCGTCAACGGCGACCTGAAATACACGACCGACTTCCGCGGCATCTACGCGGGCGTCCTCGAACAATGGATGAAAGTCGAAAGCGCCCCCATCCTCGGCGCGAAGTTCCCGGCCCTGAAATGCGTGGCGAAGGTTTGATTGTCGGCCAATAGTATCGGCGCCAACGACGTAATTGGGTTAGGCGAGGAGAGGTTTAACGACTTCGCCGGAGACGTCGGTGAGGCGGAAGTCGCGGCCTTCGGAGCGGTAGGTGAATTTTTCGTGGTCGATGCCGAGGAGGTGGAGAATGGTGGCGTGGAGGTCGTGGACGTTGACCGGGTTCTCCAGGATGTTGTAACCGAAGTCGTCGGTTTTGCCATAGACGAGGCCGCGTTTCATGCCGCCGCCCGCGAGCCACAATGAGAAGCAGCGGGGATGGTGGTCGCGGCCGAAGTTGTTTTTGGAGATGTCGCCCTGGCTGTAGGCGGTGCGGCCGAATTCGCCGCCCCAGATGACGAGGGTTTCGTCGAGGAGGCCGCGTTGTTTTAAATCTTTGATTAGGGCGGCGCTGGCGCGGTCGGTGTTTTTGGTTTGGGCTTTGATGCCGTCGGGCAGGCCGCCGTGGTGGTCCCAGTCGCGGTGGCAAAGTTGGACGAAGCGGACACCGCGTTCGGTGAGGCGGCGGGCGAGGAGGCAGTTGTTGGCGTAGGACGCTTTGCCGGGTTCGGCGCCGTACATCTCGAGGGTTTCCTTGGGCTCCTTCGAAATGTCCATGAGCTCGGGCACGCTGGTTTGCATGCGGAAGGCGAGTTCGTAGTTGTCGATGTGAGTGGAGATTTCGGGGAGGTTGAGGGCGCCGAGTTGTTTTTGGTTGAGCTCCTGCATGGAGTCGAGGAGTTGGCGGCGGGCTTTGACGCTGAGGCCGGGAGGATTGGAAACGTAGAGGACAGGATCGCCCTGGCTGCGCATTTCGACGCCCTGGAAATTGCCGGGAAGGAAGCCGTTGCCCCAATAGCGGACCTGGAGGGATTGGCCGCCGCCGCCACTGCGGAGAACAACGAAGGCGGGGAGATTTTCGTTTTCGCTGCCGAGGCCATAAGCGACCCAGGCTCCCATGCAGGGACGGCCGGGTTGTTGGTTGCCGGTGCCGAAAAAGGTGACGGCGGGATCGTGGTTGATCGGTTCGGTGAACATCGAACGGATCAACGTGATTTCATCGACGATGGAACCGGTGTGCGGAAGCATCGAACTCAGCTCGACCCCGGATTTACCGTATTTGGTGAATTCGAATGCGGGCCCAACGCATTTGAGAACGGCCTGGCCCGCGGTCATGCCGGTGATGCGCTGGCCCATGCGGACGCTGGGCGGAAGTTCTTCGCCCTGCATTTCTTTGAGCTTGGATTTGCCGTCGAAGAGGTCGAGGTGCGAGGGCGCGCCGGATTGGAATAGATAAATGACGCGCTTGGCTTTCGCGGGGAAATGGAGGGTTTTGAGAGCGCCAAGCGGTTTCGTGGACGGGGAATTGGCGGCGACCGCTTTTTGTAAGAGCGAGCCGAGGGCAATCATGCCGAGACCGGTTGTGCTGCGGGTCAGGAACGCACGGCGGGTGAGGATGCGGTCAATGTCGTTTTGCAGAAACATGATGCTGGATGACTGAGAACGATACTCGCGGTCGCGGAAACCTCAATGCTGATTTCGCCTGGTTCAGGGATTTAGGAGGTCGCGGTTCCGATGGGAGAGGGCGGAGTCGGTGGTGTCTTCGAAGAGGTTTTTGAGGCGGGGGGATTCGACGTGGGTGTCGCAGAAGGGGACGTTGGCTTTGGCCGGCTCACCTGGAGAACGGAAAACGGCCCGACATTATAAACTCGTTTGCCGCGGAAGATGGTATAGTTAGTGTGGTCCTCTCGCTCGTTTGCGCTATCGCAAAAAATCCAAAGCCGGTATTTCGAGCCTTTCCCGAATTGAATAAGCAAATCAAGTCCTTCATTCAAAACTGAAAGACGTGCCCGTAATCCGATCAAAAGCCCCAGACTTCTAACCATGGGTCCCATCCGACGATTGTCTGTGGTTGAAGAACAAAGGACGATCTTTCGCGTGTCTAGTCGCCACGCTGCAAATTGAAGAAAGAGACCAACCTTTTCAGGCACGCCCGGAGAGCTTTCCTCCGAAGCATCAATGAAAGAAAAAGACACCATAGAGCCCGTTCCGCTGCCCCCCGACGCTTTAACGCACATTAACGGTGGGAACCCATTGAACAGACGCTTCAAGGTCGATGCGTTTCTACACGCAGGCATCGGGTTGACCGTTTTTGGATTGTCGGATTTCATAAGGCGTTCATGCCCTGAACAGCATCGCCTCAACAGGGATCTGTGGGGTGGGCAACTAACGCGCGTGGTGAGATCATTTTCAGTTCGTAAACAGCAGGAATCGTCGACAGGGCAAGGGGTTTGTCGCGGGATGTCTGCGTTATTAAACGCAGTTCGAAGCGAAAGCGATCGAGGATTCGAGCCGCAATCTGGCGTTGCCGAAGGGGAGTCACTTTTGCCGGGCGAACCCATGATTTGATCCGTTCGCGCTCGACGCTGAAGATGTGATCGCAGCGACAAAAGGTCTCCCACTCGAATCCGTCCGCGCCATTCAATAGCACCTCGTCTGCTCCAGGAGGGCGGGCTTGTTTTTGGGATGTGCAATCGAGAACGTTAACAAGTTTGGATCGGCTGGCGCGGTCAGAGTTGGAGATAATCACAACGGGATGAGGCCCAACCGGCGCTGGAAAATCAAACATCCCAATGTCCCATTGGGTCCAATTCATTGCGGAAAGTCGTCGGGAACTTCGCAGGAACAGGCTTTTTGGATGACGGCTTCTTCGGCATCGCGTTCCGGTGTGTAAATGCTCGCAAAGTTATTCTCGGGAATCTTAACCGCTTCCAACCTTCCATTTCGGGCACGGAAGTCCAACTTGACGCCAGGTTGGATTCCCAATTCGGCGCACACATCCAGAGGCAATGCCACTTGTAAGTTGTCTGCAACAGTCGCCGTCATGCAACAAGACTATTCTTCCTTCCCAACAACCGCAAGCGGGTTCATAACGCGCCTATTTCGTGATCGTGTTCCATAACCTGGGGGAGGAACGGGATGACGGACCGTGCTCGCCCGCGAGTGCGAATAGTTGGAGATTGCGATGCACAGAGCAATGGAGTATCGGGTTCCGAATGTTCTCGCTGTTCAAATCGAAGCCGTCGATTCCAGCAAGTTTTGACCGCTGGGAAGAGGTTGAAATGATCGCCGCATCCGAACTCTTGTTTGAAGGCCCCAGTATCGGAAAGGTTCGGTCTCTGAAGGATTGGCTGGACGAGTACAACCGATGGTCGGACGGATATAAAGCTCTTTGCAAGGCAGCAGGGACGGGCGACAAATTGGCGTTTTCTGACGGTATCGACCGCCGCCTTTACGAACATTATTGTGCACTCTTTTTACAGTCCGGGCAATGGCGCGCAATCCTCCTTCAGAATCTCACGGAGGTTTCTGACGCCGATCATGCGGTTCATCTTGCCGAGTTGGACCGACACTTGGGCGATTTACGGCGCCGGATCGTTCGGATCGAACAGAATTCTCCGGTGGGCGGGTAGCACTTATTTTTGGTTGGGAGGGACAGCGCAAATCCAACCGTCTGGTTTGCCGCCGAGTCGCGCCGCTTTCGCTTCCAATTCACCTTCCAAATTCGCGACGGCATCGTCGGCGGGGACCATGCAACGACTCACGGTGCATTGCCACAGGGCGCGCTGATCGTAGAAGGAAATAGAGACCGTTCGGTCCAGTTCATCAATTATTTCGGCGAAGCCGAGCGCCTGTTTGCGTAGAGGAAATATTGTGAAAAACTCGATTGTACGCGCCTTGGTAAGCGCATCACCGCCGGCGCATAGACGCCGAAAAACATCACCCGCCGCGTTGTTTGGAAATTCAAAACCCACTACTTCGTAATCGTTTCGTTGAGGTTGAGGAGAACGTTGGCGGTGGCGGTCATGGCGGCGAGGTCGGTGGGGTTGGCGTTGGCGGGGAGTTTGGATTCGCCAACTTTGAGGAAGGCTT
>Ga0070686_100002283_pt1 | contig 10588 bp, 12 predicted proteins | sample KBSS23LmetaG_FD_65654 | JGI IMG/M metagenome (GOLD analysis project Ga0070686, IMG submission 65654) | Switchgrass rhizosphere microbial communities from Kellogg Biological Station, Michigan, USA - KBS S2-3L metaG | ecosystem: Host-associated > Plants > Roots > Rhizosphere ...
TGATCACCGCCGGCACGTTGAGATAGCTGTCGGCGCTGCGCGCCGGGCCGATGCAGACGTCCTCGTCGGCGAACTTGACGTGGAGCTGGTTCTCGTCGGCCTCGGAGTAGACGGCGACGGTCTTGATGCCGAGTTCGCGACACGCGTAGATGATGCGCAGCGCGACTTCCCCGCGGTTCGCGATCAGGATTTTTTTGAACATTGACGCTCGGCTAAAGCCTTCGCGCTACATCGGCGGCTGCGGTCATCGCGTCCGGATCGCGAACAAACGCTCGCCGTACTGGACCGGCTGTCCGTTCTCGACGTAGATGTTCATCACCTCGCCGTCGTACTCGGAGTCGATCTCGTTCATCAGCTTCATCGCTTCGATGATGCAGAGGACCTGGCCTTTCTTGACGGTGGTGCCGATGTCGACAAACGGCGGCGCGCCCGGCTCCGATGACCGGTAGAACGTGCCGACGATCGGCGACTTGACGACGGCCAGCTCGATCTCGGTGTCGGCGGCGGCATCGGCGGCCGGCGGGGCCGCCGCGGTCGGCGTGGCGACGGCGGGTGCGGCGACTGGCTGCGCGACGGCGGCGGCGCCGGGCACGACCATCGCCGGCACGACCGGCGCGGGCAAGGTCACGACGTGCGCGCCGTTGGCGTCCTTGCGGATTTTCAGGCGCAGGCCATCGTGCTCGATCTCGAACTCCGAGAGCTCGTGTTCGCGAACGAGGTCGAGGATTTGTTTGATCTGGTTCAGGTCCATCAGACTTCGGTCAGGTCGGTCGTGGCGTCGGTCAGGACCTCGACCCCGCTGTCGGTCACCAGGACGTCGTCCTCGATGCGGACGCCGCCCCACCCGGGAAGATACGCGCCCGGCTCGATCGTGAAGATCATGCCGGGCGCCACCGCTTCGTCGTCCGCATCGATGTCGCGCCGGCGGCGCGTGATGCGCGGATCCTCGTGCACTTCGATGCCGAGCCCATGACCAGTCCCATGACCGAAGGCCTCGCCAAGGCCGCGCGACGCCAGCAGATCGCGGGCGGCCGCGTCGATGTCGAAGCGCGAGCGGCCCGGCGCCACAGCCTCAATCGCGCGATTGCGCGCCTCGCGAACGGCGTCGTAGACCTCGTGGACGCGTGCATCCGCCTTCCCGACCACCACGGTCCGGGTGAGGTCGACGCAGTATGAGTCGTAGACGCCGCCGAAGTCCAGCACGACGAGGTCCCCTTCGGTAATTGTTCGCTCGCTTGGACGGGCGTGTGGGAGGGCGGCGTGGGGTCCACTGGCCACAATCGTATCAAAGGCTGAGCGCTCGAACCCGGCCTCGCGGATGCGCCAGTCGATCGCGGCGGCAACGGCGCGCTCGGTCCGGCCGCGGCGGACCTCGCTCGCCACCTCGCGCGCGATCGCGCTGAGCCGCCGGGCCGCCTCGCGAACCGTCGCGATCTCGTAGTCGTCCTTGCGCACGCGCGCCCGCTCGACGAGGTGCTCGGTCGGCACCAGCCGGACGTCTGCCGATCGGCTGCGCAAGGTCGCCTCGAGCCAGTTGCAGCGCGCGACCGTGAGATGCGCCGCCTCGAAGCCGACGCGGCGCGGCGCGAGCGCTTCGATCTCCGCGGCCAGCGTCACGTCGTACGAGCCCTCGACAACTACAGGTTCGAGGCCGGGACATTCGTGCGGCGTGCCGCGCATCGCGGCGATGGCCGTCAGATAACGGAAGTCGGTGAGAAACCGGATGCGATCCGCGTCGAGAATCGCGATCCCGGAGCTGCCGGTGAAATTTGTCAGGTAGAGAACGTTGGGCAGCGCGGTGACGACGAGTGCGTCGACGCCGGCGGCGGTCAGCGCCTCGCGAACGATGCGATGCCGATGGTTAAGGGCTGCGGTGGGCGCGTGCGACATGGATCGCGTCGAGCCACTGCTCGAGCGCCGCGATCGTCCGCATGGCTTCCTCACGGGCACCGCTGTCGTCGAGCGTCGAAGGCTCCGACCAGGCCGCATGGTACTCCGGCTCGAGCGCCGGTGACGGCGTGATCTCGGCCGGCATCGACCACGGCGCGAGCGGCCGTTCCAACTCGGTCGGCACCGGCTCGACTGTTGGACGCGGCTCGAACGACTGTACTGGCTCGAACGACGGTCCCGCGTCGAAAGACGCCGGCGTTTCGAGATCGACAGGAGCAATCGGCGTCGCCTCTGAGGGCGCTGCGACGAGATCGGCCGTTTCAACTGGCGCCGCCGCGCTCGGCTCCACGAACGCGGGTGCAGCCTCTTCGACCGGCGGCGGCGCCGGCTGAATCGGCGGCGTCGGTGGAGGGCCCATCTTCAGGAATTCGTTCGTCAGCTGCTCGAATGACAATCCTTCGTCGGCGGCCGGCGGCGCCGCCGGCTCGACCTGCCGCACCAGCTCGGCGACGGTCTGCTGCAGATCGGGATCGTTGCGCGCCAGCGCGAGCGCGGCGCGGTACTGCGTCAACGCTTCCGCCAGCTCGCCGCGGCGATGATGAATTTCCGCGATGCCGCGAATCGCGGCCAGATTTTCCGGCGCGCTCTTGAGGACGACGGTGAGTTCCTGCAGCGCCTGATCGAGGTCGTTCATCTCGATCAGCGCGCGGCCGAGCGTGACGCGGGCGGAGAGATAGCCCGGGTGGATCGCGAGGCCGGCGCGGCAGACCTCGACGGCTTCTTCCACCTGCCCGGCGCGCCGGCACTCCTCGGCGAGCTGGGCAAACGCAATCGACGCCGGGTCCTTCTGAACCCGGCGTCGAAGATCTTCAATCCGCTGGTTGTCTGCCACGCGTTAGATCACGCGCAAAAAGTCGCGCGCCTACGAGCTGACCGTGATGTCTTTCGGGATCGACTTGGTCTGGCCGACGTCGTCGGTGGTCGTCAGCACGACGTGGTAGGTGCCGGGCAGGCCGAAATCGTGCGTGACCACGACACCGGACTTCGCCGTCGAGCCGTCGTTGAAGTCCCAGCGATAACTCACGATCGTCTTGCCCGGCGACAGCGCGAGCACGCCCGAGCCGTTGAACGTGATGTCCTGGTTGACCTTTGGCGCCGATGGCACGTACGTCCAATCGCCGGTCGGGATGATGTCGCCCGGCGGCATCAGCCGGATGAGGACGGAGTCAGGATTCGCGTTCACGAAGTTGTTGCCGTTGGTGACCGTGGCGACGATCGACACGCAGTTGCCCGGCACACCGCCGAGAAATCCGTTATCACACAACCCAAACCCGTTGATGCCGTTTGGCGGCGTTGGCGGCGCCGTGTAGATCACGTTGACCGTGCCGCCGGTACTCGTCGTCACCGATCGCGCCGACAGGGTACCGTAGTCGACGGTGGACCCGTTGACCATCATGTCGACGCGAATCGGGACGCCGGCTTTCGGATTGCCCTTGTCGTCGATCGCTTGAACGGTGATCGTCGAGGTCGAGAAGCCGTCCTGCGGCACGCTCGCCGGCGACGCGGTCACGCGAAGCGCGAGCGCGAGCTGCGACGGCCCGCTCAGCGGCGGCGGCTCGGTATCGTGAACCGTGCAGCCGGCGGCCGCGACGGTCAGCGCGGCGGCGGCGAAACGGCGGATGGTGGGCGAGAACATGGCTCTAGATATCCCCAAAGTTTCCGAAATTGATCTGGATCTGGCCGGTGACGCTGACGTTGTTGCCGACGCGGTCGCGGCCGTAGAAGGTGACGCGCGCCGTCGTCACGATGATGTTCGGGCTGGTGCGCAACTCGGCGAGCGGCGATTCCTGCTTCGCGGTGTGGCGGACGATTTCGAAGCCGAGCTGCAGGGTGCCGCCGGCGGGGATCGTGCCGGTGACCGCGCCATCGACCGGATACGGCACGTCGACGCCCGGCGTGTTGCGGCCGTCGGCGCGAACATACTCGATGGTGACCCGCGTGATCGTCACCTCGTTGTTCGTCGTCGGGGTCAACCCGGTAGAACCGCCAATATCCTTCAGCGGCGCGCGCAGCGTCACCGAGCCGCTGTCGTCGAAGACGGTCGGGCACGGCGAGGTGGGCGAGCACGGCGGCGGCGTCGTCGCGTTGGTGATGACATCGGACAACAGATTCGAAGTCGGCTGGGTGACCGACGATCCGCCGCGCACCGCGCCAAGCGTGTCGATCACCAGATACACCGGCGAGCTGCCTTCGCGGACCACGTCGCCGCAGGAAGTGACGCCGGCGACGACGAGCGCCAGGCCGGCGAGACGAATGACGTTACGCATGCTCTTCCTCAACCCTTGATGATTCGCGGCGTGATGAAGACCAGCAGTTCCGTGTTCTGGTCGTTCACCGATTCGCGCTTGAACAGCCACTTGAGCAGCGGGATCTGACCGAGGCCCGGCGTCCGGTCGGTTGCCGCCTGCTCCTGGCTGACGAAGATGCCGCCGATGACGGTCGTCTGACCGTCGGTCACCAGCACCTGGGTGATGGCGCGCTGGGTGTTGATGGGCGGAATGTTGTTGACCGCGCGGCTGAAGTCCGGCGAGGCATTCTCCAGCGAGATCTGCATGATCACCGTGTTGGCGGCGGTGATCTGCGGCGTGACCTTCAGCGTGAGCGCCGCGTCCTTGAAGCTGACCGTGACGGTGTTGTTGGCGACGGTCTGAATCGGGATCTGGACGCCCTGGGTGATTTCCGCGGCGATGTTGTTCTGCGTCGTGACGCGCGGCGTCGACAGCAGGCGGCCGTTGCCGGTGCTCTCGAGCGCGGTCAAGGCGACGTCGAGGTTGAACGAGCCGTTGACGGCGCCGAGCGCGAGGCCGACGGCGCTCGACGCGCCCGGCACGCCAAGGTTCACTGCCGTGGGCTGCGCGGTGGTCGCACCGCTGACCGGGCCCTGCACGCCGCCGGTGCGGCCAGTGAGGCTGCCGTTGTTCGGGAACGCCAGGTTGGTGGTGTTGCCGAGCGACGGATCGACGCGGCCGTTGAAGCCCCACTGCACGCCGAGCGCGCGCGCGTAGTTCTTGTTGGTCTGGACGATGCGCGCTTCGATTTCCACCTGCGGCTGCGGCCGATCGATCGTCGAGATCAGCTCCGTGGTCGCCGACAGGCGATCGGCCAGGTCGGTGACGATCAATGTGTTGGTCCGCGTATCGACGAATGCCTGGCCGCGGTTGGACAGCACGTTCGCCTGCTTGAGGAGCGTAACCATCTCCTCGCCCTTGGCGTAACTGAGCTGACGGGTCAACGTGGTCACCTGACCGGCGTCGGCCTGTGCCTTCGCCAGGTCGCTGCGTTCCTTCTCCTCGGCTGCGAGCACGTTCAGCGGCGCGATCCGAACGATCGTGCCGTCGACCATGTAGCCAAGCTTGTTGGCGCGCAGGATGATGTCGAGCGCCTGATCCCACGGCACGTCGCGCAGCGCGACGTCGACCGATCCCTGCACCGCCGGATCGATCACGACGTTGAGCCCGCTGATTTCAGCAAACGTGCGCAGCACGGCGCGCAGATCAGCGCCCTGGAAATCGAGGCTGATCGGATGCCCGGTGTACTGCTTGCCGGGGCGTCCCGGCTGGTCGATCGTCGTGGTCGCCGGCGGCTGCGTCGGCTGCGCGACGGCGGCGCCGCGCGCGGCTACAGGCGGATTCACCATCTTGACCGGAGGCACAGGGGTGCGCGCTGCAGGCGTCACTGCGGTCGCCGTCGCAGGCACCGTCGTCGGCGCCGCTGCGGCCGAGGGTCCGCCATCGAGGCCGAGCGCCGCGATCGGATCGGTCGTCTGGGTCTGGGCCGCGCTCTCTCGCAGCGCATCCATCGCGTTGAGCGTGCCCGTGGCCCCCGCGGCGTTCGCGTCGCGCGCCTGCGGCGGGAGGACGTACGGCGGCGTTTTCGCCGACGGTTTGTCGAAGTCGACGACCACAGTGTTGCGGTCGCTGCGAACATGGTGCGCGACCGGCTGCGCCAGCGCGATCCGGACGCGCGCTGCCGGCGCGCCCATCGACTCGGCGCCCTCGACGGTTACGGTCGCGATCGCGCTCTTCGCCGGCGCCTGGACCAGGTTCGCGACGTCGGCGTACGACACGTTCCGGAAATCAACCAGCACGGTCAGCGGATCGGGTCGAGTCAGCGAGTAGCCGACCGGCTCGGACGCTTCAATGACGAGCGAGGCGCCGCCCGAGTTGGTGCGGGCGCTGATCGTCTTCAGCCGCGTGGTTGGCGGACCCGCGGCCGGACCCGACGCGTTGACGAGCGCGCCGCCGACAGCGAGCGTGAGTAAAAGGGCGAATCCCCTCGTAACAGTCATTCCTTGGCGTCCTCGAGCGAGCGGAGCAGTTTGCGGATTTCCCGCTGCTTGACCAGCGATAGCGGATCGTTGACTTCCTGCACCACGACCAGGCCCTGCGGCGTGATCGCCTTGATGGTGCCGTCGAGCAGCTTGTCGCCCGAGTGCACGATGTAGGTCTTCTTCTCGGGTCCCATGATCATCGCGACCAGCGAGCCGCGGCTCTGCATCACGCCGTGCACGGAGATCTCACCGACGGCGAGGCCGGCGGCGCCTTCGCCTTTGCGCGACGTCGCGGCTGCAGTGCTGCCGGTTCCGACGAGACTCTGAAACGGGTCGCGCCGTCCCTCGGCGTGATAGCTGTAGACCTCGGCTGGCGGCGCGGCGGGCGTTGACGGCCCCGCAGTCGGCGCCGCAGCCGGCTGCGCCGGCGGCGTTGCGGTCTTCGCCGCTGACGCCGGCGGTGCCGGCGCGGGCGGCGTCGCGGCCTTCGCCGCCGCTGGTGCCGGCGCGGCTGCCGGCGGCGCTGCGGTCTTGGGCGCCGCCGATTGCGCGGCAGCCGGAACCGCCGCCAACCCGGCGGCGATGGTGACGAGCGCGATGATTCGCATGACTACGCGCCCCGTCCCGACGGCGGCGGCGTGCCGCGCGCCGGCGGTGCCGCGCCGCGGCCGCCGGTCGACGGCTTGTCGAGCAGCACGAACGTCGTGGCAACGCAGGTCGCGTTGATCGTGTTGTTGGGATCGGGGCGAGCCGTGTTCTTCACGTCGAGCCCCGAGATGTTGACGATGCGCGTGAACTTGCCGACGCGATCGAAGAACGTCGCCAGGTTGTGATACGTCCCTTCGAGCTCCAGCGCGATCGGCCACTCGGCATGCAGCTGCTTGGTCACCGTCGGCGACGGCCTGAAGCCCTTGATCGTCATGCTCGACTGCGCGGCCACCGTCTGCATCCGGTTCAGCAGATCCGCGGCGTCTTTCTCCTCGGGAAGAATTGCCTTGAGGTTGGCGAGGCGCGCCTCGAGATCGCTCACCTGGGCCTTGAACTCGGGCAGCTTCTTCGCCGTGTCGAGTCCCTTCTTGATGTCGTTACGCAGCGACGTCAACTGCAGCTCGCGCGCCTGCATGTCGGCGTGCGTCGGCATCTCGTAGTAGTAGTAAAAGACTCCGCAGCCCACGACCGCGAGGACGACGAATGCGCCAACCTGCGCGTACCAGGGCAGTTTTGTCAGTGTCAGTTGCATCGCACCATCACTGAGCCGTATCGGGGCAACCCCACACGACCTTTAAAAGGGATTTCCATCGCGCTATCCGCCGACCTTTGCGGGCGTCGCCGCCGCGGGCGCCGCTGCATCGGGCGGCCGGAACGTCGCCTTCAGCGTGAACTTGATCAACTCGCCACCGGCCTGCGGCGCCGTTTCGGTCGCCGTCGAGATGATGTCGATCGATCGCTTGAAGTAGCCCGACGCTTCGAGGTTCGAGATGAATTCGGCGACGGCCGTCTGGTTGGTGCACTTGCCGTCGATCTGGATGTCGTCGTTGGTCTGCTTCACCTCGGTGAGCCACAGCATCGACGGCAGCGCGCGGCTCAGCTGATCGAGCATGTGCACGGGACCGGTCTGTCCCTTGCGCAGCGATTCGATCAGCGCGACGCGCTGCTGGAGCTGCGCCTTGCGCTGCTCGAACTGCTGCACCTGCTGGATCACTGAGTGAAGGCGCGTGGTTTCCTGCTGCGCCGCAGCGATCTCGGCGTCGAGCTGACTCGATTCGTGGGACAGCGCCCAGAAGCGCCAGCCGATGAACCCCAGCGCCAGCACGAGAATCAGGCTGCAGCCGATGGCCATCTTCTGGCCGGTCGTGCCGAAGGTGACCGCCTTCTTCTTCGTGCGCTCGCGCTCGGCGGCGAGAAGGTTGATGCGAATCACCGGTCACCTACCCGTCTCAACGCCAGGCCGACGGCGACCGCTGCGGCGGGGCCGACGCCTTCGGGATCCTCGATCCCGAGCTTCTGCGGCTCGAAGGTAATCTTCTTGAACGGATCGAACTTCTCCACTGGCGTGTTGAACCGCTCCGCCAGCGCGGCCTCGAAGCCGTCGACGCGCGACGCGCCGCCGCTCAGCACGATGCGATCGATGCGATCGCTCGACGCGCTCGCCTTGTAGAAGTCGAAGGTCTTCTGGATTTCCAAGAGCACGTTCTCGGTCATCGCGTGCAGGACCGGCGTGACTTCCTCGACGGTGACCCCCTCGACCGGCTGGCCGCGCTTCAACTGCTCGGCGCTCTCGAACGGCAGGTTCAACTCTTTCTGCACCGCTTCGGTGTAGCTGTTGCCGCCCATCGAGATGTCGCGGGTGAACACCGACTGGTCGCCGGTGACGATGTTGATGTTCATCGCGCTGGCGCCGGCGTTCAGCAGGACGACGACCTGCTCCTTGTCGAGGCCGTAATTCACCTCGAAAGCGTTCTGCAGCGCGAAGGCGTCGACGTCGACGATGATCGGGGTCCGGCCGGCCTGCGAGATGACGCCGGTATAGTCGGCGATCTTTTCCTTCTTCGCCGCGACCAGCAGTACGTCCATCGTCCCGCCCGATTCGCCGCCGGTGCCGGCGTCGAGAATCTGGTAGTCGATGTTGACGTCCTGGATGTCGAACGGGATGTACTGCTCGGCCTCCCAGTAGATCGACTCGGCGAGTTCCGCCTCGGTCATCACCGGCAGGTTGATCTTCTTGACGATGACCGCGTTGCCGGAGAGCGACGCGGCGACTTCCTTCGTCTTGAACTGTTTGTTCTCGAAGACGCGGCGGATCGCGTCGGCGACGGCGGCGCCGTCGATGATCGCGCCGTCGACGATGCTGTCGGGCGGCACCGGCTGGATGCCGAACGCCACGACTTTCCATCCCTTGCCGGCCGATTTCAGCTCGACCGCCTTGACGGCGCTCGATCCGATGTCGAGGCCCACGACTGCCTTCGATTTTCCTAGACCAAACACAGCGATGTCCTTTGCGTTCGCCAACGGCAAGGCCGGTACCACACCTCGGCCGCAGTCGGCTGCCAAAAACCGGCGCAATCTTCCAAAACTGGATCGATCGCGGATGTTGCAGGGCGAGTCCGGATTACGCTTCCGTTACCGCGCTACACATTTCGCCGCCCGGCTGTTGTTCCCCTTGCGCTGGTCTTTATCGGCACGTGTGTGCTGCCCCTGCACATAAGCCCAGCGGGAGGTTCTCGTCTTGACACTCCCCAGAAGCCTGCGTATGATTTGGGTTTACCGTTGCTTGGACCTGCCAGACCGTGCGGCCGTTCGACACGACGGACGGGACGTAGGCGGGAACGGGTCCGGGCGGAACCCCCTACATCGGTTTTTGTGGTTCGGAAAGGGCGTTGTTAGGAATGTCTACGTTCATGGCCAGCGCTGAAACGGCGGCCACCGGGAGCCGCTGGCACATCATCGATGCCGACGGCCAGGTGCTGGGCCGCATCGCCACCGTCGCCGCGCGCCTCCTGCAAGGCAAGAACAAACCCACCTACACGCCCTTCATCGATACCGGCGATCACGTCGTCATCGTCAATGCGGCCCGGGTGAAGCTCACCGGCCGCAAGGAAGATCAGAAGATCTACCGGCAGCACAGCGGCTACGAAGGCGGGCTGCGCGAAGAGCGGGCGCGGCTGGTGCGGCAGCGCAAACCGGAAAGGCTGATCGAGGAGGCGGTGCACGGCATGCTGCCCAAGACCAAGATGGGCGAAGCGATGTACCGCAAGCTGAAAGTGTACGCCGGTCCGGATCACCCGCACGCGGCGCAGAAACCCACCAAGCTCGAGGTCGCGTAACGTGGCAGCAGTGCAGTACTACGGAACCGGTCGGCGCAAGACGTCGACCGCGCGTGTCTTTCTCCGCCCCGGCACCGGGGCCGTCACCGTCAACCAGCGCGCGTTCGACGCGTTCTTCCCGACCGAAGCGCTGCGGATGCAGATCAAGACCCCGCTCGTCATCACCGAGACCGCCGACAAGTTCGACATCCTGGCGACGGTCGCCGGCGGCGGCGTGTCGGGCCAGGCCGGCGCCGTGCGACTCGGCATCGCCCGGGCACTGGTGGAATACAACGGCGACCTGCGCAAGGCGCTCAAAGGCGAAGGCCTGCTGACGCGCGATGCGCGCGCCAAGGAACGCAAGAAGTACGGGATGGCCGGCGCACGCAAGCGCTTCCAGTTCAGTAAACGTTAGCAGTAGTGTCCGGCTTCAGCCGGACCCGAGGAGGAGAAGAATTTGGCCGCGATCGCGATGAAGGATCTGCTGGAGGCCGGCGTGCACTTCGGCCACCAGACGAAGCGCTGGAACCCGAAGATGAAGGAGTACATCTTCGGCGAACGGAAC
>Ga0070686_100002284_pt1 | contig 10588 bp, 8 predicted proteins | sample KBSS23LmetaG_FD_65654 | JGI IMG/M metagenome (GOLD analysis project Ga0070686, IMG submission 65654) | Switchgrass rhizosphere microbial communities from Kellogg Biological Station, Michigan, USA - KBS S2-3L metaG | ecosystem: Host-associated > Plants > Roots > Rhizosphere ...
CGCTGAACAAGCGCGAGCAGGAAATCGGCGCCCGCCTGGAGCACGTCGCGGGGCTGACCGCCCACGAGGCGAAGCTCGAGATGATCGGCCGGCTCGAAAACGAAGCGCGCGACGAAGCCGCGGCGCTGGTCCGCAGCATCACCGAACAGGCCAAGAAGAACGCCGACCGCGAAGCGAAGAAGATCGTCGCCATCGCGATCCAGCGGATCGCCGCCGAGCAGACCGCGGAGTCGAGCGTGTCGGCCGTCGTGCTGCCGTCGGACGAGATGAAAGGCCGCATCATCGGCCGCGAAGGGCGCAACATCCGCGCGTTCGAGGCCGCGACCGGCGTGGACGTCATCATCGACGACACTCCCGATACCGTCGTCGTCTCCTGCTTCGAGCCGGTGCGGCGCGAAATCGGGCGGCTCGCGCTCGAACGCCTGATCGCCGACGGCCGTATCCATCCCGGACGCATCGAAGAAATCGTCAAGAAAGCGAAAGAGGACGTCGAGCGCGGGATCGTCGAGGCAGGTGAGCAGGCGGTCTACGACACCGGAATTCGCGGGATGCACGCCGAGCTGGTGAAGCTCGTCGGGCGGATGAAGTACCGGACCTCCTACGGGCAGAACATCCTCGAGCACTCGAAGGAAGTCGCCCATCTCGCCGCGATGATGGCGAGCGAGCTCAAGCTCGACGTCAACCTCGCCAAGCGCGGCGCGCTGCTGCACGACGTCGGCAAGGTGCTCACGCACGAGCACGACGGCACGCACGTGCAGCTCGGCGTCGAAATGGCGACGAAATACGGCGAGCATCCGGTGGTGATCAACTGCATCGCGGCGCACCACGATGACGTGCCCCACGAAACATCGGTGAGTGTGATCGTGCAGGCGGCCGACGCGATTTCTGGGTCGCGTCCCGGCGCGCGCCGGGAAGCGTTCGAGACCTATGTCAAACGGCTGACCGATCTCGAAAAGCTTGCGTCGCAGTTCAAGGGCGTGGACAAGGTGTTCGCGATCCAGGCGGGCCGCGAAGTCCGCGTGGTGGTGACGCCCGATGCTGTGGACGACAACGGCGCGGCGCGCCTGACCGACGAAATCGCCCGCAAAATCGAGCGCGAGCTCCAGTACCCCGGGCAGATCAAGGTGGTCGTGATCCGGGAGACCCGGGCGGTGGGCGTTGCCCGCTAAGCTGATCGACGGCACGGCGATCGGGGCGGCAATGCGGAAGGAGCTGGGCACCGAGATCGCTGCCTTAAAGAAGAAGGGAATCAAGCCGGGACTGGCGGTCGTGCTCGTCGGCGACAACCCCGCCTCCGAGGTCTACGTGCGGATGAAGGGCAGGGCCTGCGAGGAAGCCGGCATGCACAGCGTGACGATCAAACGCCCGAAAGAAACGAGCGAAGCCGAGCTGCTGCAGGAGCTCGACCGTCTCAATCACGACGCGGCGATCCACGGCATCCTCGTGCAGCTGCCGCTGCCGAAGCAGATCGACACGAATCGCGTGCTGCACGCCATCGACCCGCGCAAAGACGTGGACGGCTTCCATCCGGAAAACGTCGGCAAAGTGGCCGGCGGCGACGCCACGGGATTCCGGCCGGCGACGCCGTACGGCGTGCAGCAGCTGCTGATCCGCAGCGGCGTCGAGACCAAGGGCGCGCACGCCGTGATCGTGGGACGCTCCAACATCGTCGGCCGGCCGATGGCGGCGCTGCTGCTGCAGGACGGCCCCGGCGGCAACGCGACCGTGACCGTCTGTCACTCGCGCACGCGCAACATCGACGAGATCACTCGGCAAGCCGATATTCTGATCGTGGCGATCGGGAAGCCCGAATTCGTGACGGGAAGCATGGTGAAGCACGGCGCCGTCGTGATCGATGTCGGCGTCAACCGCGTGGACGACCCGTCGAAAAAGCAGGGCTATCGCCTGGTGGGCGACGTGAAGTTCGAGGAAGCGCAGCAGGTTGCTTCAGCGATCACACCGGTTCCCGGCGGTGTTGGCCCGATGACGATCACGATGCTCCTCTACAACACCGTTCAGGCCGCCAAACAGTGGTCCAACCCCTAGATCTGTTCGCCGCAGCCTCCGCCGAGGGGGCGTGGACGGTCAGTGAGGTAACCAAGCGGGCGAAGAGTGTCGTCGAGGCAGGGCTGCCACCGCTCTGGGTCCGCGGCGAGATCACCGGGTTCAAAGCGTGGCGCAGCGGCCACTGGTACTTCTCGCTGCGCGACAAGAGCTCGCAGATTCGCTGCGTCATGTTCGCGAAACAGAATTTCCGGCTGCCGGCGCCGACTGACGGATCGCAGGTCTTCGTGTTCGCGCGCCCCTCGATGTACGAGGAGAAGGGCGAGTTCCAGCTCACCGTCATGGAGCTGCTCTCGACCGAGCAAGGCGGACTCTGGAAGCTCGCGTTCGAGAAGGCCAAAGCCGCGCTCACCAAAGACGGGCTGCTCGATCCCGCGCGCAAACGCCGGTTGCCGCTCTTTCCCAATCGCATCGCCGTTGTCACGAGTCCGGATGGCGCGGTATTGCGCGACATCCAGGCCGTCGTCGCGCGGCGCTGGCCGGTCGCCGAGCTGATCGTCGTGCCGGCGCAGGTGCAGGGCGTGAAAGCGGAGGCGTCGGTCTGCTCGGCGCTGAATCGCATCCGGCGACTGCCGGTCGATGTGCTCATTGTGGCGCGGGGCGGGGGCTCGGTCGAAGACTTGTGGGCCTTCAACACGGAGCGTGTGGCGCGCGCCGTCGCGGCCATGCCGATGCCGGTCATCTCGGCGATCGGCCACGAGACGGACGTCACGTTGTGCGATCTCGTCGCCGACTTGCGGGCGCCGACGCCGTCGGCCGCGGCCGAGGCGGCAACGCCGGATCGGAAGGACGTGATGCTGCAATGCGGCGCCATCGAACAACGCCTGGCCAAGGCGTTGAAGACCGCGTCGCGGCACGTCGTAGAGCGCCTGGACCGCGCCGGCGATCGCTTGACGCGGTGCATGGAGCATCGGCTCGAGAAGTCCGGCGCTCTGCTCACCGCGCACAGCGCGCGCCTCGATGCGCTGAGTCCGCTGAAAGTCCTGGGGCGCGGATACGCGGTCGTCCGGGATGAGAACGGGACGATTCTCAAGCGCGTCGCGCAGCTGCCGAGCGGCAAGGAGATTCGGTTGAGGGTCACCGACGGAGAAGTGCATGGCCGAATTCAGTAAACAGCTCGAGCGGCTCGAAGCGATCGTCCGCAAGCTCGAATCAGAGGACCTCGATCTGGACGAGGCGCTCAAGCTGTTCGAGGAAGGGGTCGAGCGGCTGCGGGTCGCGCGTGAGCAGCTGGCCCAGGCGGAGCTCAAGGTCAAAAAAGTCCTCGAGATTGAAAGCCCTAGCTAGCTATCTCGCCGATGCCCGCACGCGCGTGGACGCGGTGCTGACGGCGGCCACCAGTGACGACGAAGTCGTGCGCTACAGCCTGCTGGGCGAAGGCAAACGCCTCCGCCCCACGCTCGTGTTCGCGGCGCACGAAGCGCTCCGCGGTCCCTCCACCGCGGGCGTCGCGGAGCTGGCGGCTGCGATCGAAGTCGTCCACGCCTATTCGCTGGTGCACGACGATCTTCCCTGCATGGACGACGACGACCTGCGCCGCGGCCGGCCCACGGCGCACCGCGCGTTCGACGTGCCGCGCGCCACGCGCGCCGGTTACGAAATGGTCGCGCTCGCCGCGCGGGTGCTCGAGCACGGGCTCGCCACGCTGCGGCTGCCGGACGACACGAGCCGCGAAATCCGGCTCGAGCTGTTTCGCGCGGCGGGCGCGGGTGGGATGATCGGCGGCCAGGCCCTCGATCTCGAGGCGGAAGCGAAGGCCCTGCCGATCGACGCGCTCACGGAGGTGCATCGCCGCAAAACCGGCGCGTTGATTTCGGCGTCGTGTGTGATCGGCGGCTTGTCGGCCGACAGCGTGGGCGTCGGACTGCAGATCGAAGGGCTGCGAGCCTACGGCGACGCGATCGGGCTCGCGTTTCAGATCGCCGACGACGTTCTCGACGCCACGGCGACGTCCGACCAGCTGGGGAAGACGGCCGGGAAGGACGCCGCGCACGCCAAGGCGACGTTCGTCACCCTGCTGGGGGTGGGGGCCGCGCGCGCCGAGGCGGAGCGGCTCGCCGCCAAGGCCGTAGACCATCTGCGGGATGCCGGGTTAGTTTCTCCCATACTGGTAGAGCTGGCTCACTACATCGTGACGAGGCCGAATTGATTCTCGATTCGATCAAAGGTCCCAAAGACGTTCAGGCGCTCGAGCCGGAGCAGCTGCAGCAGCTCGCGGACGAGGTGCGCCAGCGGCTGATCGACGTCGTGTCGCAGACCGGCGGGCACATCGGCGCCGGACTCGGCGTCGTGGAGCTGACCGTCGCGCTGTGCGCCGCGTTCGATTCGCCGAGCGACAAGATCGTGTGGGACGTCGGCCACCAGGGCTACCCGTGGAAGATTCTGACCGGCCGCAACGATCGCCTGCACACGCTGCGCCAGGCCGGCGGTCTGTCCGGATTCCTGCGTCGCTCGGAGAGCGAGCACGATCACTTTGGTGCCGGGCACGCCGGCACCGCGTTGTCCGCGGCCTACGGCATGGCGGCCGCGCGCGATCTGAAGGGCGAGGGATTTGAAGTCGTCGCGGTGGTGGGAGACGGCGCGATGACGTGCGGCCTGCCGTACGAAGCGCTGAACAACGCCGGCGACTCGGGTCGCAACATCATCGTGGTCTTGAACGACAATGGCATGTCGATCGCCCCCAACGTCGGCGCGCTCAAGAAGTATCTGGGATCGATCGTCGCCGCGCCCATTACGGTGCGGATCCGCGAAAAGGTTAAGCACCTGATCGAGCGGACCTCGCACGTCTGGGGCGGCACGAAGCTCGTCGACTTCGCCAAGAACGTCGAAGAGAGCATCAAGAACCTGTGGTCGCCGGGGATGCTGTTCGAGGAGCTCGGCTTCCGCTATTTCGGGCCGATCGATGGGCACAACATCGCGCAGATGCTGCACACCTTCGAGATCGTGAAGACGCTCGAGGGGCCGCGGATCGTGCACGTCATCACCGAGAAGGGAAAGGGCTTTCCGCTCCCCGAGCCCGACCTCGAGAAGTATCACGCGCGCGCGCCCTACGATTCCGTCACCGGCAGGCTCAAGCCCGTCAACCCCGGGCCGCCGCAGTGGACCAAGGTCTTCGGCGAAGCGCTCACGCAGCTCGCCGCCGAAGACTCGAACTTCGTCACGATCACCGCGGCCATGCCCTCGGGGACCGGCACCAACATCTTCCAGAAGAAGTGGCCCGAGCGCTTCTTCGACGTCGGCATCGCCGAAGGGCACGCGACGACGTTCGCCGCCGGGCTCGCTACGCAGGGAATCCGGCCCGTCGTCGCGATCTACTCGACGTTCCTGCAGCGCGCCTACGACTCGATCATCCACGATGTCGCGATTCAAAAGCTGCCGGTGATCTTCTGCATGGACCGCGCCGGGATGGTGGGCGAAGACGGCCAGACGCACATGGGACTGTACGACATCGCCTACATGCTCGCGGTGCCGCACATGACCGTGACCGCGCCCAAGGACGCCGCCGAGCTGATCGGGTTGTTGCGGGCGGGGCTGGCGCACAAGGATGGCCCGTTCTCAATCCGCTATCCGCGCGACAAGGCGCCGGGAGAGGCGCCGCCGGCGGCTGAAGTCCCGCCGATTCCCTACGGCACCTGGGAGCTGCTCCGCAAAGGCAAGGACTGCGCGATTCTCGCCGTCGGTGTGATGGTGCAGCCGGCGCTCGACGCGGCCGATGCGCTCGCGGCTGATGGACTGGACGTGACGGTCGTGAACGCGCGGTTCTTGAAGCCGATGGACCGCGAGATGCTCGAGGCGCTCGCGCGCGATCATCGGCTGCTCGTCACCGTCGAAGACGGGACGGTGGTGAACGGCTTCGGCGCGGCGCTGGCGGCGCTGGTGCAGACGGCCGCGCCCGACGTGCGCGTCGTCGCGCTCGGCGTCCCCGATCGCACGTACGAGCACGCGCCCCGCGCGCAGCAGCTCGCCGATGTCGGGCTGACCGGCGAGGGCATCGCTGCCCGGATCCGCGCCCTCGCGGCGGAAGAGTCGCTCACCCCCCGATGAACGTCGGGGTCGTCGGGAACCCCAATTATCCGGATCTCGGCGCGTTTCTCGCGACGCTCCAGCTGAAGGCGTCGAGCATCGGCATCACGCTGTTTACCGAGGATCGAATCCAGTCGCTCTGGCCGACGGGGAATGGCGGCGCGCCTCCCACGCTGAGCGACGCGCCGGGCGAGCTGGACTGCCTGATCACGCTCGGGGGAGACGGGACGCTGCTGCGCGGCGCGCGCCTGTTGAACGGCGCCAACACGCCGATCCTCGGCTTGAACCTGGGCCGCGTCGGCTTCCTCACGACCGCCGGACCTGACTCGCTCGACTGGGCGCTCGACGCCGTCGTGCGGCGCGCCTACACCACCGAGCCGCGGCTCGCGCTGCAGTCCACGATCGTCGGTCGCGGCTCCAAGGGCGGTGCTCGCACCGAGCCCCTGGTGCTCAACGACATCGTGGTGCACAAGGGCGGCGTGGCTCGCGTCGTGCGGCTCAAGGTTTCCGTCGATGGCGACGAAGTCGCGCAGTATTCGGCCGACGGCATCATCGTCAGCACGCCCACTGGATCGACGGCGTACTCGATGTCCGCCGGCGGGCCGATCGTCGTCCCGACCGTCGACGCGATTGTCGTCACCGCGATCTGCCCGCACACACTGGCGGTGCGCCCACTCGTGCTCGCGGCCACCGCCGTCGTCACGATCCAGCCGATTCCGCCCTGGAGCGACGAGGTGCTGGTCTCGTTCGACGGGCAGGTGGGGCAGCCGATCCATGCCGGCGAGAAGCTCGAGGTGCGCCGCGCCGACCGGCCGATTCTGCTGATTCGACTCGGGCCCGAAAGCTTCTTCAAGCGACTCCGGAAGAAGCTGCACTGGGGTGACCTCAGCGATCGGACACGGAAGTAGTGCTGACTGAGCTTCGGGTCCGGGATCTCGCTGTAATCGCCGACGTCACTCTCCCGTTCCAACCAGGCCTCAACGTCCTCAGCGGCGAAACCGGTGCCGGCAAATCGATGGTCGTCGATGCCCTCGCGCTGCTGCTCGGCGAGCGTGCGTCGGCCGACATCGTGCGGGCGGGCGCCGAGAAGACGATTGTCGAAGGCGCGTTCGAGTTTGCGTCCGCCGTACATCGACACCTGCTCGCGCCATTCGCGGAGCTCGGCGTAGAGCTGGAGGAGGGGCGCCTGGTGCTCAAGCGCGAGGTGCTCCGCGAAGGCAAGTCGCGGGCCTGGATCAACGGGTCGCCGGTGACCATCAGCGTGCTGAGCGAGCTCGGCGGCCTGCTGGTCGATCTCCACGGCCAGCACGAAACGCAGTCGTTGCTGCGACCCGATGCCCAGCGCGACATCCTGGACGCGTACGCGGACGCCGACGTCGAGCGGGTCGCCGTGCGCGACGCGCATGGGCGGCTGAAACAGCTCGAGCAGCGCGAGGCGGAGCTGACGGAGCGTCAGGCCGACGTCCGCAAGAAAGCCGACTATCTGCGCCATGTGCTGCAGGAGATCGAGCGCGCCAAGCCCAAGGTCGGCGAGGACGACGCGCTCGAGATCGAGTCGAAGCGTCTCTCACACGCGGAAGAGCTGGGCCGGCTCGCGAGCGAGCTGGAATCGGTGCTCGACGCGGCCGGTCTGACCAAGGCGCACAAGATCCTCGCGGGGCTGACCAAGCTCGATCCCTCGATCGCGCAGTGGCAGGAGCTGCTCGACGCCGCCACGACGAACGCCGCGGAGCTCGCGCAGGCGGCGCGGGAGTACGCCGCCTCGATCGAGGCCGATCCGGAGCGGCTCACCGCGGTCGAGCAGCGCCGCGACTTGCTGTTTCGATTGCAGCAGAAGCACGGCCCCACGATTCCGGACGTCTTGGCCGCGCGCGACAGTGCGGCGCGCGAGCTGGAGCTGCTCGACACCGCCGACCTCGACCTGCGCAACATCGCGGGCGATCGCGCGCAGGCCGCCGAGGAATTTACGCGCGCGACCGCCGCGCTCACCGAGAAGCGAACCGGGGGTGCCAAGAAACTGGCACGTGCGGTCAACAAGTTGCTGCCGTCGCTTGGTATGGCCGGTGGCCGATTTGAGGTCGTTCACGTACGACGTACGACGCCCGACGCACGCGGTGCCGAGGACATCGTCTTTCAAATCAAGCTGAACGAAGGGCTCGAGAGTCGACCGCTAGCCCGGGTAGCGTCCGGCGGCGAGCTGTCCCGGCTGATGCTGGCGCTCAAGGTCGTCCTGGCGACGCACGACGTGGTGCCCACGCTCGTGTTCGACGAAGTCGATCAGGGCATCGGCGGTGAAGTGGGCTCGCGAGTCGGCGCGGCGCTCGTCGATGTTTCGCGCGCGGGGCGGCAGGCGCTCGTGATCACGCATTTGCCGCAGATCGCCGTACACGCCGATCAGCAGCTCGTGGTGAAGAAGGCGAAGAAGGGTGGCATCGCCACGAGTGATGTGGAGGTTGTGGAGGGTGAGTCGAGGATCAAAGAGATCGCGCGGATGCTGGGGGATGCCGACATGGCGACCGCGCGGCGCCATGCCGTGGAGCTCCTCAAAACGGCCAGCGAGTCGTCCGCATCACGATCCGAAACACCGACGCCACCGGCACCAACCCGCCCGCGCCGGTAACCGTCTGCTCGAACGAGAGGCTGCCTTCCACTTCAGGGGTGGCGTACGTCATCGCCACGCCCAGCCGGGTCCAGCGGAACGCCGTTCCCGCGTCCAGCACCGACGCCGAGAGCGGCGTGCCCATGTTGGTGGCGACGTCGATCGAATCCTGCGCGGAGCGGAACGTGTAGCGATCGCGCTGCTGCGTGTAGTAGCCCAGCGTGAATCCGACCGCGAAGTTCCGAGTGAACCGGTACATCGGCGCGGCATCGAATGCCGCGTAGTCGCCGGGGTCCCAGTTGAGCCGCGCGAGCGCGGCGACTGGAATGAGCAGGGAATCGTGCGGGCCGATGCGCCGCTCACGCTCCCCCGGCCGCTGTCGTCCCAGCCGCACCGCGCCGTTCAGCCACACCCGGTTGAACAGCGTCAGCTCTTCCGCGACGCGGAGCTCGATATCGGTCTGATGATCGCCGGTGGAGATATCGAACAGGTAGTTCGGGGAATCCTGGTGCCCTGTCGGCAGCCGCACGACGACGGCGCCGCTCACTGCAAAGTTGTGTGACTCGAGCATCCGGTACTTGGCCTCGAGCTCGAAGTCTCCCGGAAAGAAATGCAGGTTGCGCGGGGTGCTTTGAATCGGCGCGAATGCGTAGGCAGGGTCGGCGAGCAGGGAATCGAGCTGGCGTTTCCCGGCGGTATCCGCGGGCACGGATCCCGTCGAATCGAATGGATAGCTCTCGCGCGTGAACTGGCGCACCGCTGAGACCCGCGCGCCGATCGAAATGCGATTCGTGATGCCGAAGTCGAGGCCGAGCGGCGTGATGCGCTGCTCTTTGCGTACCAGTACCGTCGTGGGCAGCGACGCGCCGATGCGCTGCTCGCCCGTGGTGGTGAACTCGCGCTCCCAGACGGTGATGACGGGCTCGAACGTGACGCGCAGCGTTCCCGCGCGCGGGGTGTCGGTGCGGGGCACGGCCTGGGCGCGCGCGGCTGCAGGAGCGAGCAGCAGCACGCTGACCGTGAGGTAACGGAGACGACCAATGAAAGGCGGCAACGGGAAAAGATACCCCGTTGCCGCCTTTTGCCGCCCTTCGCCGCCCCTCGCCGCCGCCTCTATCGCCGCCGCCTTTCTCAGGGGATCGGCGGAATCGCGGTCCCGTACGCGGCATTGATCGCGTCCCGCAGCTTGGTCGCAATCAGCCGGTGGGTCGACGCGCTCGGATGGACGCCGTCGCAGGAGAACGCGGTGCCAAACGGGTTGGCGCTGCATGGGGCGCCGATCGCCGGGAACGGCCGCACGGCAGTCGGGATCAGCCGCAGCGAGTCGAGCGCCGGGTTCGGATCGTAGTATGTCCAATCGTGCGCCGTGGCCTGCGCGGAGATGTGCGCGTTGTACGCGGTCACCGCGCCCACGAGCTTCGCCAGCTCGGACGGAACGACGATCGCCGCGACCGTGTCGGCGCAGTCGAGATTGCGCGGTGCGCCGGCCTGCGCGGCGCCGAGCAATGCCGCACCGTACGGGAATCCGACCAGCACCGAATCACCGCGGGCCCCCGGGATTCCGGTCGCGACGGGCGCGCAGTTGTTGCTGACCGTGAACAGGGTCGGGAACGAATCCGGTGGGGCGAGATGATTCTTGATCGCCCAATACGTTGCCCCGGCGCTGAAGAAGGGGATCGACGTCACTTTGGCGACGCCGACCAGAATCGCGCCCTGGGGATTGACGTCGGCGATGCTGTCGAGCACGGCGTCGTAGTTCGCCTGGAACGTCGCGACGGGCGTGATCCGCAGTGTATCCCCCGCACTGTCGGCTCGCGTCGCCGCCCCAAGCACGTCGTTGTTGCCGATCCACACCGAGACGAACGTGGGCTGCGCCTTCCGCATCATCTGAACCTGCGTGAG
>Ga0070686_100002286_pt1 | contig 10585 bp, 3 predicted proteins | sample KBSS23LmetaG_FD_65654 | JGI IMG/M metagenome (GOLD analysis project Ga0070686, IMG submission 65654) | Switchgrass rhizosphere microbial communities from Kellogg Biological Station, Michigan, USA - KBS S2-3L metaG | ecosystem: Host-associated > Plants > Roots > Rhizosphere ...
CGCGCTTTATCTGAACGACGGCAAAGGGCGCTTCGAAGAGCAAAGCTTCCTGGGTGGCCGGTTCACGCACGAAGATGGCGATCCGATGGGGCGTCCGCCCCAGGACTGGGGACTGGCCGTGCAATTTCATGACCTCAATGGCGACGGCGCGCCTGATCTTTATGTGTGCAACGATTTTTCGTCACCCGATCGAATCTGGATCAACGATGGCAAAGGAAATTTTCGCGAGCTGGCCGCAACGGCGCTGCGGAACAGTTCACGATTTTCGATGGGCGTCGATTTCGCGGACATCAATCGCGATGGGCATGTCGATTTCTATGTGATCGATTTGTTGAGCCGCGATCCGGCCGACCGCCAGGTGCAGGTTTCCGATGCTCGTCCGACCCGTTCCATGCCCGGCCTATTCGATAATCGCCTGCAAGTTTCGCGGAACGTTTTGCAATTGAATCGCGGCGACAACACCTTCGAGGAGATCAGCTACTTCAGCGGCGTTGCGGCGACCGACTGGTCGTGGGGCGCAATTTTTGTGGATGTGGATTTGGATGGTTTCGAGGATTTGCTGGTGATCAACGGGCTTTGGGGTGACTTGCAGAATGCTGACCTGGCCAATGAAATCGACAAGCTTCGCGCGGGCAAGAATATGAAGCGGGAATCGATCATGAAGGTGTTGACGAGTTTTCCCCCGCTTCACACGCGCAATGTTGCGTTTCGGAACAATCATGATTTGACGTTTCGCGATATGGCGAAGGAATGGGGCTTTGACGCGCCGACCATTTCGCAAGGCATGGCTCTCGCGGATTTGGATAACGACGGCGATTTGGATGTCGTGATCAATAATGTGAATGGCGCGCCGGGTCTTTATCGCAACGAAACCGCCTCGCCCCGGCTCGAAGTGCGCTTGAAGGGCAAGGCTCCGAACACGGCCGGGGTGGGGGGGAAAATTACCGTGCGCGGCGGGCCTGTGACGCAATCGCAGGAGGTCATTGCCGGAGGAAGATATCTTTCCTGCGATGACCCGGTGCGGACCTTCGCCTGTGGCAGCGCGACCAATCTGATCGTCGAAGTGGCCTGGAGGCTCGGCCAATTCACCGTGACGAGCAACGTGCCGCCAAATTCCATCCTCGAAATTTTCGAGCCGGACTCTACGCAGGCGGTTGCCCCCGCGGCGGCGGAGAATCCAAAGCCGTTGTTCCGGGACGTTTCGCGTTTGCTCGACCACACGCATCATGACGATCCGTTCGACGATTTCGAGCGCCAGCCGCTGCTTCCGAATCGATTGAGCCAGGAAGGTCCTGGGATTGCATGGCTCGATATCGATGGCGATGGTTTCGAAGACCTATTCATCGGCGGCGGGCGCGGCGGAACAATGGGCGCCTTTCGCAATAGTGGTCAGGGAGGCTTCGCCGCGATGCCGCAACCGATGTGGAAAAAAGCGCTCGCGCGCGACGAGGCAGGACTCGCCGGCTTCGGAGGCACATTGCTGGCCGCGTCGTCGAATTTCGAAGATGGCCTCACCAACGGCGGCGCCTTGCGCATTTACGTCACCGCGCAATCCGTCAGCGGTGAAAGTGTCATGGGCCAAAATGTGACCGCAGGTCCCGTCGCGATGGCCGACCTTGACCTCGATGGCGACCTCGATTTGTTCATCGGTGGACGCAGCGTTCCAGGGCGCTATCCCGAACCCGCCGATTCGATCCTGATGCGCAACCAGAACGGAAAATTCAGTCTCGCTCATCGTTTCGCAAAATTGGGGATGGTCACGTCGGCGTTGTTTTCCGATTTGAATGACGACGGCAAACCGGACCTTGTGGTCGCGCTCGAATGGGGAGAGATCAAAGTTTTTCTGAATGAAAAAGGCGGATTGAAAGAGAAAGCTTTTCCGGGTCTCGCGAGCAAAACGGGTTGGTGGAATGCCATCGCGACGGGCGATTTCGACAATGACGGCCGCATGGATATCGTCGCCGCGAATTGGGGTTCGAACACGAAATACGCGATGACGACCGGACATCGGATTTATTTCGGCGATTTCGACGACAACGGATCGAGCGATGTCCTGGAAGCGGGCGTTCGCAGCGACGGCATCCTGGCGCCCGAACGCGGTTTCAAAACCCTCGGTGAAGCGATGCCGTTTTTGAAAGAAAAATTCCCGACCTACGCCGCTTTCAGCAAAGCGAGCGTCCAGGAAGTTTTGGGCAAGAGTTTCGAGTCAGCGAAAATGTTGGAGGCGAACACGCTGACTTCGATGGTTTTTTTAAATCGCGGCGATCATTTCGAGGCGTCCGAACTTCCGGTTGAAGCGCAACTCGCGCCGGCGATGGGCGTGACGGTCGCGGATTTCGATGGCGACGGCGCGCAGGATATTTTCCTCGCCCAGAATTTTTACGCGCACAACGGCGACACGTTTCGCAACGACGCTGGCCGAGGACTATTGCTACGGGGCGACGGCCACGGAAAGTTCGCGCCAATGAGCGGAACCGAAAGCGGATTGCTGATTTACGGCGATCAACGCGGTTGCGCGGCGGCAGACTACGATGGCGATGGGCGCATCGATCTCGCGGTTGGGCAGAACGGAGCGCAAACCAAACTATTTCGCAATCAAACCGCGAAGCCAGGTTTGCGCGTGCGACTCACGGGTCCCGGAGCGAATCCCGCGTGCATCGGCGCGAAGGTGCGCATCGACGGCGCGGCGCAGGAAGTCCAGGCGGGCACAGGACGTTATTCGCAGAATGGGCAGACGCTGATCTTCGCCGCGCCCGCCGAAGGGAGCGAATTAACCATTCGCTGGCCCAACGGAAAAACAACCACGCGCAAAATCGAGCCGACCGAAAAACAAATCGTCGTCGAGATCCCCAAATAATTATTTGCTCGAGGCCAGGAATTCCACGAGATCGCGCAGTTCCTGTTTCGTCAGAATCTGACGAAATTCATCCGGCATCGCGGAAAGAGCGCGCGTCCGGTTTTTGATATTCGATTTCGTAAGCGTGAGATCGCCATCCTCGGGGCTGTTGAGGAAGAGTTGGGTTTCGCTCTCCTTCGTCACTTTGCCCGCATAACTGCGGCCATCTTTCATCGTCACCACGACGTTTTCCCAACCGGTCGCGATCTTGTTGTTCGGGAAAATAATCGACTCGAGCAAATACTCGCGCGGATTGCGGCCACCCACGCCCGTCAATTTCGGTCCCGCTTCGCCGCCTTCACCATTCATCTGGTGGCAACGCGAACAAAATACTTCGGCGCGTTCGAAGAAGATTTTTTTGCCCGCCGCCGGATCGCCGCCATAAAGACATTCGGCGAACGGTCCAAACGGATTCTCTCGGGGACGCGCCGCCTCGAAGCGCTGCACCCGATCGAGCACCTCGCGCGACGAACGCTTGCCGGCTGCTTCGAGCACATCGAGCGCAAGTTCGCGCGGGACTTGTTTTTGATTCAATCGATCCAGCCAGCTCGCCATGATTTCATCGGCCTCGGGCAATTTCAGAATCCCGAGCGCATTCAACGCGGAACGTTGCGCCGGAATTTCGGAGGCGCCGAGTTGCCTCTTTACTTTCACTATGGCTGCGGCGGGATCGAGTTCAGCTTCCAACTGAATCGCTTCCGCTTGCAACGTCGCATCGCCGCTCGCAAACGCCGCATCCAGCGCGGGCTTTAGTCTTTGCGCGTCAATGCTCGCGAGAGCCTTCAACGCTTCCACTCGAATCGAAACCGGATTCGCATTCCCGCTCGCCAACGCGACCAATGTCGGCGCCGCGTCCTTGATCGCAAGCTGCTTCGCGGCGTGAATCGCTTCGCTTTGAATCGCGGCCACGGGTTCTTTTAACAGCGACTCGAGCGATTCCGACAAGGCGGCTCGCGCCGGCGCTCCATCGCGCATTGGAATGGGACGCCACAGTCCCGTGATCCGGTCGCGTCCGGATGCTTTACTCCAATCCGCGAGCGCCGCCACGGCGCCGGCGCGAAGGGTAGCCGGATTGGATTTATTGGCCGCAAACTCGGCGAGCGCCTGCGCGTTGGTCACATGGCCGACACGGTAATTGGCATTGATGACGCGCAGAAATAATTGTTCCGGAACCGGAGTGAGACCCGTATCAACCGAAACCGCTGAAATGCCCGCTTCAATACCGCTGTGCCTGGCGGCGGCGTTGGTTTTGACCGTGCCCGAAAGAAGATTCGCGTTCGCAATCAACCCGGCGAGTTGCGGCATCGCCGGCGCAATCGGCAAATCATTGATGGCGCGCGCCGCTTCGACGCGCACGGACAGTTCCGGATCATTCAGAAAGGCCGCGACGCCAGAGTCCTCAAGCCGGCGCAGCGCCAGGCACGCGCCCAGGCGAATATATTTGGAAGGATTGCTCGCAGCCGCCTTCAGCGCGTCGCGATCCGCAATGCCTTCCAATCCCGCGACCGCGGCGTGACGCAAAATCGGGTCGCGATTCTGATTTTGATCCAGCAACGAATAAAGACTTTGTTGCGCGGAACGATATTTCAAACGCCCGAGACTGATCGCCGCGAAACATTTTACGCGCGGTTCCGGATCGTTGAGCATTTGCAAAAGCATCGCGCCGGATTGCGGCACACTCGTTTCGCCCAGCGCTTTCGCCGCTTGCGCGCGGATTTCGGAATCGGCCGATTTCGTCGCAAACAAAAGGCTGAACTGCGCATTCGTCACGCCGCGTCGCGACAACTGGCCGAGACCCCAAACCGCATGCCGCGCCGCGAGTCGATTCGTCGTCGTCATCGACAGCGACGCCAAGTAACTCGCGCCCTGTTCGCCCATCGCCGCGACCGTGAATTGCGCTTCCATCCGGACGCGTTGATCCGGATGGCCCATCAACTGCCGCAGACGATCGATGCCAAATTTCGAAAAATCCCCCGCGAGCAATTGTTTCGTTTCCGCAATCGCCGGGTCCTGCAAACTCGGATCGAACGCGCGATAAATGCGGCCCTTGCCCGTTTTATTCCAGCCCTCGACCCAATCCGAAAAATAAATTCCGCCCTCGATGCCAAACTCAACATCGGTCGGCAGCGTCTCCCAAATAAATTGTTCGTAAGCCGCCAACTCGAACGACGCGCCTTTTTGTTTCAAATCAAACGAATGAATCCCGCTCGAACCGCCGCCGCGAAAATCGCACAAAAAGAAATGCCCCTTGTAACGTTCCGGCAAACCGGTGCCCGGATAATAGGTGACGCCCGACGGCCCGTAGCCGAGGTTCGCCACCGGCGGCACAATGAATGCAGGCTGATTTTCGAATTGCGGATGCCACAGTCCTTCGCCATTCCACGGCCCGCGCCGCGGCGTTCCATTCAACGTTTGATAACCGATGCGCCAACCGCTGTCGCCGCCTTCGACCACATACACCCACCGCGCGCGATCGCCGCCATCGCTGTTGTTGTCGCCCGTAAAAAGATTCCCGAACTCGTCGAACGCCAGCTCCTGCGGATTGCGCAAACCGCGCGCGAACACTTCCAGATTCGAGCCATCCAATTCGCAGCGCAAAATCGTCCCTTCATCCGGATAAATCAGCCGCTTCCCCTCGCGCGAAGTGACGTTCAATCCGCGATCGCCCACGCTGAAATAAAGCCGTCCATCCGGCCCCAATCGCAATCCATGCAAGTCATGCCCCAGAAACGCAATATGCACTCCAAACCCCGTGTGCAACGACTGCCGAAAATCCGCTTTTCCATCCCCATTTTGGTCGCGCAACAAATACAAATCCGGAATGCAGGTGTAAAAAACATCGCCATGCCGCGCCAGAATTCCAGCCCCGATGCCGTCCGCTGCGCGTTTGAAATTGTCCGCGAATACCGTCGAAAAATCAGCCTTCCCATCGTGATTCCGATCCTCCAGCAACCGGATGCGTTCCGAAATATTCGTGAGCGAAGCGAAGTTCGCGCCCAACTTTTGCCGCAACAACTGAACGCGATCCGCCACCGACCGGCTCGCCAAATCGTCCTCGAGCCAATCCATGTGACTCCGAATATCGAACACCCCTTCGTAAAATCGGAAAGCCGGTCCGACCGCCGAATGCCGGTACGTCTCCGCCACAAAAACCCGACCCCGCTCATCGATCGAAAACGCCACGGGATTCGCCAACATCGGTTCCGCCGCGAACAACTCGATCTTGAAGCCGGCCGGCAACTGAAATTTCTTCATGGCTGCTTCCCCTTCGCCCGACGCCGGCAACGGCTCCAGCCCCATTCCCCGCGTGGCCGTTGCGCCCGATTCGGCGCCGAAAAGATTCGCCGCCAACACCGTCGCCATGAAAAAGCGTTTCAACATCCGTCGAAAATAATTGCGAATCCGCCGCGCCGCAATCCAACACGTTTTTGCAACCAGGCAAATCTCTTTGGCCTGGCTGTTTTTCTTTTTCGGTTCCGCCTTTAGCCTTTCTCCAGGAGCCTTCCCTTGCTTAACTACCCGCCATGCATATGCGCACGACTGTTCTTTCCACCCTCCTCGCCGTTGCCTGTATGGTCGTTCCGAATTCCCACTCCGCCGTGGCCAACAGCGGCCTCGACCTCGCCGGCATGGATAAAATGGCGGCGCCGGGCGACAGCTTCAACCAATACGTCAGCGGCGCCTGGGCGAAAGCGACCGAGATTCCCGCGGACAAGTCGTCCGTGTCGCCTGGCTCGGATCTCTCGGACAAAACTCGCAAGCAAATCGTCGATCTCATTTCCGACCTCGCCAAAAAGAAAAATCCGAGCGGCAGTTCCGCCCAAAAAGTTGGCGATTACTACGCAGCCTACATGGATGAAAACACCATCGAAGCGCGCGGCCTGACTCCACTGAAATCCCAATTCGCCGCCATTGCCTCGATCGCCGATCGCAAACAGCTCTCCACCGAAATCGGACGCACCCTGCGCGCGGATGTCGATGCTCTTAACAATACTGATTTCTACACGGAAAACCTGTTCGGATTCTGGATCACGCAGGGCCTCGACGATCCCAACCACATTTACGCCTACCTTCTCCAGGGCGGCCTCGGCCTGCCTGATCGCGATTACTACGTTTCGACTTCGCCCAAGATGGCCGACCTCCGCGAACGTTACCACGCCCACCTCGCCGCGACCTTCAAACTCGCGGGCCTACCGGACGAAGCCGCGCGCGCCGAACGCGTGTTCGCCCTCGAAATGAAAATGGCCCAGGCCCACGCCACGCGTACCGAATCCGAAGACGTTCATCTCGCCGCCCGCTGGCAACGCGCCGATCTCGACGCCAAAGCGCCCGGCCTCGATTGGAACGCCCTCCTCGCCGCCGCCGAAATGAAAGACCTAAAAACCCTTTATGTCTGGCACCAAAAAGCCATCACCGGCCTTTCCAAACTCGCCGCCTCCGAACCCCTCGATTCATGGAAAGATTGGCTCACTTTCCACGCCATCAATCACAACGCGCACTTCCTCCCCAAAGCGATCGCCGAAGAAAATTTCAGCTTCTATGGGCGCACCCTCACCGGCGCTCTCCAGGACCGCCCCCGCTGGCAAAATGGCGCCGATGAAACGAGCGGCGCGCTCGGCGACGACCTTGGCAAACTTTATGTCGAACGCCATTTCCCGGCCGAAACCAAAAAGCAGGTTCAATCCATGGTCAGCGATCTCAAAAAAGCCTTCGCCAAACGCATCGATAAACTCACCTGGATGTCGCCTGAAACTAAAGCCAAAGCCAAAGATAAGTTGCGCACCCTCAAAGTCGGCGTCGGTTATCCAGACAAATGGGAGATGGATCGCAAACTGAAAATCTCGCGCGATGATGCCTTCGGAAATCGCGAGCGCGCCGAACTTTCGCGCTACCATCAACAACTCGCCAAACTTCACAAGAAGCCCGACCAGGGCGAATGGTGGATGCCGCCGCAACTCGTCAACGCCGTCAACCTCCCGCTCCAAAACGCGCTCAATTTCCCCGCCGCCATTTTGCAACCGCCCTACTTCGACGCCACCGCCGACGCCGCGCACAATTACGGTTCCCTCGGCGCCATCATCGGCCACGAAATCAGCCACAGCTTCGACGACCAGGGCAGCCTCTTCGATGCTCAGGGCCGGTTCATCAACTGGTGGACCAAGGATGACTTCGCGCACTTCGAAGCCGCCGGCCACGCCCTCGCCGCCCAATATGACCAATACAAACCTTTCCCCGATCTCGCCATTAACGGCCACCAAACCCTCAGCGAAAACATCGCGGACCTCGCCGGGCTCGCCACCGCTTACGACGCCTACCAGATTTCCCTCGGCGGCAAACCCGCTCCCGTTCTCGACGGTTTTACCGGCGACCAGCGCTTCTTCATCAGCTACGGCCAATCCTGGCGTTCGAAAACGCGCGAGGCCAAAATGCGCATGCAAATTGCCACCGACGGCCATGCCCCCGCCGAATATCGCTCCGAGACCGTGCGCAATTTAGACGCCTGGTACGATGCCTTCGCGGTCAAACCCGACCAAAAACTTTATCTCAAACCCGAAGCCCGCGTTCGCGTTTGGTGATCACGCGAAACTCTTTTTCAAATAGGCGAGACTCCGCGTCGCGATTTCCACCGGTCCCTCCGTGAAATCGAAAACCTCGACCGACACCACGCCCTTGTAACCCACGTCCTTCAAGGCCGCGGCAATCGGGACAAAATCCACCTCGCCAAACCCGGGCCCCTTCAAATTCTTATCGTTCGCATGGAAGTAGGCGAAATTCGGCCAGCTCTCGCGAATGATTTGCCGAATCGGCTTCGCCTCCGAACACATCGCCTTCACATCGATGATGATCTTGAAATGCGGCGTCCGAAGCTGCTGCGTAAACCGAATCGCTTCCTCCGCCGTATTGATAAAATTCGTTTCCGAAGGAGCCAACGGTTCGAAACAAATCGTCACCCCATGCTCCTCCGCCACCATCACCGGCTCGCGAAAAACATCCGTCGCCCAATCCCACGCCTGCTCGCGCGTGACGCCTTCCATGATGTTCCGCTGCTTGGGCGAACCGACCACAATCGTCTTCCCGCCGATGTCTCCGCAAAACTTCGCGAGCTCGCCAAAATACTTCGAAGTCCGCGCCCTCACCGCCGCATCCGGACTTGTCAGATGCATCCCCTCCGTTTGCACCAAAACCCAATGAATCCCCGAAATCGCGATTCGATTGCGCGCCGCAATTTCCTTAATCTCCTGCCGCCGTGCGCTCGAAATATCCGTCACATGCTTCGCAATCGTAAACGGCGCAATCTCCACCGCGTCATACCCCGCCTTCGCCGCAAACGCGAACGTATCCTCCAACGACCAATCCTTAAAAATCTCGTTACAAATTCCAAACCGGATCATCCCTACAGATTATTGATCATCCTCCGAGATGCGAATGCTTTTTATTCCATCCCAAAAACGAATTGTCCATCTCACCAATTGCAAAAAATTAAAGTTGTCCGGTCCCAACGCGGCCGTTAAAATCATCCAAATGCGTTCGATGTGGTTTTGGGCCCTCCTCCTGTTCATCCCTTGGACAGGCGCGCAGACATTGCTCCAAAACAACGCTAATCTGAGCAATCTCGAGGGTGGGCGGCTTTATTTTCGCATCGATATTCCCACGAATAAAGCGCGGCTCACAATCCAGACCACAGGCAACACCGGTGACTGCGACCTCTATGCCCGGTGCGGCGGTATACCGACCAGCGGCAAATTCGATTACCGCGCCATAGCTAAAGGCAGCGACGAAACAATTACGATCGCAAATCCAAAACCGGGGAGCTGGTATATTTTTCTGGATGACTATTACCCCTTCAGCGGGCTCACCCTTCGTGTCTTTTACAACACGGCGCCCTCGATTACCGTCCAGCCCGAAAGCCAGTCAATCCTGCTCACCAACAGCGTCTCATTCAATATAGTCGCCGCCGGCGACGAACCTCTTTCTTATTCATGGCGCCGCAATGGCACAAATACTCTTGCCTCATCCAGTAACAGTCTCTCGATTTCCAAAGTCACCTTGGTCGACGCCGGTTCCTACTCTGTCACGGTTACCAACGCATTCGGAAGCATCACGAGCTCCAACGCGGTTCTCACCGTAATCCCGCCCGACACAACCCTCCCTACCCTTGCGGTTCTATCGCCGACCGCGAACCAACGATTCACCAATCGAGTCATCACGATTCAAGGAACCGCCACCGACAACTCCATCGTCGATGCAGTCGAATTCCAAGTCGGTTCCAACCCTTATCAAGTCGCGACCGGAACAACCAATTGGAGCGCGACGGCCACACTTGAGCCGGGCCTGAACACTATTCACGTCCGCGCCCGGGATCACACCGGCAACCAATCTCTGATCGCTACGACCACTTGTTACGCCGACATCAGCGTTCCCTTCCATCTAACCCTGGTGGGCAAAGGGTCGGTGACTCCCAATTTAAACTCGTCCAATCTGGTTATCGGCAATCCCTACACGATGACAGCGGCGCCCGCGAGTGGATTCGCCTTCAGCGGGTGGGCAGGATCCATTTCGACCAATACCGCCAGCTTAACTTTTAAAATGATCGAAGGTCTCGCCCTCACTGCATCCTTCATTGATATCGCCCCTCCAGAAATCACGATCGCTGCGCCAACGAACAACCTTCGCACCACCAATCAGACC
>Ga0070686_100002287_pt1 | contig 10583 bp, 21 predicted proteins | sample KBSS23LmetaG_FD_65654 | JGI IMG/M metagenome (GOLD analysis project Ga0070686, IMG submission 65654) | Switchgrass rhizosphere microbial communities from Kellogg Biological Station, Michigan, USA - KBS S2-3L metaG | ecosystem: Host-associated > Plants > Roots > Rhizosphere ...
TTCGTTTACGTTCGGCGCAAACTGATAGCCGGTCATCTTTTGCCAGCGATCGATCGCTTCCTCGCGTGACATGTCGAGGTAGCACCGCTTGAGACCGAGATATCCGATCACGATGAGCTTATGCTTCATCATCGTAGTACCTCCAAAACGAGCGCGCCGAATCCCGCCGTCGCACCGGCGAATATGTACAAGCGCCCGACCATGCGCCACGCTTGCGCACGGCGCTCCCATCGCTCAACACGCGCCGCCGCCTTCATGTCGTAGAGCAGATTAGGCGGCGGGTCCGCTTTGATCGTCGTGTGCCTGTGGCTCATCCTCAAACCCCTTTCAATTGACGCTGAGCGGTTCAGCGTCAGTCCACTTCGCTGGCACCCCAATCGGCGCCAGCGTCATCGCCGCACGAATCGCTTCAGCGTTGCAGCAATCGCACAAGACGATGCGCACGACACCGAGATACGCTCGGACGCGACTCCAATCGCAGCCGCAGAAAGCACACATGTGCTGTTCCATGGCACGCGCTCACGATCACCCGAGTCCGTGCGCAACGATGCGCGACAAGAAGACGTAGGCGTTGTCGCACAGGACGCGCGCCGATTCCCGCAACTCGTTGTTGAGCGCGGTGCGTGTGTCGGCGTCGCAAGCGTGCGGGATCTCCTTGAGCCCCTCGACGAATTCACGCAGCGCGATTTGAATTTGCTCGGCCAGCTCGATCGCCTGCCCGCGCGTTACGGGCGGGGGCGTGCCCACGCCGCAATGACAAAAATGCAACCCATCGTGACCGTGATCCTGCGTACACGTGTGATTGCTGCCGATGCGGCCGACTTGCTTGTTGCCTGTCGCCCAATCATCCGTTGACCAGTAGAACCCACACGTGCGCTTTGCTTTTTCCATATTCTTGATCTCCCCTTTTCAGTTTTGTCGATTCAACCCCGACGTAGAATTTTTCAACGTCGTTTGCACGCCTCGACAAGTGCGTGTTCGAATTTCACCCGACTCGTGTACGCCGTGATCGTACGCCCGCCGAGCGCCATGTTTGCGACGCTCACGCCCATCGCAACGAGCTTGGACTTGACCAAGATGTGAACGCACGCGACGTCAGCTTTTCGCGCGAGCGTCCAGCTCGTCATGCTCTTGCGACACTCGGGATCGTAGCCGCTCATGTGCTCCCAATCAAAAAACAGCGTGAAGGGCATCCGCTGCGCCTGCGCCGCCGCCATACCTTCGAGGCAAAACGGCAACATCTCTGACGAGTAGTAGCCGGTCATCGTGTTGAGCATGACGCCCAGCGCGGCGAATCCATATGACATCTTGCCGCCCTCGTGTCCGTCGGCGCTGTGTGCGATCTTCTCTTTCATGCGCATGTCCATCGTCCTTTCTATTTGACGAGCATCACCGCGCCGCCGACGGCGAGCGCCCACCACAAAATGAACAGCGACCAGCCCAGAACTTTCGTTGTCTTTGTCTCCACGGTTTAGCCCTTCCCATCGCGCGCCGGACGCTGTAGACACGTCCGGCGCACTGTGCGAGCGCTAGCCGATGGGGCGCCTCACTTCACTGATCTCGAAGAGCGTAATTTCATAGCGCGGCGCGCCGGTCGGCATCTTGCCGTAGGCGAGTTGCTCACGTAGGAGATTGAACGCCGTCACCGCTTCTCCGTACGTAGTCAAACTACGCTCCGCGGTCGTAAATAAATGCACGCCGTTGACCGTCACTTGAATTTCATATCGCATAGTCATCCTCCATCGAGCGCCCCACGCGCCGGGTGACGTGGGGCGACTCTGTGCAGGGCGCTACGCGCTGAGCTGCGACGCCGTGAGGTACAGCCGGTTGTAGAGCAGCTCGCCCGCCTGCTCTTCCAGCGCCTCCGTGACCCACGGAGACGACCACGGCGACTCATGCGCGGCGCGGGTGATGGCGTTGACGAAATCGGCGCGGTTGTAGCCGGGTTCCTTAAGCCACGCGTTGAAGAAGCGCTCGACGGCGATGTCCGCACCTTCGGGGGCGTCGACGTGGCCCGCCTCAATGAGAGCCGCGAACACCTTGCGAGCGTCGCCACCCTCACGCAGCTCGACATCGCGGATGATGCCCTCCTGATTGGCGTCGCGCCACGCGTCGGCGAAGTCTTTGAGCGCTTCACCCTGCACGTTGAGCAGGGCGCGCACCTGCGCGCCGACGTTAGCGCCAACGTGGCGAATGCGCCCCTTGATCTTGGACGACAACTTGACCTTCGAGAAATTGAGGCAGCGCACGCGCTCGGCGAAGAGGCGGACCGAGATGGACCCGCCGCCCGCGTCGTGGCCGGAGACGCGGAGAACCACGCGGTGGATGTCACCAACGACGGGTTCGAACTCGGCGCCGATCGTGATGTCCATCGACCAACGCGTGGTGGTGGCGTCATACTTGAGTGAGCCGCGCGCCGTCGACGGGCAAGCCGCGAGCACATCGGCGACCACGCGATCCATGTCGTAGCGGGTGTAATCCTCGGACACCACGCCGTACACGTGCCGCGCGTTGCCGGCGTCGAGCTTGCTCAAAAGCACGCCCTTGACGGGCGCAGGGGCGTCCGTGCCCTTGACGGGGATCTCGATCGCGTTCTTGAGCCAATGGTTGACGTGGGGCGCGCGCAGCTCCGTGGGAAGCTTGTCGGACCCCAGATAGCCCGCGGCGTAGCCGGGCGCGTCGGCGCGATTCAGGAGCTGGCGGAAGCTGTGCGCGGTCATGACCGCGCCCGCACTGGTCGCCTTCGTACGCAGGCGCCCGTCGGTGCCGTACGTGAGAGAGGGCAGCTCGACGCGATCGGCGCGGCGCAGCTCCGCGGCGACAGCCGTCTTGACCGCGCCTGCAAACGAGCTGAGCAGCGGGCGGGCGCGCAGCTCCTGGCGCGCCTTGTAAGCCGCGTCACCCCACTGCCCATTGGTACCCCACGTGAAGAGCGTGGCTTCACGGGCGATCAACCCGTGCTTGGCAGCGATGCCATCCGACGTGATGGCGCGGGCGCGCCCCTCGGTGTCGATGGGACCGGCTTCGCCCTGCCCCTCAGTGCCCGCGCGGGGGGCCGGGGCCGGGGCCGGGGCCGGGGCCGGGGCCGGGGCGACGGTGTTCTGCGCCGTGACGCGCGCGGGCGCCGCGAGGCGCGGCGCCGAAGCCGGGGCGTCCACACCATCGATTTCCAGGCCGGCGAAGCGCGACACCGAATCATTCATCATCGTCATTGGGCGATCTCCTCGGTTTGTTGGTCCCACACACTCACAGAATCACGATGCAAAGCTAGGATAACCCTGCTCGCAAACGTTTGCAAGCTATTTTTTGCGAGCTTAGCTAAGTGCTTGAAACCTTTAGTGATTTAGGTGGTTGCGAGGAGCCTTTCAGCTCGGTTTTCAACCCGAAAAAAGAGCGTTTCCGAGTGAGCTGCGGATCAGCGATTTGCACGCACCGCGCCGTCGGTGTATCGTCGAAGACATGGCACGCAAAAAACGTAAGTCTCGTCGGAAGGGCACCACCGCCAAACGTCGTCGCAGCTACAAGAAGCGTACGACGCCGAAGTGGTCGGCAGCGACACGCGCCGCCTACAAGCGAGAAAAGCGCGCGCTGATCAGCAAGTACAATCGCAAGTAGTTGCGTCGCGCATCGCCGCCAGCCTACGTGTTTCGTTTCGCACGAGCTGCGGCGAGCGCAGCCGCAACGCCGGTGCCTCGCTTGCCGCGGTCGTATCGTTGGGTCATGACCGGGCTGGCGTGATGCACGGACGCTTGAACCTTGTTGAGCGGGATCTCGGCGTCGAGCGCGTCGGTGATGTACGTTGTGCGAAAGCGGTGCGGATGCACGCGCGACGCTTGTACAGCGTCGCCGTACTTGCGCAAGCGCTTGTAGAACACGAGGCGGCTGAGGGCGAGCTTCGTATTCTTCGGCGCAGGGAACACGAATGGCGACACCGGCGCAATCGCCAGCCACCGATCAAGCGCCGTGACTGATTCAGTTGTCAACTCGACGTCGACTTCGTCTTTGTTTTTGGTGCGCACGCGCGCGAGCGTCACGTCACCGCGGCGGAAGATCTTCTCACGTCGCAGCGTCACCACCGCCGAGATGCGCAAGCCCGTGTCGTAAAGCAGACGCAAGATCGCCGTGTCGCGCACGCCGTAGTGCTTGTCGGTGACAGCGTAGGCCATGATCGCAAGCGTTTCGTCGTGCGCGAGTGCTTCCGTCTTCGCAAAATCGCTCGCGGGCGGACGCGCTAGCGTATCGGCGTCGAATGGATTCCACTTCGCCGCCTGTGGCCACGCGTTGACCGCGGCACGGTACATACGCGACAACGCCGCGAGTGTGCGCCGCACCGTAGCTGATTTTCGTGTCGACGCCAGCGTATCGCGAAACACCGCCGCTTGGCTCGGCGTCGGATACTCGACATTGATCTCTCGTTCCGCGCAGAACACCAACCACCGATCAAGATCGATCGTGTACAGCTCGCGCGTGCCTTCCGCACCCCGAGAGGCGATGAGATCGCGCGCGCATTTCTCGAATGGCGTCATCGCGTGGCGGTGTAGCCGAGAAAAGCGCCGCGCCACTCACCGGCGACAAGAAAAACGACTTCGACGGTGATGATCTTAGCAGGACCGCACACCGGCAAATCGATCCCGTTGCCGACTGCAAGATGATTGAACGTGACCGTCGGCAAACCGATAGACGGTAATTTGCGGAGGTGCAACCACGCGAGCAAGCGACGCCATCGTGAGAACTTGATGCGCGGGAAGATTGGAGCATTGTCCACATAGATCTGACGCACCAACGTCGCGTGCCCGCCGGCAGTGTCGAGCGCGATGAGCTTCGCGCCCTTGAAGGCACAAGTTGGGGAGGCGCTCGCGAGTCGGACGTCACCTGCTTTTCCACTGACAGGCCCGAAGGTGATTTGCGTATCTTTGGTCATTTGTCATCGTCTCCGTTGATGATCCGCAATTCAATGAACAGCGCGCGCGGACAATCAGTAAAAAGCGCGAACACAGCTTCCGCCATGGACACGCCGCGCCCGACATACACCACGCCGTTGTCGTCGGTGATTTTTGCTTTCCAACCGAAGGTCGGTAATTCCGATAACGTGATAATTCGCACTGTCACGATCGTTCCCTCCGGTGACTACTGTTGAAAAAAATACGACGAGATCCCTATTGAGCCGACGCCACGATTGCGTGTAGAAAAAACGTCGCCGAGGAGGAACCAACAATGCTGACGATCAGAACACGCGACGATATTCACAGCGACGAAAACAACGACACCAAAAACGAAAAGCCGCCGGTCGACGATTTGATCCGCTGCCGATTCGGCGCGAGCGAATGCATGTTGTGCCCGAAACAAACGCCGTGGCGATCGAAGAAATTCGATATCCACGTTTGCTCGAAGCGTTGCTACGACGACGCGAAAGAAATCCTGGATCGCCCTGCACCTGAAGAATACGCCGATGAATTGATCTGACACACTCACCGCTATTCTGCGACGCCGACGAAGTATTCACCGCGTACGCCCTCGACACGAAACACCGCGTCGCAGCTCGCGCACAAGTGTTTGTGGTGCGGGATCAACATCCACTTGCCCTTGTCGACGTGGCGTGCTCCGCAAAACGGACACCGGATGTGCGCTTGACGGAGCACCGGCGTCGGGCGCGTTGTGGGCTCAGGCACGCCCAGACGCCGACGAGCGCCCTTTACGCTCTCCAGGCACGCCGGACAAGTCACATGCGATGAAATGTTCGTTGTCCATGGATGCGATTCATCCGCACCGCACAGCGCTTTGAACGGCTCGCGTGCGAGATGAACATAAGACGAAGCCACCACCGAAACGCCTGCGGCGAAGCGCGCGGCGTACTTGCCGCGCTCACCGCCGCGAAGATCAACTTCGGGCGGTGGCTCATTGCGAGCCGCTGCGATCTCGGCGCGCACGCTCGCTGACTCGCGATCGAACGCGGCTTGCTCCATCGGCGTACGTTCGAAATCCAACGCGCCGCGAACTAATTCAAAACGCGGCTTGCCGTCGACGGTGTCTTCGAAATTGTCGAGCGTACGACTCCAATCAAAACCGTTCGCGTCTCGATACGAAATACGCAGCTCGCCGATCTCTTCGTCGATCGTCACGCCTAGTACTTGGTAGACATCGCCTTTGTAATGACGGAAACGGCGACCGGCGTACGTAGCGTGTGCCCTTGCTGCGTCGAGTTTAAGCGCCATATCGATTGATTCACTAAACCAGCGACGTAGCGCTTGGACTAACAAGCGCACGGCGGTGTGCCCGAGTCGCGCACTCGCCGGGGTGTCGTTGAACGCGCGAAACACCAACGTGTCACTGTCTTCGGCGTCAACGACCAACGCGTCTTCGCCCTCACCATGCTCGAAGATAGTGCTCATGGCGACTCCTTGTTGCGTTTTGCCACGTGCCGCAAAAACGCATCAGCCGCAGACGATGCGGCCGTGACCTTGACGTCTTGCAACCGCTCTTCGTCTTCAAGAGCCGCAACGAGATGATCCAACACGCCGACTGCGGCCAAGCGATATTGCCGCGGGCCGTTGTTCAACGGTAAACGCGCACCGTCGGGCATCATCAAGAACAGTTGCCATTTGTTCGCGAGCTTGCCGAAGCCCAGCGCCACGTCCAGCGGGCCGTTTTCATCAAACACACGCACGCTCGCAGTGACGTTGAACATTTCTTTGAGATGCGCTTCGATTTGTGCGATCTGTTCGTTGAGCGCGTCAAGCTTCCGCCCCAGCGCCACCATTTCAGGCCGCGGCATTTACGACAACCTTTCGCGGTGAACTGTTTTCGAACCGAACGGGTTACCGCTTTTGCACCACTCGCCAACTGCTGCACCGCACTTCGGGCACGCACGTGCGTCGCGCGCTTCAATCGCGCGCTTGCCGAGCTTTGCGGCGATGTCGAGCGGGAATTTCTTCATCACACACCGCCTCGGCGACGACGTGCACTTGGCACGGCGGCGCCCACGATACGCGCCGCGGCCTTCAGCGCGCGGCAACGTTGCGGATCGAAACGCGCCTCGAACGCTTCGCACGCCAGCCACGACGCGAGCGGCGCTTGCTCTTCGCCGAAACGCTCGTCGATCGCAATCGTGAGCGCCTCGGCCGTTGACATCGACTTGTCAATCTCGGGTATCGGTTTCGACGTGTCGACGGTGATGTTGCGGAACGGATCATCAGGCAGGAAAAAACCGGGCCGCTTGTGCGCCTCCGCGCGCAGCACGCGCAACCACGGCTCGCGCATTGGATGTTCATCGATGCGCCGTTCAATCCAGCGCATCACGTTGCGCAAGCGCTCATCGCTCATCGCAGCGACCCGCACCATGTCGGCGCCGCCCTGCCACACCGGATCGCGCGGATCGATTGCACCGTCAAGCCCCCGCGGCAAGATAAAAACGCCATGCCCGCTGTCATCGCGATCGTCATCTCCTCCGAATGGATCGATGTCGAAGAAGCGATCAAAATCATCTTCCCACGCGCCCATCGCTCAGCTCCCCCGCCGTGAGAGTGGTGATGCGGCGTGGTTTGCGCGGCACCACGCCTCACGACACTCCGTGCACGTCGCAAAACCAGGATCGTAGGAGAATGCGAAAAAGCCCGGATGGTCGCCCTCGTACTTTCGGCAGAACACGCGAGCCGCATCAGGTTCGACGATGTGAACGAGCGAATCGTCCCCGTTAAAACGAAAGAAAGCGATCATGACGGCTCGGCTTCGATCTCGGGAAGGTCTTCCGCCGCGATCGTTTCGAGATCAGCGACGAGCAGCTCGAATTGCTTTTCATCGTGATTGTTCTGCGTCTTGCGTGTGCCTTGCCACACGATGCGCACCGGGTGGCCCTTGCCGATGCCGGCGGCATCGAGCAAACGAATCAGCGCAGAGCCGGTCACCGTGAAGCTACCGGCGTGCGGCACGTGTACCAGCGCGACTTCGTATTGTCCGAAGCTTCCGCTGCGCAGCGTACGCCCGCCGTAGAACCCCACCAGCTCTTCACCCACGTTGCGCGGTCGCCACGGGTGCGGCGCTTGTACCCGACGCCACCCGTAGCGCTCCAGGAGCTTCGCTTGCGACTTCGTCAACCCCATAGCTCAACCCCCTTTCAAAAACCACCTTGCCCGATTCACACCAAGCCGGTCAACAACAAAGGTTTGATTTTGTATCCACAAGCCGTTGTTGAAATCATTAATGAATTTCCTAAACGGTACTACGTTGCGTTACCGTTTTTGATGTTGCCGAACCGCACCGTGATCAACGTGGCGGCGGCGGACGGTGCCGGCTTCGCGGACACCTGCAACTCACGCTTGCGCCTCCACGCTGCCGTTGCCAGCGTGCGCGTCTTCGTCGGGGCGCAGCCACCGCACGATCGCCGGATAGGCGTCGAGCGCTTTCGCATCACCGCCGACGAAATCGAGCATCGCCGCCATCGCCTCGGCTGCGTCGCTGTTCGCCTTGTTCGTGTGCTGCGCCATCGACTTGTCGCGGAGGATCTTGGCGACACGCGTCCGCTCGCGCGTCGACATGACCTTTTGAAACGGCTTCGCGGCGTCGCCCTTGGAGGCATGTTGCGCCGCCGCGCCTTTGGTCGCGCCGGTGGCGATCATCTTGTCGAGCGTCTTGACCTGATCGGTGCGCGCGAGCTTCGACAGCTTTTTCGCGATCGACGCTGCCACCTTGCCCGTCTCCACCGCCTTTTGGACGGCGGGCGCGCATTCGAGCAGCGCGAGATGGTTGCGCACGGTTGCGGCCGTGCACCCGAACGCCACCGCAGCGTGATCGACGTCGCCGCCGTAGAGATCCACCATGTGTTGCATCTTCTGCGCGCGCAAAAGCGGCGGGTCGCTCTGGCGCAGCTCGTTCGTCGTGACGGCGATAGCGTAAAGCTTCTTCTCGTCGCCGCGCTTCCACACGCACGGGCAAGTCACTTCCGGGAGCCCTTGCTTTTTCAGCCGCTTGTTCGCTTCGATTGCAGCCTTGCGCCGTTGCAAGCCGCTGTTGACGTACACATCGGCGCCGTCGCGATAGATCACGAGCGGTTGAAGAATGCCGTGCTCCATGATCGACAACACGTAACCTTCGTTGACCGGCAACGTGACGCGTTTGTCGTACAGCGGGTGCTTTTCGTCGGTGATGACTTTCAGATCTTCCGGGCGGTAGCTCAACGTATCGCCGCGCCCGACAGAACCATGACTATGCTTCTTGCCCATTTTTCAATACCCCCAACCTTTTTTGTGTTTGTCGAGCGCAGCGCGCAAAGCGCGGATGACAAAAGCGGTCACCGTCCGATCTTCAGCACGTGCCGCTGCACGTACTTCGCGTTGAAGATCAGCCGGCAACCGAAATGTCGTCGGTGTTGCGGATAGATTTTCTGATTTCTTTTGCTTCACGATGTACTACGTTTACACTACAGCGGGCGGACAGGTCAAGCGGCTACCGCTTCTTGCGGCGCCTCTTGTTCTTGGAGCCCTTCTTTCGCCCCGGCTTCCGTCGTGGCTTGCCGTCGACGCGGTAGCCCCACCGCGCGGCGCTACGCTTCGTCTTCCTCTTCCGGCTCGAATTCGACCGCTTGCGGTTTCTCTTTTTTCGGCTCATGTGCTTGTTCCTCTATCCGATCGGCCGCTTCTTGAATCGCACGACGCAGCGCCACCGAACGCGGCGCGATCACGCCAGCCGCTGCGGCAGCGGCTGTAATTGTTTTGAGTGCGGCCATTGTAGCCGCGTCCGCGCGAAAAGACACGTTTGTCAGCTCTTCGCGTTTTTCGTAGTGCGCCGGGCGCCCTGTTTTTTTCTCGCCGAGCTTCATCCGGCACCTTCCGTTTCCAGAATGTACTGTCGAATCGCGGCGAGCGCTTGAGGCGAGAGGCGCGCCAGTGTCTCACCGATTGTCGCCTCGTCATCGGCTGAGACGATAAACACCTGATTGTCGTCAGTCACATTTCGCGCGATCAACGTCAACCTGAAATCGTTGCCGAGGAGATCGCGCCTAATATCGTCGAGTCGCACGGCGATCGCGTCGCACAGCTCATCCGTTGTCATTCTACTTCCCCCTCACGCACGAGCGTGTGATCCCACAACCGCACGTAGCACTGCGCACCATGCGTCCAAGTGCCGTAGACGCCGACGGGCGGACGGTAGCCGTGACGCTCGATCGCGAGCTGCGCGCAGTGTTGTTCGCGTAGCTCTTGTCGCTCAATGCATCCGGCGAGCGACAAGAGCAAGAGCGCACGCAGCTCGATCACATCGACCCCCGCCGCCGTTTTGCGTCGTGCAACGTTTGTAGCGACCGTGCATCGATGTGCCGTGTCATCCACTGGTGGTGAAACTCAGTGAGGCGCAGCCCGAGATCGACAAGCGCGTCCTCGTACGTCTCGCCGCTGCCTTCGAGCATCGTGAACGGAAACAAATTCGCGCGGATCGTCGGACGGTCTTCCGAAAAAACGCCAAACCCGACGAAGCGGCCGTCTTTGGTGTCGATCGCACCGACGAGAAACGCTTGTCTCTTCACAGCGCTCACGACGGCACCGACGGCGGTTGACACACGCACGCGTCCGGCTCACAGGCGGCGGTGTGACCGT
>Ga0070686_100002288_pt1 | contig 10582 bp, 7 predicted proteins | sample KBSS23LmetaG_FD_65654 | JGI IMG/M metagenome (GOLD analysis project Ga0070686, IMG submission 65654) | Switchgrass rhizosphere microbial communities from Kellogg Biological Station, Michigan, USA - KBS S2-3L metaG | ecosystem: Host-associated > Plants > Roots > Rhizosphere ...
AAGATCTCCATCGACGCGATGGAATCGGGCAAGCACGTGTATGTGGAGAAGCCGATGACGCACACGGTGGAGCAGGCCCTGGAGTTGCGCAAAGCGGTCAAGGCCACCGGACGCATTCTGCAAGTGGGACCGAACGGCACGGCCAACGATTCGTATTGGGTGGCGGGCGAGGCCGTGCGGGCGGGACGCATCGGCCAGGTGACCTGGGCCCAGGGCAGCTACAATCGCAACGCCCGAATCTGCCTCTTTAATGAGCATCAGAAGATCGACCCGACCGCCGGGCCGGACAAGGAGGGGGAAGATCACATCGATTGGGACATGTGGCTGGGCTGGCAGTGGGGTCTGGCGCCGAAGATCCCGTGGAACCCGGAGCACTTTTTCCGATTCCGCAAATACTGGCCCTACAACGGCGGCGTTGCCACGGATTTGCTCTACCACAAGCTGGCGCCGTTGCTCATCGCCATCGCCGGCCCCAACGGCGAACAACCCAGCCGGGTCAACGCCTGTGGTGGTTTATATGTCGAGAAAGACGGACGCGATATTCCCGACACCTTCCTCATGACCGCGGAGTATCCGAGTCAATGGTCGCTATTTCTCGTCAGCACGCTCACCAATGACACCGGAGTGCCCGACCGCATCTACGGCAAGTACGGCACGATGGATTTGGGCGGAGAACCGTTGCTGAAAGTGAACGGCCCGTTCGGGGAGGAATTCAAAGCGCGCAATGGCGGGAAGGAGGAAGTGCGCCTGCCGATTCGGCAACGCCGCGATTTGGAAGGCAATTTCATCGATGTGCTGCGGGGTAAGGATCAGTTGGCCTGCAACGTCGAGCTGGGCTGCAGCACCATGGTGGCCATCAAGCTGGCGGTGGAATCGTACCGCCAGCAGCGCTCGATGACGTGGAAACCCGTTTGATTTTGGATTTTGGATTTTGAATACGATTGCTGATTTGCGATTTTGGGATTTGCCATTGGGGTTGAGCTAAAAATATGACAGCGGAATTGCGCGAGATTGTTGCCTCCATTTTGCGTTGGCGGCGCCGGCTCGTCGGCTGGTTGGGAGTGTTGCTGATCGGCGGGGTCTGTTCGGGAATTGCGGCGGCGGCGGACAACGTATTGACGCCGGCGGAGAAGCGGGATGGGTGGGTGTTATTATTCGATGGCGTGACCACGAACGGATGGATGACGAGCGATGGCAAACCATGCCGCACGGCGGTGGAGCAGGGGGCCCTCCAACCCCATCGCAGTGGGCACTACATGCTGGTGCATACGCAGCAGTGGGAATTCTTCCTCCTCTCGCTCGATTTCAAGATCAGCCCGAAATGCAACAGCGGGATCTTTGTTCGCACAGCTTCGCTCACCCCTCGTGCGGGCAAGGATGTTGGGTTTAACGGCATCGAAATCGCCATCGACGACACGACCGGCGCGGGCTACCACGATACGGGAGCGATATACGATCTGGTGAAACCCTTGACGGCCGCCGCCCGCCCGGTCGGCGAGTGGAATCACATCGAAATCACCTGCCTGAGCAATCGCATTGACGTCGTCCTGAATGGGACGCCCGTCACGCGTGCCGAGCTGGACCTGTTCACCCAACCGAATCGGCGTCCGGACGGTTCGCCGCACAAGTTCGACATCGCATACAAGGACCATCCGCAGCGGGGCTACATCGGTCTGCAGGACCATGGCAGTCCGTGCTGGTTTAAAAACATCAAATTGAAACCTTTGAGCAAACCATGAGTGATCCAAAAATGGGCGGGCGCACGGCGGTTATCACTGGAGCCAGCAAAGGCCTGGGCAAGGCCATGGCCCTGGCTCTCGGGGCCGCCGGCGCCCGGCTGGCGCTGGTCTCGCGCAATCGCGAGCAGCTGGAGCAAGTGGCGGCCCAGGCGCGCACCGCCGGCGCGGAAGCCGAAGTTTACGTGGCCGATGTCACGGACGAGGCGCAAGTGAAGAAAGTGGAGGATGCGGTGAAGGCGCGTTTCGGCAAGGTGCAGATCTTGATCAACAACGCGGGCGTGAACATTCGCAAGGCTTGCACCGACTTTTCGCTGGAAGAATGGCGCACGGTGATTGACACCAATTTGACCAGCGTGTTTCTGATGTGCCGGGCCCTGGTGCCGCTCATGAAAGGCCAGGGCTACGGGCGCATTATCAATCTCAGCTCCATCATGAGCCATGTGGCATTACCCCAGCGCACAGCCTATTGCGCCAGCAAAAGCGCCTTGCTCGGGTTTTCGCGCGCGCTCGCCCTCGAACTGGTCGCGGAAAAAATCACCGTCAACGGCATCAGCCCAGGACCCTTCGCGACCGAGATGAACACGCCCATCCTGCAGAATCCCGAAGCCAACGCGGCCTTCGTCGCCCGCATCCCGATTGGACGCTGGGGCGACGTGCGTGAAATCGGTCAGTTGGCCCTTTACCTTTGCTCCGACGACGCCGGCTTCATCACCGGCACGGACATTTTGATCGATGGCGGCTGGACAGCCCAATGAACGCCGGGTGCGCGGCACACGCGTTTTCGTCTCCACTCCCACTCCCACTCCCACTCCATGAATGCAACCCTCGCTGAATTTGTCGGCACCGCCCTCCTCGTCTTGATGGGGGACGGGGTGGTGGCGAATGTCTTGCTCAACAAATCCAAGGCCCACAACGCCGGCTGGATCGTCGTGACCACCGGCTGGGCTCTGGGCGTGGCGCTCGCGGTCTATTGCGTGGGAACGATCAGCGGCGCGCATTTGAATCCCGCCGTCACCATCGGCCTGGCCGCCATCGGCAAATTCGACGCGGCCTTGGTTGTTCCGTACATCGCCGCGCAGATGGCGGGCGCGTTCACGGGCGCGATTCTGGTTTGGCTGGCCTTTTTGCCTCATTGGCGGGTCACTGAGGATCCCGGGACCAAGCTCGGCGTGTTCTGCACCGCCCCGGCCATCCGGTGCGCCGGGTGCAACCTGATGACGGAGATTATCGGCACGGCCGTGTTGGTGCTTGGCGTGTGCGCGATTCTGACGCCTAAAAATCTGCAGCCCGAGCATGGGTTTGATACGGGGCTCGGGCCGTTGCTGGTGGGAGTCCTTGTGCTGGGCATTGGGGTTTCGCTGGGAGGCCCGACCGGCTACGCCATCAATCCCGCCCGCGATCTCGGGCCGCGATTGGCCCATGCGGTCCTGCCAATCGCCGGCAAAGGGTCATCGGATTGGAGCTACGCTTGGGTCCCGGTGGTCGGGCCCATCATCGGAGGTGTGGCTGGGGCTCTCTTTTACCGCCTGTTGTGGATGCATTAAATGCCGGGGCGCCTTCTCATCACCGGACCAGGCGGGCGGGTGGGCCGCCTGATGGTGCCGCTGCTCCGGCAGCATTTTGCCCTGCGCTTGTTGGACGCCACCCCGCTCCCGGCGGAGCTGGTCTGCATCGAAGACGAAATCATTACCGCCAACATCCTTGAGCGCGATGTGTTGAGCCGCGCCATGGAGGATGTGGACGCGGTGCTGCATCTGGCGGCGATTTCCGACGAAGCGGAGTTTCACGGGCAGTTGCTGCCGGTGAACCTGGAGGGGGTTTACAATGTGTTCGAGGCTGCGCGGCAGAGCGGCGTCAGGAAGGTGGTGTTTACGAGCACGGGTCAAACCGTGTTGGGCTATCCCAGAGGGGAGTGGGTAACCACAAGCATGCCGCCGCGTCCCTCGACGGTGTATGCGTGCACAAAGCTGTTTGGCGAAGCGCTGGCGCGCTATTATTCCGACCGGCACGGCATGTCGATGATGGTGATTCGACTCTGTTACTTTCGGGGCTACGAAGACCCATTGCTGCAGGAGCCCGGTGATATTCAGCGCGAATGGTGCAGCCCGAAGGACCTTGAGCAATTGCTGGTCAAAGCGCTCCGCACCGACCTGAAATTCGGCATCTTCTTTGGGGTTTCCAACAACACCGGGCGTTTTTGGGATGTCAGCAACGGGCAGGAACTGCTCGGTTATGAACCACAGGACGATGCGGCGGGGCAGAGAAAGCGATGAGCGACGGGCGGTGGAGCAACCTGGTCCGACGTCCGGTTCCAGGGGGCAGTCACGATTTTTCGTTAAAAAGATCAGCTCTTGGATATCTGGGATGTCGAGATGCTAATAAAAGATTGCCAACGTGACCGTCCAGGATGGCTTTGGCATGCCAGTTTGAGCTCCGCAGCCAAAAAGATTGGCCACGGCGCCAAAACGGTCAGGTGACTGGCTGTCAGACGAAGGAAGCCACAACTCCGTTGGCTGGCACCCCTCCGGGGTGCAGAATCGAATCGACTCGTAGCCGGGGGTCTCCTCCCGCCACGGCGGGACGCGACCCCCGGCTCTCTTCTGCCCTACTTCTTGCGGCGGGGGACTTTCATGGAGAGGATGCTCGCGCCGTGGGTGACCCAGCCGCTGCCGCCGATGATGACCCGGCGCACGGGCAAGCCGGTTTCCGGGTCGGTTTTCAGCGGCGGGTCGCTCATCTTTTGCTGCACCTCGAAGCGGCGAGGCTTCTGTTTGGCGTTCTTGGGAATGGTCTCGTAAATGTATGTGGCCATGATGACTGGATTCTCTAGGATGCCTCTCCCCCTCTGGTCAAGCTTCGAAGAATTCGGTTCCCAACCCGAGTGGCTTTGCTAAAGTTTGCACTCATTTCCGAGTCGACTCGATTATGAAGCGAAATCAGCACGTCCTCTTTGCCATCCTGTTCCTGTCCATTTGCTTTCCCACGCTGCTGCCGGCGGCCCAGCCGCTGCGAGTGTTCCTCCGTGCCGGCGTTAAAACCCACGGCCCCGGCCAGCATGATCATCCCCGGTTCCTGGCCGAATGGAAGGAGATGCTCAACCAACGCGGCGCCAAGGCCGACGGGGCGATGGATTTTCCGACCGACGAACAATTGCAGCAGACGGATGTGCTGGTGATGTTCGCGGCGGAGGCCGGCACGATTGCGCCTGAGCAACGGCAATCGTTGGACCGCTTCCTGGCCCGGGGCGGTGGCATGGTCTGCCTCCACGATGCGGTGTGCGGCAAGGACGCCCAATGGTTCAAGACGGTGATTGGCGGGGCGTGGGAGCATGGGCACTCCAAATGGTATGAGGGGAACCTGAGCTTCTACTACATGGACACCGGCCATCCCATTACGCAGGGCGTGTCGAATTTCGAGCTCGATGACGAGCTGTATTACGAATTGCACATGATGCCGGAGGCGCGCGTGCTGGCGGCCACCTACACCCCCAATCGCCCCAACAACGGACGCAATAACAATCGAGGCGGCTCCAACAAACCGTCCGTCTACGACATCCAGCCGCAGATGTGGACCTACGAAAAGGGCGACTATCGGGCGTTTGTTTCGATCCTTGGGCACAACTACAAAACGTTCGAGTTGCCGCACGTGCGGGCGGTGATGCTGCGGGGCATCGCTTGGGCGGGCAAGCGGGCGAATGTCGATGAACTCTGCCGTCCGGAGGAACTGGCCAGCTTGCGCTATCCCGAAGGCGGCCCGACCGCGCCGGAGAAAGCGGCCGCGAAACTCGAGGTGCATCCGGATTTCACCATTCAGTTGGTCGCCTCGGAGCCGCTCATCAATAAGCCCATCAACATCGATTGGGATCCCGCCGGCCGGTTGTGGGTGGTGGAGACGCCCGAGTATCCCAACGGGAGGCGCGAGCCAAAGGCTGAACTGCAGGCGACGCCATGGAAAGATTCCGGGTTTCGCGTCCGCCCGCCCGTCCAGCAGCGTCCGGCGATTGATCGGATCTCGCTCCTGACGGATACCGACGGCGACGGACGGATGGATCACAAGGAAGTGTTCTACGAAGGGCTGGAGTTGGCCACGAGCATGGTATTTTACCGCGATGGCGTGATTGTTTCGCAGGCGCCGGACATTCTGTGGCTGCGGGATGGGAATGGGGACGGGAAGGCCGAGAAGGTGGAGACCCTGTATACCGGGCTCGGGATTGGGGATACGCACGCGGTCATTAACAATCTGCGCTGGGCGGCCGATGGGTGGATTTACGCGACGCACGGTTATTCGGCCAGCGCGCATGTTTACAATGGTGACAAGTCGCGTGATTTCGGCGCCATCGGTTCGGGCGTGGTGCGTTTTCGTCCGGACGGCACCCTGATCGAGATGGTTTCCTCGAAGGGGGGGAATACGTGGGGGATGGAAATTGCGCCGGACCAGGAATTGTTTTTCACGCAACCGACGAGCGGCGATCTGCTGAATCATATTGTGCTGAGCGAAGGCGAATTGGCCCGGGGCAAAGTTGGGGGTACGGCCAGTTACAAGCCGGTGATCCGCGGCCAGAAATCGTTTCCGCTGATTACTTACGAACAGCAGGCCTATGTTCAGATTGATTTGGTGGGGTATTTCACGGCGGCGGCCGGGGCGGCGATTTACGGCGGCGGCGCCTGGCCGTCCGAATACAACTACAGTTACTTCACCACGGAGCCCACGATTAACATCGTGCATCACGAGGTCGTGGAAGCGAATGGAGTCACTTTCAAAGCCCACAAAACGCGGGAGGCGGAGTTCATCGGCGGACGCGACAAGTGGTTCCGTCCGATCGACACGCGGATTGGTCCGGACGGGGCGCTTTATTTGACCGATTTTTACAATCAAGCGGTGGTGCACAATGATACCCGGGGCACGATGCACGGGCCGGCCAACGCGGCGGTGCGTCCAGACCGCGACCATTACTTCGGCCGCATCTGGCGCGTGAACCATCGGCAGGCCAAGAAGCTGGAGGTGCCGGACCTGACGCGGGCGAAGACGGCGGATTTGGTCAAGGCCTTGCAGCATCCCAACCAGGATATTCGGCTCACGGCCACGCGCTTGCTGGTCGAGCGCAGTGACAAGGGGACGGCGAAAGCGCTTCAGCCGCTGCTGGCCTCGTGGAATTTCCGCGGCTTGGAGGAGGCTCAGATGCTGGCGCTTTGGGTCTTGCACCGCACCGGCCAGTTGCCTTCGGGTAAGCTCGGCGAAGCCGTGGCCCTCGACGGCAAGCCGACGGTCCAAAAGGCCGCGTTGCGCATCATGGCAGAACTGCCGGAACCCAAGCGTTCGGAGCTCACGGTCTCCGCTTTGCGCCGGTTGCAGGACAGCAATGCCCGCGTGCGGCTGCAGGCTCTGTCGACGCTGGCGACGGTTCCTTCCACGCCGGCTATTCGCCAGGCGGTGCTCGAACGGTATCCGGATTTGGAGGATCCGTGGCTGGAATCGGCCGCGCTCGGCGTCGCGGCCAAGGCGCCCGTGGAATCGATCGAAGCGGCGGCTCTCTCGCGCAAGCCGGCGGAGTTGCGCGGCCTGGTGACGCAATTGGCCTCGGCCATCGCCGCGAAGGCGGACGCGGCGGACGCGGCGAGGCTGGTCATCGCGCTCGCATCGAAGCCGATCACAGCCGATCCCATCAAGGAGGCCGCGCTCGAGCCATGGGCGCGCTCGCAAAAGTCGGGCGCGAGTCCGGACTGGTCGAATGAACTTGAGAAAGCGCTGCGCACGTTGCTGGGCTCACCCAATCCTGCGCTCTCGGCGACGGCATTGCCGCTGGCGGCGCGTTGGGATAAGCGGGCCACGCTGGCTGATTCGGTGAACGGGTTGGTGCGCGAATTGACGACGAAGTTGAAGGATGAAACGCAGAGCGACGATACGCGCGCGCAGACTGCCGCCAGCCTGGTGGGCGTGCGGCAGCTGAGCCCGGAAATCATTCCGGCCGTCGCGCAATTGGTTGGCTCCTCCGCCACGGTCTCCCTGCAGAAGCGCGTGATTGAATCTCTCGGCAGCGTCCCGGACGGCGCCGTCGGCAAGGTGCTGGTGGACGCGTATCCAAAGTTGACGAGCGAGTTGCAGGAGGCGGTGTTCGCCCAGGTCATCAAACGCTCGGAGTGGGCGATGGGCTTGGTCAATGCCCTGGAGAAAGGGACCGTGTCTCTGGCGATGTTGGGCCCGAACTCGGTCCATCGGCTGCGGACGCATAGCGATGTGGCGGTGGCGCGCAAGGCGGGCGAGGTGCTGGAGACGCTGCGCGGCCCGGAAATCAAAGAGAAGAACACGTTACTGGTGAAATTTGTGCCGGAAGTGGAGAAAGCTGGCAACGTCGAGGCCGGCAAAACGCTCTTCACCCAGAACTGCGCGGTTTGTCATCGCTTGAACGGTGAGGGCAAGGAAGTGGGGCCGGATTTGAGCGGGATGGGGGCGCATGGACCGGCGGAGTTGCTGACGGCGGTGCTCGACCCGAATCGCGAGGTCGATCCCAGCTTTAATTCGTGGAGCATCGAAACGAAAGACGGCGAGAGTTACGACGGTGTGATCGTGAGCGAGAATCGCACGACCGTAACGCTGCGCAATAACAGCGGGGAGACGGTCCTCAAGACGGCCGACATCCAATCGCGCCGCAACTCCGGCCGGTCGCTGATGCCGGAGGGATTTGAGTCGTTGGGTGGCGAAGCGTTGCGGGATATTCTGGCCTTCGTGTGCGGCGGGGAAACGCGTTATCGGATCGTCGATTTGCGTCCGGCGTTCACGGCCAACGGTTCGGAGGGGCTTTACCTGAACCGCGAGAACACGTCCGACACGCTTTCCTTCCGTAAGTTCGGCGTGGTCAAGGCGGCCGATGTTCCGTTTGAAATTCTGCATCCGAACAAAACCACCGCCGGCCGCAATTTGATTGTGCTGAAGGGGGGGCAAGGGGTGTCCAAGACCTATCCCCGCCAGGTCGAAGTGAAGAACCTGAACCTGAAAGCCAGCCGCCTGCATTTCCTCGGCGGCATTGGCGGCTGGGCCTATCCCTGCTGCGGTGAGAACAAAAACGAAAACCTGCCTGTGGCCAAGGTCACGGTTTCCTTCGCCGAAGGATCCGCGGAAGAATTTGTTTTCAAGAATGGCGTGGAATTCGCCGACCACGTGGGCAACTACGATGTTCCCGGCTCGAAATCGGCCTCTGATCTCGTGCGCACCGGGCAGGTGCGCGTGTTCAGCCGGGCCCTCAAGAATCGCACAGCGATCCACGAGATTCGGTTTGAGAGTTATGACAACGCCGTGGCGCCGACTTTCGTCGCCGTGACGGCGGATACGTCCGAATCAGCGCCAGAGCAATACGCGGATGCGTCCGCACAGGCGACGACGCAGTCGGATGCTTCAGCCGGCGGGAAAAGCTCGTCCGAAGTCCGTTGGGGCAGTGGCATCAAGGTGCTGATGTTTGGCGGGGGCAGCTCGCATGATTTTCCGAAGTGGTTTGACCAGGCGGACTCGGCCACGTTGAACCGCGAAGGGTTGGCGTCGGCCAACTACACGGACAAGCCTTCGGCCGTGGCGGGGCCGCTGGCGCAGGCCGAGGTGCTGTATCAGAGCAGCAATCAAAAGCTCGATGAGCGCAGTTTGCGCCAGGCCATCATGGCCTTTGCCGACGCCGGCAAGGGATTGGTGCTCGTGCACGCCGGACTTTGGTACAACTGGGCGGATTGGCCGGAGTATAACCGCGTGCTGGCGGGCGGCGGCGCCCGCTCCCACGATAAATACGGGGAGTTCGAGGTGAAGCTGACTGAACCCGGCCACCCTGTGCTCAAGGGTGTGCCGGCCGAGTTTAAGCTGACCGACGAGCTGTATCACAGCAAATTGGACGAACAGGCCAACAAGGTGCAGGTGCTGGCCACCTCGCGGAACCTGATGTCAGGCCAGACTTACCCGTCCGTCTGGATCGTCAAACATCCGAAGGCGCGCATTGTCTGTATCGCCCTGGGTCACGATGGCAAAGCGCACAACGACCCGGCCTATCAGACCCTCCTGCGCAATGCGGTTAGTTGGGCGGCGGGCAAGTAATCGCCGCCCAGCGGGTTCCCTCTCCCGGGGGGAGGGGTAGGGGGCGGACAACCAATATCGCCCAGTTTTGACCGAAACTTTCAGTCCGCAATCACCATGGCCAAGTAAACACCGTTGACAACCGTGGTGGTTCCGATACGGTGTGCCGCTTCAAATTGAGAAACTGACGACGCGCCACGCTAATTATGCCGAACACGAAGTCCGCCGAACGACGGATGCGCAACAGCGCCCGCAAGCGATTGCATAATCGCAGCATCAAATCCCGCCTTAAATCGCTCGAACGCGTCTATTCTGACGCCCTGAAGGGCGGCAAGAAGGAGGAAGCCAACGCGGCCTATCGCCAGCTCAGCTCGGCCTTCGACAAAGCCGCCAAAGTCGGCGCCATCCACCAGGGCAAATCAAGCCGGAAAAAGTCCCGCTTGGCCGTTCGATTGACTACCCTCAAGTAGAGGGGCGCATTCGCACTGGGCGGGGGGCGAGCGCCGGGGTCAGGGCAAGATTCCGCCGGGACGCCGTTGCGTCCCTATCCTGGGTTTTCGACGCGCGCTTGGAGACGTGGAGCAATCCCTTGCCCCCATTCCTTTGCCAATCAGCAATTCCCAGTGGCCAGTAACCAGTGGCCAGGGACAGATTAGACTGGTGACTGGGTACTGGTCATTGAGGACTGGGGACTGGGGATGGGTGACTGGGGACTGGGGATGGGTGACTGGGGACTGGGGATGGGGCTGCCGGGCGCGGCCAGACTATGTCGTGTCCTTCCAGGAAGAGCAGCT
>Ga0070686_100002289_pt1 | contig 10568 bp, 5 predicted proteins | sample KBSS23LmetaG_FD_65654 | JGI IMG/M metagenome (GOLD analysis project Ga0070686, IMG submission 65654) | Switchgrass rhizosphere microbial communities from Kellogg Biological Station, Michigan, USA - KBS S2-3L metaG | ecosystem: Host-associated > Plants > Roots > Rhizosphere ...
GCACTCATCATTCGGACATATCACCTTGGCACCATTCCCAATGGTTTTCATGTCGATGAAGTAAAAGTTGGTTGGAATGCATATTCAATTTTAAAAACTGGAGCAGATGACTGGGGAAAAAGTTGGCAACTTTACTACAATAGTTTTGGAGACTTTCGACCATCTGGAATCATTTATCTAGATATTCCATTTATCGCTCTTTTTGGCCTTCATGAATGGGTTGTTCGTTTACCCGCAGCGCTCTTTGGAGCTTTGTTAACGATACCGATCTATTACTTCACCCTTCTCACAACAAAAAAAAGAAACACTGCACTTCTGGCAGCATTTTTCTCAACAATTTCTCCATGGGGAATCGATTTAAGTCGAGCAACATCGGAAGCAATCATTGCAGTCTTTTTGGTAATGTCAGGACTTTGCTTTTTAATAAAGTATATTCAATCTCCGAAAATGAGATTTCTGTTTTTTGCTTTTTGTTTTTTGTTTTCTTCCTACTTCTTCTATCACTCCGCTCGTCTTCTTGTACCAATTCTCGTAGTCGGGATTGTATATTTCTATCGTGGAAACGTTTTTTATCGTAATTCAATAGAGGTTATCAAAAAGCCACTATTAATTATAACGTGCATTCTCTTCATCAGTACTTTTTTCTTTGCCACCATCGGAGAATCGAAAGAACGATTTTCTCAAGTTTCAATCTTCAATGATTTGAATATTAAAACAATGCGAGACCAACTTCCTTTTGAAGATGGGGCAAATAATGTCTTCACGGCCAGACTTTTCCACAATAAATATGCACTTTATTCAATTGAACTAATCCAACAATACACAAAATATTTTAGTCCAGATTTTTTAATTGGAGACGCAGGGAATCCTTTGCGGTATACGACCGTTGGGAATGGCGTTCTCTTGTTTGTTGAATTATTTTTATTTGTTTTAGGGATTGGGACAGTTCTTAAGAGCAAATTTAATAGGTTACCTTTTTACTTACTTCTCCTTGCTCCGCTTCCTGCTGCACTCACCACAGAGGATGTCCCAAACATGTCCCGCGCTGCTTTTATGATTCCCTTTATTTCCATCCTTGTTGCATATGGGTTTGTATCACTTACAAAACTTCGGTGGAAGTTTATTATCTCCATTTTATTATTAATTAATTCAATCTACTTCTTTCACATGTACTTTGTTCATAATAAAAGTCATGAACCAATACCGCTTAATAGAAATGTGGGGACAAGGCAAGTTATAGAGGAAATCATGAAAGTAAAAGATCAGTACGATATTATTTATTTGACTAATATTCCCGACTCGCTCTATCCATGGTTTGCGTTTTACACAAAACCAGATCCGAAGGAATTTAATAATGTCGCAAAAACTCGTGAGGACGGAGTTTGGCAATATGGGAATGTAATATTTGGGCAAATCAAATGTCCTACAAAAGATGTGAATGACAAAGATTATCCGGGCAAGAAGATTTTATTTGTCGATGCAGAAGGATGTGATCTTAATCCTGAAACAGTTAAACACAATAAATTAGTAGAAATTAAACGAACACAGGGAGGGACTGCCTATACCTTGTGGACTAATTAGCAACAATATCAAAGTATTCAAATCCATTTGTTCCGTAAACCTTTTTAATAACATTTGCTTCTTTTGGTATTTCCTCTTTCGTCCCTGCAATAAGACTCCCAGGCATTTGTGTTTTTAAATTACCAAAGTCTATTGGTTGGAAATAATATCGATCAAAATGGTTAACTGTTGAGAATCCGAATTGATCTTTAGGTGTTAATACATGATCTTTCTGGAATTGTTCTGGTGGATACTTCATATAGAAAAGGAATAATATGTATGGTTGATCATATCGAGTAGTAACGACAACATTCTTTGAATTATCTGGAGAAGATTGAATATAATCCACAAGTTCTTTTACACCATATTGAGAAGAATAGGGATATTCTTTAGACATGTGATTGTAATAAAGATGAAGATACCGAGCGAAATTCCAAGAGATGAGAATAAACAATAAACAAAAAGCAGTAAACAAAAGATTTTTTCTTAATTTTCTATGTAAGAATTCAACTATTTTAAATAATCCAAAGGCACTAATAATTTCAAGTGGAATTACCATATTTTCAGAACGCAAAGCATGTGGAGATTGAAAGGTGAGAGCTGCTGCAGTTGGGGCAATCAAAAGCCACCAGAGAATAATCTCCATTCCCCTGCTTATTGTTTTTTGTTTTTTGTTTATTTCGTTAAAAAATGCAAATAACCCTATTCCTAAAGTAAGTATTTCAAAAAGGTATAGTTCTCCTGTTTCTGGCACTTTATTCCGTTGAATCGCATCTCCTGATAGGAATAAGAATTCACCATGATAATGAGATACCCAGTTTTCTAGAAAAGCGATTCCATAATTTACTGCTTTGTTATGAAAAAGAATAGCAACGGTACTCTCATAATCTCCATGTTCTCCACGGAGTTCATTAATACGATTTTTAGGCCCAGGATCAGCAAAAAGACCAACACCAGCAGCACGAGAAATTCCTGCAGGGCCCAAAAGATCAAACGCGAGGGGAAGTAATACAAGTAAAGCAAGTAAAATAGGTAAAACAAGCTTTTTCCATTTTGACAGTAATTCTTTCCAATAAATAACGAGGAGTCCTACCCCAAGAAGTGGAACAATTATCCGAGCTGCATGATAGGTATAGAGAGAGAAAACAAATGCTAAAAAGCTCAACAGGAAATACTTTGGATTTTTTAATCCTTTAAGAAACGCCCAAAGACCAAGAGTAATGAAAAAGGTAGCAACATTGACTTCCCAACCACCTCTTGAAAAGTGAATATGCCATGGAGAGATCGCAATAAAAAATGCAGAGAAAAGAGGAAAACAGCCAAAGTTTAAGTCTAGTTCTAAGAACTTTTTCTTCTTATTCTCTCTTAGACTTAGGCTTTGACTTAGACTTTTCATCCATTGCAATGACAATTCTTGTGTTAAGAGATAAACAATTAACACAGTTAAAACTCCCATCATTGCCCCCGGCATTCTCACAGGCCACTCGTTTAAACCGAGTATTGCCACAAACGGCATAACAATATAAACATAGAGCCCTGGTTTATAATCATTAAATGATTGGAAATGAATAGGCCATGGATTTCCATGTTCGTCTTTCCCTGTTTGCAAAAGAGAATAGGCATTGTAGCCGATTGCCGCTTCATCTGCATTGAGTGCAGGATACGTGTTTAATTTATAAAACCGCAAAACAAAAGCTAAAAGGATAATCCCGACTAACAATATTTTTTTCATAATAGTTACTTTTTCACTTCTACAACTCGAAATGCTGTAAACCCATTCGGATATTTGATTGTATCGAGAACATTAAATAAATTTGGATCATTCGAATCGGAGGTAGGCATATGAAGTTCATCTGCAACAAATAATGTATCAGTATCTCCCCGATTCACTGACCAATCAATAGGGCAAAAGCAGAGATTATCCAGGTGTTCTATTTTCCCCACATCATTTTTATATTCGCCCTCAACATATGCAGCTTTTTTCTGATAGGTTGCAGGATCATATTTTTCATAAAATAGGAAAAATATGTACGGCTGTGCATATGATTGCTGTACACGAATTTTGGCGTAATTATTTTGAATAGGTGCAACATCCTGAACAATTTGTTTATATCCATAATCCCAAACTTGCGCGTTATGAACGGGAAGATGGACAAAGTATAGATCGAGAAAATAAATATATGAAAGGGAGTAACATGTGACAAGTAACACGTAACAAGTTGCTTTTATTCCTTTTTTGAAAGAATTAAATAGTTCGATAAAATGAAATAGCCCTAAGGCGAGAAGTATGGTTAACGGAATGACCATATTAAATGATCTGACTGCATGCACTTGATCGCGTGACAACACCGCAGGAAGTGGGGCAAGAATAAGCCAGAGAAAGACAAAAAGAATGCCTTTATTTTTAAGAGTAAGATTCTTTGCCAAGAAATATAATCCTGAGATAAACAAAAATATATCGGCGATAGTAAGAACGCCATGGTATGGAGTTGTCTGTTTTGGGTTCTCCCAATCACCTTCAAAGAATAAAAACTTCCCTGAAAAGTGATTAAACCATCGCCCCATAATTCCTCTGCCAAAATTAAGTGCTTCTGAATGGAAAAGATAATACGATACATCACCAACTTTTTCTGAACTTTGATTTAGAAAGGCAGTAAGCGATTGTGTGGGTCTTCTATACGAAAAAACACTAAATACGGCAAGTCTTCCAGTCTGCCCTCCAAAGAAAGAAAAAATGATGGGAGTTGAAATAAGAAGAAGTAATACAATTGATAAAGAAACAGTTTTTATATGTTTTGTAATAAGTGAGAAACTTTCTTTCCAAAACATTATTCCCAAAAGAAGAATTACAATTGCTGTTGAGAGCTTCGCTCCCTGATAGGTGATCAGCGTTAATGCAAATGAAAGCGCCGAAAAGAAGAGAAATTTTGAATCTTTCAATGACTTTAAAAAGAAAAAAATTCCTAAAAGCGTTAATGTTAATGATAGATTAATTTCCCATGCACCTCTGGAAAAATAAATATGCCAAGGAGAAATTGCCAGAAGGAAAGTAGAAATAATTGGCAGTGAACTAAATGTTTCGTTTTTCTCAAAAAGTAATTGCATTATTTTATACAAAAGAAAAACAGCAAGTATCCCTGCAACTGCACTGGGCAAACGTACACTCCATTCATTTAATCCAAATACAGCAACAAATGGAACTGTCGTATAGATATAAAATCCTGGTTTATAATCACCAAAAGACTTAAAAATAATTGGCATAAATGTTCCATATTCATCACGACCAGTTTTCAATATTGAATAGGCGTTATACCCAAGTGCTGCTTCATCAGGAGTGAGTGATGGCGGATTTATGTTGAGATGCCACAGACGTAAAACTGTTGCGATAATGATGATTCCAATGAGTAAATATTTTTTCATTTTGTCAGTTCTGGTATATTTCAAAAGCGGTTGCACCATCTAAGAACTTTATTGTATCAACTTTTTTCCATGGAGGTGGAAAACCTCCCGGACTTGTAATCAATAAACATTTTTTATTTGAGCAATCTACAAGTTCTTTCCTTTCAGTTATGAACTTCTCTTCAGTAATTTTATCCTGCATTTGCCAATCATTGATAAAATAGAATTTATCAAAGCGATCTACCCAGAACCAATCACTTTGCGCATATCGAATTAAATTTGGATCATTTCTATAATCGTTTGGTTTCCAATTCCAAGGAGCATTCAGTTCCCCCCCGAAAAACAAGAAAAATTCATGAGGTTCTCCATATTTTTTTGTAACTATTATCTGATCATAGTCGTTGTAATGATCTTTTGCATAGGAAACAGCTTCCTTATATCCATATTGCCAAGCTGAAGAATATGTTGTTCTATACTCATTGAAATAAATATATGTATAACGGCAAAGAGATCCAACAAGGATTACAACAAAAAGAATAATAATATGCTTTTTAAAGTTTATTCGATTCTGTCCTCTTTTGTGAAACCAGTCAATAAAAGCAAATAAACCAACAGCAGTTAACAGTTCAGGAATAGGAAGCATTGCACTTGACCGAAGAACTGCATAGTGTTCTTTGGTAATAGCTGCTGGAATGATTGCGATGAGTAACCAAAGAAGAAGAAATTGATACTCTTTTTTCCCATACGCGAAATATAAAAGGAGAAGGAATAACCCAATATAAAAAAATGGCAGTTCAACCAAATAAAGTAAGCCTTCGTTCGGAATGCTGAATTGGTATTGTGTTCCACCAGAAAGGAAAAGAAATTGTGGTGAAAAATATTCAATATAATTTTTACCAAATTCTTCAAAGAAATATACTGGACGATTATAAACAATCTTGCTCAATGTTGACTGAAGACTTGATTCATTCCTCGACTTTTCAATTGAATAAATTGCAGCATCATTTAATATAAATACTTGTGTGGATCGAGCGCGAGCAGTTGGATTTAAAAGAATAAAGGGCAAAGGAATAAAAAACAATAAAAGAATAACAATTGAAAGATTTGATTGCACCGTTTTCTTTTTAAAATAACCTATAAGTTCCTTTCGATAAACGAATCCCATCGCAAGAAGAATAAGCGGAGAAACAATTCGGGTTGAATGATAAGAAAAAAGTGTTAGACCTAGCGATAAAAATGATAATGGGAGATTCCATTTCCCTTTTTCTCTCTGTACGAAAAACGCCATTGAGGTAACTAAGAAAAATATTGAAAGGTTCGATTGCAAAACAAATCGCGAGGTAAAAAGCGTCCATGGATCAATTGCAATCAAAAGTGCTGTCATAAGCCCGATGTCTTTCCTTCTCGTTAAACCGAACGCAAGAAAATAAGAAGAAAGAACCGTCAGAACTCCCAAGATGACATGAGGAAAACGAATTGCAAATTCTGTGAGTCCAAAAGCCGCAATAAACGGCATCGTAAGATACAAATTAAGTGGAATTGGATAATCTCCATATGCACGAAAATTCGCAATCGGGAACTTTTGTCCCCACTCATCCACCCCTGTCGTCATGAGAGAATAGGCATTATATCCATGTGATATTTCATCCCAATTTAAGCTCGGTGGATTATACGTTAATCCAACAATCCGAAGGACAAACGCCAGAGAAATGATGAGGATTAACCAAAAATTATTGTTTTTCATATTCAAGCAAAAAGACACCGACCAAGAATACAGTTATTATACTTATAACATTTCCCAACAATCTAAGAGGAGTATTTTTAAATGCTATGAGTATATTGTGCGTTCCTTTTGGAACCATTACGGTAATGAATCCTCCGTCACTTGATGTGATAGGTACTTCTTTCGTGTCAATGAAAGCCTTCCATCCAGGAAAGTAATTTATTGAATAGGTAATTGGTGTATCTCTCGAAACTTCAAACGTATAAAGCACCTTATTGGTAGTATGGAGAATTGCATTATCAGTTCCTAGAAGAGATGAAGCTGGCTCTTTTAGGATAGGACCATATATTGGCCAATAATCTCCAATCGAAGCGCGTGTTTGTTCAATCCATTTTTGTCCAGTTGTAAGATCAGAATCGTGATACGAATACCAAATATCTTCTTTGAAGAAAGAAAAATTAAATGCAATTGATAGTACAATAATGAGAATTGCAATGACTTGTTTGTATTTTTTTAATTGAAGAACGACTGCTCCACTCGCCAACGAAAAACTAAATAGCGATAGCATCAAAAATCTCCATGGGAACTGAATATATGCCATTTGTGGTACCATCTCCCACAAGAATGCAGATTTATTATGTGTCATGAAAAGTCCAAACCAACCGATGAATAAGAGAACTGTTACCCTTTTTAATTCGGAAAATTTCCTATTAAAAAGTAAGAAGCAGAATGCAATGAGTGGTAAGATCCATTGCAATTGTCCTATCGAGAGACTTAATCCATCTTCATTCCCCCATGTGGAACCTCCATATCCCCAGAAACGAGAAATGAGAAGTTGTGGGATCGTCACAAAATGAGCACGAAAATCAAAGTAACCTTGGATCGTTGAAGAGAGATTAATGTATTGAGATTCGAAAAGAACTGGGAGTAGGTAGAACGAAGAAAGGAGTAAGGAAATAAGAATCGCAATCCCAAGTTTTTGACCGCCATCAACTGATTTATTTGATTGAACGAGTCGATAGAGAGTCCAGAGAACAAGAAATGGAGCAAAGATTAACAAAGATAAATTATGATTTACTATAAGAAGAGACAGAAAAATACTAAACCATAAAAGATTTTTCCGTTTTCGTGTTTCAATAAAAGTATCAATATGAAAAATAACCAATGGAATAATTACAAAACTCATTGCCTCAGGGAGTGCTCCCCTTACCCAGACATCCACTGCTCGATATGGTGCATACATGTAGACAATTGATGAAACCAGTGCGGCCCAATTATCTTTCCATATTCTTTTAGCAAGAAAAAACATAGTGATTCCAGATCCCAGAATTGTAAAAGCAAAAAGTATTTTTAAGGAGTTGACATACGAAAACCCTAAGAGGTGAATTAATCCTCCAACAAAATAACTTGCTTGCCCATAAAAATTAAAAAGCGGCTCGCCAAAACCAAGACCTGCATCAGGTGACCATCGACATGGTATCTGCCAATCAGATAAGCATTTTCCATATTCAACTAATCGAAAATAAGGGAAATCTTGCATAGAATAAATTCCTGTACGAATCATACGGAAGAAGGTTGGGATGGAAATAAATATGACCGCAAGAATCCAACTCATGTTTGTTTGTTTTAGTGATTTAATTTTTGTATGCATATGTTTGTCTGTAAGGAGAAACAACTACAATAGCAGGTTCTCTATTCGGATAATAGAACTCTTTTACAATCTCCATACTATCTGGAAATTCATCAGGTCTTCCCACAAGAAGTGTTGTCGATGACCCTACAAAATCCTGTTTTTCAATATGTTTGAAATTATATTTTCCAATTTTATATTCTGATAATTGATCTAAGAATGTCAAATTCTCCTCTCTATATCTGACCCAATCTTCTGTTTCTAATTGATATTGAGTTGGATCCCAAGAATTTGCAAATGCAATATACATATGCGGCTCAGAAAGTTTGCTACTCACGATAATATTTGTTTTATCACTCGCATTATCTCGTAGCCAATATGCTACTTCTAAATTTTGATATAACATTGGTTTCGCAAGTTTGGATGGGGAGTAAAGAATATATGTTTTTGCAAAATTCAGAAAAGAAATGATAATAATAAGACAATAGACCAATGAAATCATTTTCGTCATTACGAAATTCTTAGTTCGCACAAAATCATATAAAAAATAACCTCCGAGAGCTATACATATTTGCAACACAGGCATCATACTTCCCGCCCTATTTGCAGCATGACCAACTCCTTGCGTTAAAGAAGCAGGGACTGGAGAAATAAGAAGCCAAAAAAAGATAACCCACACATGTTTTTCTTTATGGTATTTAAAGGCATAGAAAATGAATAAGAGAAGGAGTGGTAACTCAAACCAATAAAGTACTGGCAATTGAGGAATCATTCCGTATGTTCCTTCTCGTGGACCGTTATTAAATAAAAAGTCGTAAGAAAAGTAGCTTGAATAATTCCGCCAAAATCGCTGTGATATGACGACATATTTGTTGTACATTACTTTTGAGAGAATGGGTGACAGCCCTCCCTGTATCGCAGCATACCGATCCATAGCTTGCGATTCCAAAGCTCCATTTGCGATACTAATGTCAGCCGCTCGCCTTCCTGCACCGTTGAGAAATGTTAATCCCGTGAGAAGAATAAATGAGGCAAATATAAGAATGGTTCCTCTTTTTAATTTCGTGGGGAGTTTTTTTATTTGGTTCCAATATAAAACAACAATGAATCCAACAATCAAAGGTGTCACAACTTTCGCAGTATGATATGTAAAAAGTGATAAACCAAAAACAAATGCAGACCAAGGGAGATATTTTTTGTTTTTTAGTCCTCTTAAAAAAAAGAATAGTCCCATGGGAACAAAAAACGTAATCATATTAGCTTCAAATGCCCCACGAGAAAGTTGGACATGCCATGGGCTTATTGCAAGAAAAAATGCAGCAACACAGCCTAAGTCTAAGTCAGAGTCTAAAAGCAGCTTCTCCTCGTCTTTCTTAGACTTAAACTTTGACTTAGACTGTCGTCCATTAGTCAATTCATTTACAAGTAAATATACAACCCACACTGCCACCACTCCCAAAAGTGCATTGGGAAGTCTAACAGCAGTCTTTGTGAGTCCTAAGACTGCGACAAAAGGGATATCTATATACGTATAAAGAGGGGCTTTAAAATCACCAAATGATTCCAGAACAAGTGGGAGGGTATGTCCCCACTGATCTTTGCCCGTGTGAAGGATTGAATAAGCATCATAGCCAAACGATGCTTCATCAGGTGTAAACCCGATTGGATACAAATCAAGAAATGGCACACGAAGGAAAAAGGCAAGAAGGAGAATCCCACCTAAAAACCATTTTGTCATATAGAAATATTGTATAACTTTTTAAGAATCTATGTTTGATGAACCTCTATAGTTAGGTAAACATATACTCCTTTGCATTCTGAGCCGTTTGTTCGTATAATAGCCATCATATGAGCGCAGAAAGATTTCTTTCAGATATTGGTTTGCAACCAGATACATTCGAAATAATGCCTTCAAATACAAACATGGCAACTTGGCAAAAGGAAAGTGATTTTGAATCGAGGAATGCGGGTTGCTTCGTAGGCATAATAATAGGAAGCGTTCTTGTCAGTGGATATGTCGCTCTCAATCAAGGAGGATATATGCCCTCAGTCCAAATAGATATTCCAGGTTTTCTAAAAGATATAAAGAAAGATATACAGATAAACGCTCCCCAACCCCTTCAACCCACTAAACCAGCGGAGAAACCAACACCTGCACCAATTACATTTGAAGAACAAAAAGGATTCCCAAAACTTTTAGGAGTTGAATACGATTGTATTCGACAAACTCCTCCTCAAAAAGAGGAGAATATGGAC
>Ga0070686_100002293_pt1 | contig 10556 bp, 5 predicted proteins | sample KBSS23LmetaG_FD_65654 | JGI IMG/M metagenome (GOLD analysis project Ga0070686, IMG submission 65654) | Switchgrass rhizosphere microbial communities from Kellogg Biological Station, Michigan, USA - KBS S2-3L metaG | ecosystem: Host-associated > Plants > Roots > Rhizosphere ...
AGCGATGTCGTGCTGAATGTGAAGGTGCCGAAAGAAGCCTGCCCGTTTAATCTCGCCCCTACTGCCAGCACCACTGCGACATTGGTCATGGGCGATGCACTCGCCATGTCGATCCTGCAGGCCCAAGGATTCAAAGAAAAAGATTTCGCCCGCTACCATCCCGCCGGCGCGATTGGACGTTCTCTCCTGTTGCGTGTGCGCGACATCATGCGCACCGAAGCCCGCAACGCCATCGCCCAGCAACATCTCAGCGTCAAGGAGGCCTTGCTCATCATGACTCGCGCCAAATCAGGGAGCGTCAGCGTCACGGATGCGCGCGGGCGCCTCGCCGGCGTCTTCACCGATGGCGATTTGCGCCGCCACATGACTTCCGATCCCGATATCCTCATCCGTCCACTTTCCCAAGTGATGACCCGCAAGCCTGTCTGTGTGCGGGCGGACGCGTTGGCGGTCGAAGCCCTGAAGATTTTCAACGAGCGCAACATCGATGATCTTGTGGTCATCGACAGTGCCCACAAGCCGGTGGGCCTGGTGGACCTGCAGGATCTGCCGAAGTTGAAGATCATGTAGCCGCCTCGACGGCACGCTCCTGCGACGTTCCCTCCGCCAATCATGCCTACGGCGGGCTGACTCCGACGGCGCGCAGATCGAGCGACTTGAATCCCATTTTCAACGCGGGCGAATCAGGCTGCAGCCGGAAATCATGGTTGGTGGCCGACATGAATCGCGGGTCGGCCACAATCGAATGGAGGTCATGGCCGCGAGCCCGCCAACTTTCCAGCGACGCGCCGCTAAACTTCAACGTGGTGGAGTCGCGTCCGCTGCGGTAGTCCCAGTAGAGGTTGCCATCGATGACGAACTGATCGTTCTTCCAAGTGCTGCCCAGCAGACCTCCCGAATCGAACACCACGATGTTATTGGTGAAGAAAAATGAAGTGTGCGATTCCTCCCGGCTGCGCATGAGTTGGTTCTCCCGGCTGCAAGCGAACACATTGTTCCGAACGACATTTTCCTTCCCGTAATGCTGATGGAACCCGGCACTCTTGCAGCCATAGACAATATTGTCCTCCAACACGATGCCCGTGCTCCCTTCGTCTGTGTAGAGGCCCCACCCACCATAGGTGAAGGAGGTGACATCGTGAATCAGGTTGCTGCGCACGATGCTGCCTGGCTGCGGCCCAAGCGTGTAAACAGCCCCCATGTCGCTGAGCAGTCCCAGCCCGATGTCATGCATGTGATTGCCCTCGATCACATTGTGGTGACAGGGGCTCTCCCGATAACCCCACGTCCAACCGACCGAGACTGCCGTGTAGAAGAGATCATGAATGTGATTGCGCGCCACGCGATTGGTGGCGCTCTGAAGAATCAACACCCCTACCGCCGGAGGATAGAGCCGCCCCAGATGATGCAGATGGTTCGCCTCAATCGTATTGCTGTGGGTCATATCAAAAGGTTCCGTTCGCACGGTCGTTTCCCCCACACGCACGCCTCCCGCTCCGACGTCGACGATTTCGTTGCCGATGATTCGATTGCGCTGACAGCCCCGTCCCAAGTCGATGCCGTATCCCGCCAAACGCGCCAGCGTGCAGCCTTCAATGACACAATCCGTCATGCCATCGCCGAACAATTCGCCCCGAATGGCTACCGCCGCCTGCGTGTCGCGATAACCGTCCGGTGCCATCGACCAGTCGGTGTCGGCGAAGGTCAAGCCGCGCAGCACGATATGGCGCACTGCTTTCTTGGCGGCGACATCGCCCCGGAACTGAACGAGTTCCTGTAAGCGCGGGACGATAATCTCCATCGTATTTGGATTCGCGCCGCCCTTGAACAACGCCGTGGCCAGGCCGGTTTTCGCATCGAGACGCCACTCGCCCGGAACATCGAGCGCCTCGGGCGCATTCTCGATGAAATAGCGCGCGCCCGACTCGCGCGTATGCTCACTGCTACTTCCCGAAAGGGTCACGACATTGCTGGCCGTGTCCACGTTACGGATGAATTGCCGGATATCCGTCCATTTCTCGAACGCGACCACCTCCACATCGCCGGCTTGCGCCCACGCGGGATCGATGTTGCCTTTCCGGAATTTGAACTGAAATGGGTTGTCGTGGAAGCGGGCGCCGTCCATGGAAAACAACTCGCCCTCATTGGGAGTGCGGGCCCGGACGGCGCGTTGGCCATTGATGAACAGCGAACGAAACTGCCAGTTGGTGCCGAGTTGAGCCCGCGCATCGGCCTGCCAACGGTTCGATCCCACCTGCTCCCAACGCGTCAATCGGACGCCGCCGCTTAACACCGGTTTGTCTGAGCCGTAGGCCGCAAGGATGAAAGGCTTTGCGGCACTCGCGCCCGAATCTTCCGGCGTGAAGACCAGCGGCGCGGCCAATCGATGAACGCCAGCGTGCACAAAAATGGTGACGCCATCGGGCGTTCGTGCGCTCCGGGCCTTGCGCAAAGCCGCCTCCATGGTGGCCAACGGCCCATCCCCTGCCCGGCGCGTCAGCGCCCCCGACGCCGTGTCGTTCCCGTTGGTCGCGACGTGCAGCACCAGCGGGGCAGAGAGAGCATTGCCAGTAAACAAGGCCAGGAGGAGAACGCTTTTCATGTGAATCTCAGACGAGCGGCGGCGTGGGCCCTTCAAGAATTTCGGCCGCCAGCAGCGATGGAAATAATGGAAAGCGCTCCCAGGCAGGGCCATCCCTTCGGGATTGATCCAGCGGAAAAAGAACGCTTCCACAGCGTCCGGTTCATGGGGAAAAAAGAAAGCGGCGGGCCTGACGATACACACACAGAGTTCTCTTCGTCGAAGCCCGCCTCTCTGCTCACACGAGCAGAGCTAATGCTCACTTAATACATACGGATACGGGGGCGCATTCTTACACGAAATGTGTGACCGGATGCATTTAGCTTAGCAACGACCAGGCCTGCCAGGGCACGTCCGGAGCACAGGCTGAAGAAGCCCGCGCTCCGGACGTGCAGACCTTTTCTTGTTCTGGCGCCGCCAAGCCATGGTTACTGCCGATTTGAAGGCGAACCGGGCCCGCGACGTCTGCATTGAGATTCATGTTACTGAACGGCATTCCACTACGTCTCCGCCAACGCTTTACAGCGGCCCGCCTGCCAATCACAATAGGTTGTCTGGCCGCCGCTCTGATCGCGGGCACTCCCAGCCTCGGCGCCGCTCCCGAAGTTCGATTTAGCCGTGATATTCGCCCCATCCTGTCGGAAAACTGCTTCGCTTGCCACGGACCGGACCAGAAGGCTCGGAAAGTAGGTTTACGCCTCGATACGAAAGAAGGGCTCTACGAATCGTCGGCCAAGCACGGGCCGGCGTTCGTGCCCGGCAATCCCGACAAGAGCGCTGCTTGGCAACGCATTACCACCGCTGACCCGGACGATTTAATGCCGCCGCCCGAGTCGCATAAGACATTGAGTTCGGAGCAGAAGGAACGGGTGCGTCGCTGGATCCTGGAAGGGGCGCTTTGGCAGGGGCATTGGGCCTACGTGAAGCCCGAACGTCCGGAAGTGCCAAAGGTGAGAGCCGCGGGCTTCGTCGTGCGCAATCCGATCGACGCCTTTATCCTTCAGCGGCTCCAAGCTCAGAAGCTCCGCCCAGCGCCCGAAGCCGACCGCCGCGCCATCGCGCGCCGACTGGCGCTGGATGTCACGGGCCTTCCCCCGGCGGCGGAACTGCTGGAGGCATTTTTGCGTGACCGCGCGCCAGACGCCTATGAGCAGCTGCTCAAGCGGTTCCTGGCCATGCCGCAATGGGGCGAACACCGCGCGCGCTATTGGCTGGATGCCGCGCGTTACGCCGACACGCACGGGTTGCACTTCGACAATTACCGCGAGATGTGGCCGTACCGGGATTGGGTGATTCGCGCCTTCAACCGCAACCTCCCCTTCGATCGGTTCACCATCGAACAGCTAGCCGGCGATTTATTGGAGAACGCCAGCGATGAGGAAAAGGTGGCAACCGGTTTCCAGCGCTGCAACATGACCACCAACGAGGGCGGGACCATTGAGGACGAGAACCTGGCCAACTACGCCAACGATCGGGTCACTACCACGGGTTGGGTTTGGCTGGGGGCCACGCTGAACTGCTGCGCGTGCCATGATCACAAATTTGATCCTTTCACCACGAAGGATTTCTACTCGCTCGCCGCTTTCTACCGAAACACCACACAGAGCGGCTTCGACAAGAACCGGAGGGAGAGCGATCTGTTTCTGATCGTGCCCCAGACCGAATCGGAACGCGCGCGGTGGCATGCGCTCCCGGGCCAACTCAATGCCGCCCGCCGCGCTCGTGAAACGAAAGAAAAAGAAAACAAAGGCTCGTTTGACCAGTGGCTCTCTCAGCTCAATCCCCAAACGCCACCGGCCGCAGTGGAACTGACCGGAGAACTTGTGCGTGTCCCGCTGCTCCTCGGTGACAGCACAAATCTTCCCGTCGTTCTGCAAGGACGCCACACCACGCGGACGCTCTCTTTGGCTCAGACCAAAATCGACCAGGACGCCCCGTTGGGTCCCGCGCCGATTCTGACCAAAGCAAACGGCCTGGTCCTGGGCGACTTGGCGAATTTTAATAGGGCCGAGCCGTTCTCCGCCGCGGCCTGGGTGAAAGTGCCGGAAGGTTTCAAGGGCGAAGGGTCCATCCTCGCTCGTATGGGCGGCGACGATGCCCTCTATCGCGGCTGGGATTTCTACGTCCGCAACGAGAGCTTCGGCATGCATCTGTCGCATCGCTGGTCGACCATGGGCATGGCCGTGGCGGCCAATGACAAATCGGTGAAGCCCGGCCAGTGGCAGCACCTGGCCTTCACTTACGACGGCTCCGGCCGTGCCGCGGGGGTCAAACTGTTTGTCAATGGAGTCGAGGTTGGCGCCAATCGCGACCAGAACAGTCTGGAAGGCCCCACCACGAATTCCTTTGCGCTGCGAGTTGGGCGCCGGGAGAAAGGCAACGAGCTCGACGGTGTCGCGCTGCAGGATGTCCGCCTTTATGACCGTCGCCTTCTCTCCACCGAAGTACGCGCGCTGTTCGCCGGCCCGCGCCTGGCCGCGCTTCTGGCCCAGACGCAAGCCGAACCCACCAATCCCGCACCCGCCGACGCCTTGCGGGATTACTACCTAGTGACGTCCGAGCGCGACTGGCAGCAAGCCGCCGCTCGTTTCGCCGCCCTGGAGCGCGAACAGCAAGATATCCGCGGACACAGCCCGGTCACGCTCGTTCAGGAGGAGAAGACCAACTCCATGGCGATGGCGCAGATTCTATTCCGCGGCCAATACGACAAGCCCAAGGACAAAGTCACCGCCGCCACTCCGGCTGCCCTGCCTGCGATGTCTTCGACCGCGCCAAAAAATCGTCTGGGTTTGGCGGAGTGGCTGGTGGGGCGCGACAACCCGCTGACTGCACGCGTCATCGTGAATCGATATTGGCAGGAAGTGTTTGGCGTCGGACTGGTGAAGAGCACGGAGGATTTCGGCACCACCGGTGAACCGCCCAGTCATCCCGAATTACTCGATTGGCTGGCCGTGGAATTCCAGGAAAGCGGCTGGGACGTCAAGCACCTGTTTGAACTGATGCTCACTTCCAGCACCTATCGGCAGGCCGCCCAAACCACACCAGAAAAGCTGGAAAAGGATCCACAAAACCGATTACTCAGCCGCGGCCCGCGCTTTCGCATGGACGCCGAACTGATTCGCGATTACGCGCTGGCATCGAGCGGCCTGCTCCGTACCGAAATCGGCGGGCCCAGCGTCAAACCGTACCAACCCCCCGGCGTGTGGGAAGCCGTGGCCATGGTCGAGAGCAACACCCGCTTTTACGAACCTGGAGAGGGCGACAGTCTCTACCGCCGCAGCCTTTACACGTTTTGGAAGCGGGCCGCGCCGCCGGCCAGCATGGATCTCTTTAATGCCCCAAGTCGAGAGACCTGCGTGGTCCGCCGCGAGCGCACCAACACGCCTCTCCAAGCCCTCGCCACCTTGAACGATCCGCAGTTCGTCGAGGCAGCGCGGCACCTGGCCGAAGTTGCCCTCGCCGCCAATCCCCGGCGCCCCGAAGCCGCGCTGGAAACCGTGGCTCAACGCCTCTTGTTGCGGCGACTCGCTTCCGAGGAACGAGCTGTCGTTCGACGCACCTTGGCCGACATGCAAACCTACTACGACGCTCACCTCGAAGCCGCCCAGCAACTCGTCCGGACCGGTGCCTCGCCACCCGACAGCCGATTGCCGTTGCCGTCGCTGGCCGCCCTCACGATGGTCGCCAACCAATTGATGAACCTCGACGAGGTCTTGAACAAATAAACCACTCACAGCCTTTAGTTCACCCTCATGTCTCTCTTTTCTGAATATCAACGGCTGGAAACGCGCCGCCAATTTTTCGCGCGCGGCAAGAACGCGTTGGGCTACGCCGCCCTCGCCAGTCTGCTTGGCCCGTCCCTTCGCTCATGGGGCGCCGAGAACACCCGCCCCATTGCTCTCCCCCATTTCCACGGACCGATCAAAAACATTATTTATCTCCACATGGTGGGTGGGCCGTCGCAAATGGATCTGTTCGACTACAAGCCCGCGCTGACGGATTGGTACGACAAGGATTTGCCGGACTCCATTCGTATGGGCCAGCGGCTCACGACGATGACCTCGGGGCAGAAACGCTTTCCCATCGCGCCATCCAAATACGCCTTCGGCCAGGCCGGCTCGAACGGATTTTGGATGAACACGGAGCTTCTACCGTACACGGCCAAGTGCGTCGATTCGATGGCCTTCATCCGTTCTCTCTACACGGAAGCCATCAATCACGAGCCGGCCATCACCCACATGCAAACCGGCAACATGGTATCCGGACGCCCCTGCATAGGGTCATGGGTCAGTTATGGGCTGGGTTCGCTGAATCAAAACCTGCCAACCTTCGTCGTCTTGGTGGCGGAACCATCCAACAAAGAGCAAGTCCAGGCCATCAGCGCCCGGCTCTGGTCCAGCGGATTTCTTTCCGGCGAACATGCCGGAGTCTCGTTCCGCAGCCAAGGCGACCCGATTCTGTTCATTAACAATCCCGCGGGTGTCCCGACCGAACTGCGCCGGCGCCAACTCGACGGCTTGCAAGCGCTCAATCAGATCAATTACCGCAAGGTGGGCGACCCGGAAACCCACACGCGCATTCAGCAATTTGAGATGGCCTTTCGCATGCAGGCCAGCGTGCCCGAACTCACCCAGGTGCAAAACGAGTCGGCCGCCACCTACCAACTTTATGGCGACGACGCCCGCAAGCCCGGGACTTTCGCCTACACCTGCCTGCTCGCGCGGCGCCTGGTCGAGCGCGGCGTGCGTTTCGTCCAGATCTATCACAATAACTGGGACCACCACTCCAATGTCGGCGGACGCCTGCCGTCCCAATGCCGCGACGTTGACCAACCCACCTACGGCTTAATCCACGATTTGAAAGCCCGCGGACTGTTTGCTCAGACGCTCATCGTCTGGGGAGGCGAGTTTGGCCGCACCATCTACAGCCAGGGCGGCCTTTCCAAGTCCAACTACGGACGCGATCATCATCCGCGCTGTTTCACGATGTGGCTGGCCGGGGGCGGGATCAAAGGCGGGATGGTCTACGGACAAACCGATGATTTCAGCTACAACATCGTGGAGAACCCCGTGCATGTGCGCGACCTGCACGCGACCATCCTTCACTTGCTCGGCATCGACCATCGGCGTTTCACCTTCAAATGGCAGGGCGTCGACATGCGCCTGACCGGTGTCGACGCCGAAGCCCAGCCGGTGAAAGCTCTCCTAGCCTGATTCGATTTTGGATTTTGGATTGGCCATCTGCCCATCCTCTGCCATCTGCCATCGTCCGTTCCCCAATCACCAATCACCCAATCACCAATCACCAAATCACCAATCACCAAATCACCAATCGCAAATTCGCCAATCGCCAATCTAAAATCAAACCTCCTTCACCGCGCATTGCGCGATGAATTGATCGCGCAAGGGGCCTTTGCGCTTTGCGTTCCAGGCGATAAATAGATCAGCGGAGACGGCATCTTCCAGCGGACGAAAAACGACGCCCGGGTGGGGCAAGGCGCGCAAAGGTTCGGGCAGCAGCGCCACCCCGCAACCGCCCGCGACGAGGCTTAAAATAGTATGCCCGCGCTCAGCGGCCTGAAGAATGCGAGGGCGGAAGCCAGCCCGTTCACAGGCCAGACGCGCCTGCCGCGAGGCGCCAGGATAATTTTTTTCGGAGATGGTGATAAAAAAATCCTGGGCCAATAAGGCAAGCCGGAGCGTGCGCCGTTTGGCATTGCGGTGCGCGGCCGGCAAGGCCGCCACGAACTGGCATGAGCCCACCTTTTGCTTCGCCAGTCCCGCGGCTTCTGCCTCATCAGCAAGGCCAATGAAACCCGCGTCGAGGCGCCCGGACGCAAGGGCCGACGCTTGCTCGGTGGCCGTCAAGTCGAACAGGTTCACTCCCACGTCGGGATGGTGACGGCGGAACTGCGCCACGATCTCGGGCACACGCGTATGGAACAGGCCCCAGACATACCCGAGATCGAGCGAGCCTGCTTGATCGGTGCCAGTCCGCTGGGCCACGCGAACCGCTTCCTCCGATTGCCTCAGCAACGAGCGCGACTCTGCCAGAAAGGCGCGACCTGCCGCCGTCAAGGTGGTGCCCCGGCGCGTGCGCTCAAATAACGCCACGCCCACTTCCTCTTCCAACTGGTGAATCTGCCGGCTTAAGGCCGGCTGTGCCACCCGCAAGGCCCGCGCCGCCTTCGTGAAACTCAAGGCTTCGGCCACGCCAATGAAATAACGCAAGTGACGCAATTCCATGCCCGCGACCATACCGGCAAGTTATCAGCGTGCGAACAAAGAAGTATTATCCGGACTTCGCGGACGGCGTCATCCTTGTCACCTGTGATGAAACACACTGTCACCTGGTCGACGCTGCTGGCGCAACGCACACAGCAAATGCAAAGGTCCTCGGTCCGCGAGTTCGTGCGGCTAACCCAGCGGCCCGATGTCATCTCTTTTGCCGGCGGACTGCCTGAACCCGGCCTTTTCCCCGTCACCGAGCTGGCGTCCGCTGCCGAGTCCGTGTGGTCTCATTCCGCGGCATCCGCTCTGCAATACGGGGAGAGCGAAGGTTTGGCGGCACTGCGGGATTGGATTGCCGCGAGGCATTCCCGGCCGGGTGCCGAGATTCGTCGCGAGCAGGTCCTCATCACCAGCGGCGCTCAGCAGGCGTTGTCCTTGCTCGGGCAAGTCCTGGTGGACGCAGGCGACCAGGTTTTGGTCGAGAATCCAACTTACCTGGCCCTGCTCAATGCGTGGCGGCCAATGGGGGCGGATTTCGTCGGGTTGCCCACCGACGCCGAAGGTCTGCGCACGGACCTTTTAGCCGAGGCGGAGAGTTCACGGGCCAAGCTGGCTTACGTGATTCCGAATTTCCAAAACCCGCAAGGAACCACGCTGAGCCTGCGCCGGCGCGTGGCGTTGCTCGAATGGGCGGCGCGCCAGGGGACATTCCTCATTGAGGACAATCCGTATGGAGAATTGCGTTACGATGGGACAGAAGTGCCTCACATGCTGGAACTGGCGGTCGAGCTTTTTGAAGCTCCGGGGAATATTCCCATCGTCCATGTCGGCACGTTCTCGAAAGTGCTGTCGCCGGGACTGCGAGTCGGCTGGATGGTGGCTCCTTTACCGCTGCTCGACAAACTCGTGCAAGCCAAACAATCGGCCGATCTCCACACCAGCAGCCTGAATCAACATCTGGTGCTGGCGCTGCTGCAACAGGGAGTCCTGGAACGGTTGTTGCCAAAATGGCGCGCGCTGTATCGCGAGCGACGCGACGCCATGCTCGCGGCACTTCACGAGCATGCCCCCGCCGGCACGACCTGGACTCGCCCTGCCGGTGGCATGTTCATCATGGTCACGTTACCCTCAGAGTTGAACGCCCGTTCCCTCCTGGCCAAGGCACTCGAACACGGGGTGGCGTTTGTCCCAGGAGACGAATTTCATTTGAACAATGCCGGCCAGAACACTCTTCGCCTGAACTTTACCAACGTCACCCACGCGCAAATCCGGGAAGGTATCGCGCGCCTGGGCCACGCATTGCGCGCCGTCGCCAAAGGCCGTTCGAGGTAGCGCGATATAGCGCAGGCTTCCAACCTTGCGCTAAGTCCCTTATGGTCCGTCGCCAAGCATGCAATCCGGGTCTGCCAGTCAAGCCCGCTCCGTTCTTTCATGGGAGAAGGGAGTCGTTCGGCGCGTGCGCGACCAACTGGCCGTGGAGGAGCCACTCCAACTCCGCGTCGACACGGCGCCTTTCGTCGTCACCATGCGCACGCCGGGGAACGATGACGAGTTGGCCGCCGGCTTTCTCTTCACGGAAGGCGTGATCCAAACTCGCCGCGACCTGCTCCGGCTGGCTCCGTTTCCGCGCAATGCGGACGGCAATGTGCTCGACGTCTTTTTAAGACCCTCGCCTGCGCGCGACCACCAACGTCCGGCCCGGCGGTTTCTCTCCGCCTCCAGTTGCGGGTTGTGTGGCAAAACCG
>Ga0070686_100002298_pt1 | contig 10545 bp, 11 predicted proteins | sample KBSS23LmetaG_FD_65654 | JGI IMG/M metagenome (GOLD analysis project Ga0070686, IMG submission 65654) | Switchgrass rhizosphere microbial communities from Kellogg Biological Station, Michigan, USA - KBS S2-3L metaG | ecosystem: Host-associated > Plants > Roots > Rhizosphere ...
ATCGGTCTGGTCGATGGTGATGTCGTCGATCTCTCTAATTTGCAGCGGCAAATCCTGCATTCTACTGCCACGGTGGGCCTGCCGAAAGTCGAATCTGGCCGCAAGACGCTGTCGGCGATCAACCCGGAGATCACGATCAAGACCTATCACCAGAACGTCGACAGCGACAATATTCTTTCGCTAGTATCCCAGTTCGACATGGTGCTCGATGGATCTGACAATTTTGCAACGCGATTTCTCGTGAATGACGCCTGCTTCTTCGCTAAGAAGACGCTCATTTCTGCCAGCATGTTCCGCTTCGAAGGCCAACTCACGACGATCAAGCCTCATGCCGGTTACCCCTGCTACCGTTGCCTCTACCCGGAGCCACCACCGGCTGGACTTGTTCCGAATTGCCAAGAAGCCGGCGTTTTGGGAGCCCTCGCCGGGACCATGGGCATTCTACAAGCGTCGGAAGCGATCAAGGAAATTCTCGGCATCGGCGAAACCCTTGCCGACCGCCTGCTGATCTATGATGCTCTGGAGATGAAATTCAGGAAAGTCGGCCGCCCCAAAGACCCGGCCTGCCACCTCTGCGGGCCCACACCGACGATCACCAACCTGAAGAGTGACTATACTGTCACTTGCTCCATCTAATCGTGGCGGATCTCGTCATCCCTCAATCGATCCTCGACGACATGGTGGCCCACGCGAGGGAGCTCGATCCCTACGAGTGTTGCGGGCTCCTGGCCGGAACCAACGGAGCCGTCACCCATGTCTACCGGATTAAAAATATCGTGGCGCTCGAAGGAGCCGAGAAATTGTCTTCCTTTGACCCGGCAAAGGCTGCGCATCTGGAACGACTGTCGCCGGCCGAACGAGCCGAGATTGCCTTCGTCATGGACATGCAAGACTTTTCTGTTGCGAAGAAGGATATTCGAAGCAAAGGGCTTGATCTGCAAGTGGTCTACCACTCCCATCCTCACGACCCGGCCCGCCCCTCCATCACCGACATCAAGATTGCCACTGACTACGAAGACATCTGGCCAAAAATCAACCTGCCCATCCCCGCCTATCTGCTCATCTCCCTCATGGAGAAGTCGAAGCCGGATATTCGCGGATACTGGATCAAGGGTGGGAGTGTCACGCAGGCGCACATCACGACTACTCTCTAGCAGGATGCTGAAAAAGCCTGCCAGCTTTGTTCTCGCATCGCTCAGAGACTCAACGTACCGCAAGGGTACGCCTCGCCTCTTCGCTCGCTGCGGACGCGCTGGACAGCCTTCTTGAGCATCCTGCTGGAACCTACTCCTGCTGTGGTATAGATCTAATCATCGAAGTTCTTGCACACCACCCCACTCGACAATTTCTAATTTGTTTCCTCTTGGCCTCGATGCGATAATGGTTTCCTGATTGGACTCTTAAGCAGGAGTGCTCGTCATGCCATACATGCGTACGACTCTTCTCGCCATATTCTTCAGTCTCTTCCTCCTCTGCCTGATAGCGTCCCCCAGCTTTGCCGAGGATAAAAGCTTCTACAGTCCGGTCATTAGTGTCGATAGAGAAAACCACCGAATCTTGATTTCCACCTTTGGGTCCGTGTTCTGGATCGACGCTCCGGAAGCCGCCAAACCGCACATCGAGAAACTCCCGATCTCAGGCCTTGTGGATTTCGTCGTCGAGATGAGAGAGAACGGGCAAGCGCCCCTGCTGAAGACCTGGAAAGTGAAATCGGGGGAAACCAGCTGCACCTACTTCGATGGAAAAACCTGCAAGTAGTTTCGTTGCTCGTCCGAAGAAAAGAGCATATGGCGTATAGCCGACAGCCTATGGGCCGGAGTGGAGGACTTGGGTCTAGCTTCACGGCTGAGCGCACTTGATGGCACAGACATAGTTCAGTTGCCGCGTACGCTCGGCTATGGCGAGACGTTTCGCTTGCTGTTCGCCATAGCTCGAAATGAAGAACTTGCGCTGTCGTCTGGCACCATGCTCATTGACCCAGTAGGCAAGCCAGAATACTTGAAGGCGTCCTGTTTTTTGATTGGCGACCACTTCATATCGGGCGACACCTGGAATGCCGGATGTATTGTTCCTGCGAAGGCGAGTGCGGAGCCAGACTTGATGTTTAAACGGCGAGTGTTGCAGGAGAAGTGCGTTTCGATATTCAATCGCAGCCTTCAATGCTTTGCGCTTTCCGTTATGAACTGAGTCGGAGAATGTCTTGACGGTAATTCCATTCCACCGTTGCAGCGTGGCCCGCCAAGCATATGTGCTGCTTGCTTCGTGATCTATGCGGGTGATGTTGCGGAGACGCGTCACTCTGGAGAAGCCTACCTGTGTATTACCTGGCCACGCATGACAAACTACTTGCATGGAGTCTTACATAAGACCTTTTCGAGATTCTGCCAGGACCGGGACCTTTCCGCGCATTTACACTTCGACAATATCTGCTTTCAAGGATTGCACAAAGGCGACCACCTCACTACGCTCAGTCTGAGGAACTTTAAAAGCATCCAAGGTCGCATTGACGTGCCCAAAAAATGCCGCCCAATCGGCCTCACTGATCTTCATCCCTTTATGAGAAATCTTCATGTCTCGCCCGGTGTAGTACATGGGACCCCCGGCACTCGAACAGAGAAAATCGACCAGGAGTTGCTTTTCGCGCTTGATGCCGTCCGCTCCTCGATGGTCCCAGAAGCGTTTCAACCGCGAATCCGACATTAAGCGTGGCAACAAGTCATCAGAGACTGCACACATAGCGTCATAGCCGCCGAGACGTTCATAGAGTGTTTTCGTGCTCATTGCTTGGTCTCCCTCTGGGTAAAAGATGGATGCATGACCCGAGCTGACCCGACAGCCTGTCGCCAGCTCGTCCAACTCAACACTTCGGCGCCAACTTTACTGAAAATACTAAACCGATGTCCACTGCTACCCGCGGCAACGACCAGCAAGCGATTGTTTATCCCGAGACCGACTGGACAGGTATTTTGACAGGGCTTGGGCAGGAAACTCTGGCGTACCGATGCTGCAGTGCAACGTCAAGCAATGACCTCACTTACTTTGATTAACACTTCCTTCTTTCGAAGTTGTTTGTCCAACATAAATGTTCCAAACGGAATCACTGACGCAAGCAGTGCATACAGTGAAAAACTGAAAGCCCATCGTTGTCTAAAATGCAACATGGCCAACAGGCCAGCATAGAGCACAAATAATCCCCCATGTATTGAGCCCACGACTCTCACGACCTCTGGCATCCCCATGAAGTACTTCATCGGCATAGCGATGGATAACAAGGTGAGAAATGAAATCCCTTCGGCTAACGCGATCATTCTAAAAACTCTAATCTGGCTCATAGTTACTTTTCTTCCTTCTTCCCATCAAATATTAAATCCGGTAACGTGCCAATCAAAGACTCCCAACCTCTCTTATTGGACGTAGGTAAAATGTAATGAGGATGTTCAAAAAGCCCGTTCAGCGAGGCCGCAGCGAGCGAAGACCGGAGGAGGTACAAACCGCACTTCGTGTGGGCCGTTCGCCCCTGCAAAAGGTCTTGGCGAACGGAAAAGCCCCTACAGTGCTTCCGCCTTCCGAGGGACTCCTCCTCAACGTTGAGGATCTGAGCGAAGTGAGAACGAAGCTGGTGGGCTTTTTCAACATCCTCACTCGCCACTACCCGCCATGTCGTCGATGAGAGGACGATTAATATCGGTGCAACCGAGGCAGATGGTATCGAAGAGGGCATCAGCATTAGCTACAAAGTTCTTTTCGTCGGTTAGTTTATCGGCGATGACCTGGGTGTAGCAGGTCTCGCACAGCATCATCAGCCCACGCGATACGCCTACAGTTTTTCTTCCCGTGCTCCCAGCCATGACGGCTTACACCGACCCTTTCTGCCTTGCCAGCCAAAAGTCTTCAGCTTCGAGATCGATCCCGCACACAGCACATTCGTAGACCTTCGCGTCAGCCGGAAGTTGGATTTCCGTCCGATCGATTCGCCCGCGGCAGACATGATAAAAGCGCCCGCGCGCGTCCTCGTTATCTAACGGATCGCTTTCATATATCAGCACCATCGGCCAACTCTCCTCAAAAATTGGTCTTAGTATACTGGTGGGCAAGATCCATCCGCAACGGCCAGGCATCTGTTAGCAGGATGCTCAAAAAGGCCGTCCAGCAAGGCCGCAGCCGAAGAAAGCACCGGAGGCGTAGCCTCTGGCTACGTTGAGGATGCTTTCGAGGTGAGAACGACGCTGGCGGGCTTTTTCAGCATCCTGCAGTTAGACTTGGAATTGGGCGTCATACAGCCGTGCATACACCCCTTCGTGCCCGATCAACATTTCGTGCGTCCCATCTTCGACGACACGGCCGTGGTCCACGACAATGATTCGATCGACGCCATGGATTGTGGAAAGTCGATGCGCAATGATGATCGTCGTCCGTCCTCTCGTGAGATCGTCCAGCGCCTCCCGAATCTTGACCTCGGTCTCCGTATCGATGTTGGACGTGGCCTCATCGAACATGACGATCGGTGGGTCTTTGAGAATCACACGGGCGATCGATACACGCTGCCGCTGTCCGACTGAAAGCTTGACCCCGCGCTCTCCGATCCAAGTATCGTACCCATTCGGAAGTGCCATGATGAAGTCGTGCGCACGAGCCACCTTGGCCGCCGCCTCAATCTCGCCTTGACCGGCCAAGAGGGCACCGTACAGAATATTCTCTCTCACCGTGCCATTGAACAAGAAGGGCTCTTGCTGGACCAATCCAATTTGGCTTCGGAGAAAGGCCAAGGGCAACTCGCGGATATCGTGCCCATCGATGGTTATGCCTCCCTGCGTCACATCGTAAAAACGCATTAGCAATTTAAGCGTTGTACTCTTTCCCGCTCCGCTCGGGCCGACAAGCGCGACCCGCTCTCCTGCGTGGACCGATATCGAGACGTCGGTCAAGATCGGCGCATCGGCTCGATAGTGAAACCCAACGCGATGAAACTCGACCTCTCCTCGTAATCGAGGGACTGGTATCTGCGCGTCCGAACGATCCTTGACCTCCGGAACGAGATCGAGCACTTCGAACACCCGTTCGCTTGCGGCCAAGGCATGCTGCAGCATGTGATTGACGGAGTGAATCTGATTGATCGGCACATAGAAGAGCGCGAGATACGAGATGAACATCACGAGCTCGCCCACAGACAGACGGTGCTCCAAGACTTCGGCAGTGCCGAACCAAAGCACCATGGCCCCGCCAAGACTCCCGATCAGCATCATGCCTGGAGAGTAGTAGGACCAGAGGTACATGGCCTTCAAGGTATCTTGCCGGCAACGATCACTCTTCCGGTCAAATCGCTCCTGTTCATAGGGTTGGCGATTGAAACCCATCGTCTCCCGGATGCCTGCCAGCATGTCTTGCAAGAGGGCGTTCAGTTCGGCCGCCCCTTTTCGAATCGCACGATAGTGTCCATGGACGCGTTTGGTGAAGAGCGCCGCTCCCACCACCAAGAGAGGAATCGGCACGAGCGCCAACAGAGCCAGCTTCCAATTGAGCATGAACAGCATGATCATGATCCCGATCAGCGTCAGTCCAGCCGTAATGATTTCTTCGAGCCCGTCGACGAAGATGCGTTGCATGTGCTCGGTGTCGTTCAATACCCGTGACATGATTTCGCCCGTCGGACGATTCTCGTAGAAGCTGATCGATAATCGCTGGAGCGCGGAAAATACCTGGACGTGCAAGTCATGGACAACTTGCTGCTCCAGCCCGTTGTTCAGACGAATCCGGATCGACCCGCACAGGTTCCGCAACACATAGGCGGCACAGAGCCCGAGAAATACCCATGCCAGGAGCTGGGTCTGACCGGCTTGAATCACATCGTCGATGATGACTTTGATCAGCCACGGAGGGATCAATTCGAACGCAGTCGCCAACCCGGCAAACAGGAACGTGCCGACCACCAGAGAACGGTGCGGGCTGAGATAATGGAGCACTCGAAGCAGAGTTTTCACAAGGGCAGAATCTTTACCGCGAGTTAAATCGCCGGGGTGGGATCGTGCTGCCAGTACCTGCCAAATTCGTGGAGTTGCGTGAGCGTCGACATATCCGTCATACGATCCAAAAATACCTTGCCGATTAGATGATCCATCTCGTGCTGGATACAGACGGCATAAAGACCCGTCGCTTCGAAATCCATCGATTTGCCATCACGATCCAGCGCCTTAACCCTCACGACTGATGGCCTCGTGACCTTTCCCCGCAATCCATCCACGCTTAAACAGCCCTCCCAGTTTTCAACTTGCTGCGGACCATAGAAGACTATTTTGGGATTGATAAGAACGGTTTGCGGGAATCCCTCTTCCCCTTCACAGCCCATCACGACCAATTGAATCGAGCGCGACACCTGGGGTGCCGCCAAGCCGATCCCCGGCTCATCCAGCATCGTCTCAAGCAGATCGTCGATGAACTGCTGCACGTCGTACGTGCGAATGTCTCGAGGATCAACTCGAGCCGCAATCTGGCGCAAGATGGGATTACCGAGTTTCGCAATCCTGAGAACAGGCATGCAGCGTACCTAATATCCTTCTATTAAGCCCTGCGGTGAAAGGGCAGCTCACAAAATATAACACAAGATTTTTCGGCCCTGCAAGGAAAGGCATGGCACGCGAGACGGGTTGATCTGGTTTGTTTTGTTTATCTGGTTGATTTGGTTCATCTGGTTAGTTTCGTTCAACCAAACAAACGAGACAAACCAAATACACAAGAGCAACCGCCGACTCGCGCGCTTCGCGCTCGGCTAGCGAGCCCTAGCGGGCCGTTTTGGGTCCAATATTTCGAAACTATCCTTCTGGCCGTTCCACCATTCCGACCACTCGGTCGCCCACTCTTGACGGTCTTGTTTGGTCGACGTCTCCCAATCGTGGAACTCCGTTTCATGTCGAGTCAGAATCCAGAGCGACTGCACCGCTGAGAGTGCAACAAAACGTTCCTCATCGGCAATCATTCCGATCAGAACCGGTACCACCGGCTTCTCTCTCACATATCGCGCCTCGAACGCCGCGGCCTTCCGAATCGAAGAATTCTGATCCTTCGACATCACCTCGATCGCATCCACGGCTTTGGGCGCGTCCAATCGAACGGCCACCCGTAACGCATGTTCACGCACTCGTGGGATCTCGTTCGGTTCCTTGGCCGCGGTGACGAGAGCCGGAACCGCCGAGGCCGCTTTTAACATCGAAATCGTTTCAATGACGTTGTAGCGAATGCGCGGCCCCGGCATGTTCAAACCTTTGACCAGGACCGGCACGGATGGCTCACCGAGATGCACGAATTCCCCCATCGCCCAAAACTCTTGCGCGCCTTCCAACAATGGCAGCAGGGCTTCCGCCCTCTGGACCTCTACCGGCGTCAACGGTTTCGTATTCTGTGGGACGGACTCAGCCGGCGAATTCTGTCCCTTCGGAGGCGCCTCGTAGGGCACCTGGACCGGAACGATCCATCCCTTCCCGATAGGAGTCTGTTCGACATTGTCGGAGAGGCTCCTAGCCTCAGCCCACAGGGTCTGAATCATTCCTAATATCAGCGCCATCAAGACGATCACCCGCCGACAGGAACACCGTTGCTGCATAGTCATCCCCTTTCTTCCCAATCGCTAGGACGCGCATCGCGCCCATGGATCATTTCGTACAATACCGGCAAGACGACCAAAATCAAAACCGCTGCCGTCAGCATGCCTCCCACCACAACTAGTGCGAGCGGTTTCTGCGCCTGAGATCCAATACCCGTCGCGAGCGCAGCCGGCAAGAAACCGATGGCTGCACCCAACGTCGCCATGAGAATCGGACGCATCTGCACATCGGCCCCCTTCCGAACGGCTTCCCGAATGCTCAGCCCCGTGCGCCGGAAATCTTCAATTCTGGAAATCAACAACACTCCTCCCAGAATCGCCACACCAAGCGTCGAGATGACACCCACCGCAGCTGAGATACTGAAACTCGTATGGGTGGCCACGAGCGAAACCGCGCCTCCTATGAGCGCAAAGGGGACGGCACTCAACACCAGGAGGGCATTCTTGATCGAATTGAAGGCGCTGTACAACAAGAACAAGATGATGACCAGACTGATCGGCACCACCATCGCCAATCGTTTTTGCTCATCTTTGAGCTGATCGTATTCGCCCGCCCATTCCATCCGATACCGATCTGGAAGACTCACCTCCTTGGCCAGACGAGTTTGCGCTTCTTCTACGGTACTTTGGAGGTCACGATCCCGCACACTGAACTTGATCGGAATATACCGCTCGTTGTTCTCGCGATAGATCATGAAGGCGCCGGACTGCGTCGCGATCGAAGCCACCTGCTTCAAGGGAATGCGCGCTCCATCCGGGGTGCTGACCAAGATATTACCGATCGCATCGACATCCTGCCGAAACTCAGGGAGAAACCGGACGACAAGATCGAACAACCGTTCTCCTTCATATACCTGCGTCACAGCCTGGCCTCCAACGGCGGCCTGCACCACGGCATTCACATCCGCCACTCGCAGCCCATAGCGCGCCCCTGCCTCACGATCGACCTGGATCAACAGGTTCGGCTGCCCCAAGAGGCGGAAGATCCCAAGGTCCTTTACGCCTTTGATCTGCTGCATGACATGCTCAATCTCGACAGCCTTCGCCTCCATGGTTTTCAGATCGGGGCCAAAGAGTTTGATGGAGTTCTCTCCTTTCACCCCCGACATCGCTTCTTCCACATTGTCCTGAATTACCTGAGAAAAATTGAAGGTGATTCCGGGAATGCCTTTCAGCCGCCCATCAATCTCTTCGATCAGCGCATCCTTACTCAACCTGGGGCGCCATTCCTTTTCCGGCTTGAGGTTGGCCAGAAACTCGGCGCTGGAAAAACTCGTCGGATCGGTACCATCGTCAGGACGACCCAGTTGTGACACCACAGTCGTGACTTCGGGCGATTCACGGAACAACCGACGAACATCACTCGTCAACCTCGCCGCCTGGTCGAAGGAAATATCCACGGGCATCGTCGCGCGAACCCAGAGATTCCCCTCTTCCAGTGCCGGCATGAACTCCCCTCCAATCACCCGCAGCGCCCCAAAGGTCATCGCTAACAGCCCGAGGCAGGCGCTGACCACAACAGCCCGATGATCTAACGCCCATTCCAACGTGCCGGTGTAGAGACGACGAACTCCCCGCACCACCACCGTATCGTCCTCACTAATCGTGCCCTTGAGTAAGAAGGAGCACAACACAGGGGCCAGCGTAAAGGCCATTAAGAGCGCGCCCAACAAAGCAAACCCATAGGTGATGGACATGGGTGCGAAGATCTTCCCCGGCACACCCGTCATTGTAAAGAGCGGTATGAAGGCGACCACAACAATCGCCGTGGAATAGAAGATCGGCTGTCCTACCTGTCGGGCGGCTCGCACGATCTGTTGGTGGAACGTCAAACCATGGGTCTTCTTTCCGTGTGCCAGATGGAAAAAGATACTCTCTACCATGATCAGTGTGGCATCCACGATAATTCCGAAATCGATGGACCCGAGCGAGATCAAATTCGCCGACTGTCCAATAAGGACCATCATCGAGAAGGTAAAGAGCAACGAGAGCGGGATGGTCAGCGCTACAATCAGGGCTGCTCGCAAATGCCCCAGGAACACGAACAAAATGACAAAGACCAAGACCATGCCGCTGATGAGAATGTCCGTGATGGTCTCCACCGTCGTATGAATCAAGGCCGTGCGGTCGTAGAAGGTTTTGATCTTGACGCCGACCGGCAACTTCCCGCTGTTGAGGTCCTCAACCTTTCTTTGAACCTTCTCAAGGACACTGCGCGCTTTGTACCCCCGCTGGAGCAGCACGACGCCTTCAACGACATCGTCACGCTCATCAATGCCAACCTTCCCCAATCGAACCCGGGACCCGACCGCGACCGTCCCAAGTGTCCTGATAAAGATCGGTGTCCCATCTTTTTCTGCCACCATCACGTTCTCAATATCGGCGATCCCATTGATGAGGCCCAGCCCACGAATGTTGTAGTTCTGAGGCCCGATGGTCAGATAGCTGCCTCCAACATTGGCGTTGCTATTGGTCAAGGCAGACATAACCTGCGACAGGCTGACGCCGTAGCTGATCAATCGTCCCGGGTCGATATCGACGTGATATTCTTTGGTCGTCCCCCCGAACGCCGTAACATCGATGACCCCGGGAATGCGCCGGAACTCCCGGCGCACCTGCCAGTCTTGAGTCGTCTTCAAATCCGTGAGCGTGGTCTCGCCAGCCCCCGTGAGTTCATATCGATAGATTTCGGCAATCGCCCACCAAGGAGATAGCGACGGCGCCGCCCCTGGTGGCAGTTGCACCGAGCCCAGCCGATTCAAGACTTCCTGACGGTCGCGAAAGATTTCCGTGTCAAAATCAAAATAGATTTTGATATCGCTCAACCCGAAGATCGAGAGGGAGCGAACATTTGTGACGCCCGGCATACCGTTCAGTGCAACCTCGATGGGAATCGTGATTTGCCGTTCGATCTCTTCAGCCGACCAGCCGGAGTACTGAGTAATCAATTC
>Ga0070686_100002300_pt1 | contig 10544 bp, 6 predicted proteins | sample KBSS23LmetaG_FD_65654 | JGI IMG/M metagenome (GOLD analysis project Ga0070686, IMG submission 65654) | Switchgrass rhizosphere microbial communities from Kellogg Biological Station, Michigan, USA - KBS S2-3L metaG | ecosystem: Host-associated > Plants > Roots > Rhizosphere ...
GTTTGACGCGCGTCGAGCGTTATATCAGGCGGACTCGGTACCGATTCGGGTCAAAAGGATTCTCATGAGCTGGATCGCGGTCGTACGCCTCGGTGTTCGCATTGTGCTGGTTGCCACGTTCTGTCTTGTGTCACCGGCGGCGCGCGCCGCCGACGAGGCGCAGCGGCTGACGCTCGCGGATGCGGTGCGCGAGGCGCTGCAGCGCAACGAGCGTCTGGTGAATCAGCGCGACACGACCGAGCAGGCGGTGCTCGGTCTGCGCCTCGCGCGCGACGAGTTCAGGCCGAAGATCGTCCCGAACGTGCTCGGCTCGTTCGGGCAGACCGACATCAACAGCCAGACCTATCGAGTCGACGTGGCGCAGCGTTTCACGACCGGCAGCGAGTTCCGAATCGGCATCGGCACGGCGACGTCGCAGATTCCCGCGATTGTGGGCCAGGTGGGAGACGACATTCATTTCTACAACGCCGACACGACGCTCAGCTTCACGCAGCCGCTGCTGCGCGGCTTCGGTTCGGCGGTTGCGCGGCGGCCGCTCGCCGCGGCCGAGCTGCGCCGCAGCGACGCCGATCGGCAGCAGCTGATCGCCGAACAGCAGATCGCCGTCGAGGTCGCATCGGCCTATTACCGCGTCGCCGCGCAGCAGTCGTTGATCGACGTCGCACAGAAAAGCCTCGAACGGTCGCGGAAGCTGCGCGAAGCGTCGGAAGCCAAGCTTGGCGCCGGCCTCGTCTCGCAGCTCGACGTGCTCCGCGCCCAGCAGCTGGTGGCGCAGGCGGAGATTCAGCTGTTCGATGCGCAGACCGCGGCCGACGATGCACGCGATCACCTCTCGGTGCTGATGGGTCGCGAGGCGGGTGGCCGCATCGAGGTCGAGGCGACGATCCCGACTGCGGCGGCGCAAGAGATCTCGAACGAGGACGCCGTCGGCGCAGCGCTGGAACATCGACTCGATCTGCGCAGCGCGACGGCGCTCGCGGCCGACGCCGAACGCCAGATCTCGTTCGCAAAGAACCAGCTGCTGCCGCAGGTCGACGTCAACTTCGTCTACACGCGGCGCGAGACGGCGGATACGTTCGCGGGCAGTTTCGGCATCGACCGTTACCGGTTCGCGACGTTCTTCACGATCTCGTCGCCGATCGATCGGACCGCACAGATCGTCGACTATCAAAACGCCGTCATCGATCGCAACCGCCGGCGGCGGGAAGTCGACACGATGCGGCGCCGCATTGTGGAGGACGTGCAGCGCGGTTTGCGATCGCGCGATCGATGGCGCCGGCTGGTGGCTGCCGCAGAGACCGCCGTCACGCTCAGCCGCCGGGAAGTGGACGTGGCGCAACTCCGTTACGAACGCGGCCTGTCGAACAACCTCGATGTCGTGACGGCCGAGGGAAATCTGCTGAGCGCGGAGTCGCGGCTGAGTGGTGCGCGCGCCGATTCGGCAGTCGCCGATCTGACATTGCGCGCCCTGATCGGCACGCTCGATCCGCGGGCGGATCTCGCCGGATCCGCGCCCGACAGCTCGGTAACAGCGCCGCGATAACTTCATCGCGGTTGGAGACACATGCGCATGACGCGTACAACGGCAGCGTTGTCTCTTCTGTGCGCGCTGGCACTGCCGGCAGCATCGCGCGCCGGTCAGTCGGCCGCAGCCGGCCAGCCGCCGCAGGAGCGCGACCTCGTGCTCGAAGGCGCCGCCAAGCCGACGGCGCCGGTTGGCATTCCGCGCGGCTACGCGCTGGTCATCGGCGTCGCCACGTACGAGAACCTCGAGCCCTCCAAGCAACTGCGGTATCCGGAGAGCGACGCCGCGGCTGTCGCCCGCGTTCTCATCAACCACGAGGGAGGGTCGTTCCCGCCCGAGAACGTCCACTTGCTCACCGGCAAGGACGCGACGCTCGCCAACATCCGTCGCGAGCTGGAGAGCTGGCTGCCGTCGGTTGCGCAGCCGGCCGATCGCGTCGTCGTCTACTTTGCCGGTCACGGCCTGGTCAAGAACGGACGCGGATTCCTCGCCCCCTGGGACGTCAATCCGAATCGACTCGAGGACACCGCCTATCCGATGACGACGCTGGGCGACGTGCTCGCGACGCGGGTGAAGGCGCGATGGAAGGTCCTGCTGACCGACGCGTGTCACTCCGGAAAAATCAACGCCGAGACCACCGACGCGGCGCTCCAGCAGCAGTTCGACAATCTGCCGACCAATTTCCTGACGCTGACGGCGACGACGGAGCGCGATCAGAGCTACGAGGATCCAGATCTGTCGACCGGCTTCGGCGTGTTCACTTACTTCCTGGTCCAGGCCTGGAACGGTCATGCGGATCACGATCCGTGCGACGGCATCGTCACCGCCGACGAGATGATCGAGTACGTCCGGTCGAATGTTCGCCGCTATGCGAAGGAGCGCAACCTCTCGCAGACGCCGACCGCACGCGGGGATTACGAGCCGGTCATGCCGCTGGGCGTCAGCCGCGGCTGCCTGGCGGAAGGTCCGAAGGCGAGCTCGATGCTCGGCTCCGCGGTCGTCGAGGTCAACGTCGACGACGTCGAGCTCTACGTCGACGGCGCGCTCGTCGGCAGACTGTCGAAAGCCAAACCGCTGACGATTCCGAAGCTGTCGAGCGGGCTGCACGAGTTCAAAGGTGTGAAGCAGGGCTACGAGCCGGATCGCAAAGAGATCATGATCGCGCCCGATCAGGACTCGACCGTGACGCTGCGGATCCGGTATGCGCGTCAGGTCAAGCCGTCAGCCCTCGATCTCAACGACCGCGGCGAGAAGCTGCTGCTCACCCGCCGCGCGGCGATGAGCCCGATGAACGTCGCGCCGATGCCGCGCGCGCAGAGCGTGGAGGATCTGCACGCGGCGCGCGATTACTTCGTCCGCGCGCTGACCGACGACGGCGGCTGCGTGCAGGCTGCCTACAATCTCGGCCAGGTCGAACAGCTTCTCGGCAACGAGGACGGCAGCCTGAAGGCCTACGCGCGCGCCATCGACATCGATCCGACGCACCTCGACGCGCGCAACCAGTACGCCGCCGTGCTGATCGAGCACGGTGACGCCGACGAAGCGATCCGTCAGCTGACGGAGGTGCTCCGTCTGGATCCCGCGAACGACGAGACGCTGGCGCTGGTCGCGCGCGCCTACTGGGACAAGGGCGTGTGGGACCGCAGCATCGACTACGCGACCCGCGCCCTCGCCGTGAAGCCGGCCAATGCCCAGGCGCACCTGTGGCGCGCCGACGCCCGGCGGCAGCTCGCTGCGGTCGAGAAAGATCCGGCGCGGCGGATGTCGCTCTACCGCGACGCCCGCGAGGACTACCGCGCGTTTCTCGACGTCACCAACTACTCCACCCCCGCCTATGAATGGTTTGCCTTCCACTTCATCGGTTTTCATCTGGGCAGCCGTCGCCACGCCGACCGGCTGATGTCCTACAACAACCTGCGCAGCGCCGGCTACCTCGGGCTGTGTCTCAGCGAGCACAAGGTCGGGAACTCGCTGCGCGCCCGCGAGTACTGCCGGCGCGCGTTGAAGTACGAGCCGGACAACCCGATCGCGTTTTTCGTGCTCGGCAACGTCAACCGCGATCTGTTCAACCGCGAGCAGTCGTGCGACTACCTGCGCGCCGCGAGCGCCGACTACCGCACGATGATCAAACTCAACCCCGATCTCGACGAGTCGCGCAACGCAAAGAATTACCTGCAGCAGATCGAGGCGATTGCGCCGCAGCTGCGCTGCCGCGTGGCCTCATAGGAGCTTCCGGTGAAATCTCAGTCCCGGTCGGTGCCGGCAACATTCGGACGGTTCGTCGTCGACAGCCTGATCGGTGAAGGCGGGATGGGTGCGGTGTATCGCGCCACCGATCCCATTCTTCAGCGGACCGTCGCCATCAAGACGATCCACACCGACTTCGCCGACCCCGCGGCGCTCGAGCGCTTCCGTCGCGAGGCGCAGGCCTGCGCCGGCTTGCAGCATCCCAACATCGTGACGGTCTACGAAGCGGGAACCGTCGACGACTCGGTGTTCATCGTGATGGAGTGCCTGAAGGGGGCGAACCTGGCGGAGACCCTGCAGGACAATCGCCTCTCGTTCGAGCAGAAGATCGTCGTCCTCGTCCGCGTTCTCGACGCGCTCGCGTTCGCGCACGATGCCGGGATCGTGCACCGCGACGTGAAGCCGGCCAACGTTCACGTCCTGCCTGATCTGTGCGTGAAGCTGCTCGACTTCGGCCTCGCCCGTGTGACCCGGGCCGGCACGCTGACGGAGTCCAACGCCGTCGTCGGGACCCCCTTCTACGCCTCGCCGGAGCAATTGCGCGGCGAGCACGTCGACGCACGGACCGACGTGTATTCGGCCGGCGTCCTCGCCTACGAAATGTTTGCCAGCCGCCGCGCCTTCGACGGCGACAGCATCGGCACGGTGGTGACGAAGGTCCTCGCCGCCGACGTCCCGCCGATCGACTCTGAGTGGACGCGCGCCTTCCCGGCGCTGGAAGCAATCATCCGCCGCGCGATGGAACGATCCGCCGACGCGCGCTACCAGTCGGCGGCCGAGATGCGCAGCGACCTCGAAGCGTTTCTCGATCGCTCCCGCGACGCGATCGCCGCCAAGCAACGCGAGCTCGACGAGGAGGTGCGGCAGTTCGCTGCCGCCGTGACGGTCAAGCGCGGGGTCGCCGCGGTCGAATCACACGAGAATACCCGCCCCACCGTCGCGCGTCGGTCGCAGCCTGCTGCAGGTGAGGCGCCGCCGGCATCGCGACCCCGGCGCAGTTTGATCTACGGCACCTCGGCGGCGGCTCTGTTCGCGGCGGCGCTCGCCGCGCCGCTGATGCATCGCAGCGGCGATCAACCGCGACGCTCGCTGGAACCGACGGCACTGGCGGCGTCACAACCGGACGATGCGGCGGCGCGCGAGCCGATCGCTCCGGCGCCGCCCGCCGAAGCGGTTGAGCCTTCGCTGCCGCGCGTCGCCACGTCGACGCCGCCGGCGAAGGTGGAGCTCGCAAAACCATCACCGCGGCGTTCGGCGACCTCACCGGCAAAGCCCGCGACGGCAAAGGAGTTGTTCTATGCGCGAACCGCGGCCGCTGACGCCGCCGGAACGAGCCCAAGCGCCGACGTCGCCGCCGGGTTGCGGTATCGACTCGTCTCGCAACTCGCGTCGGGACAGGAGGCCGAAGTCGTGCCGGCGACACGCTTCACGTCGGGCGACAAGGTGCGGTTCGCGTTCGAGTCGAACGTCGATGGATACCTGTACGTGATCGAAGAGGGATCGAGCGGCCAATGGCGGGTGCTGTTTCCGAATCCGCAGATCAACGGCGGCACGAACTTCATTCGCCGCGCCCAGACGTATCCGGTTCCGTCGAGCGCGTGGTTCGTGTTCGACGAGCAACCCGGAACCGAACGCCTGTTCGTCCTGCTCAGCAAGGAACCGATGCGCGAGCTGCCGGGATTGAACCAGGCGGTCACGCAGTACGCGTCCGTGGATCCCGCGGTTGTCCAGCGTTTGAGCCGCGAGTTGAAGTCGCGCGATCTGATTTTCCAGAGCGACGCCGCGCCGCAGCGCGACAGCACCGGCGGCTCGGCGGCGCCCGCGGTCTACGTCGTCAACCGCGACACGTTGGCCAGGGAGGTCGCGACGACAATCGAGCTCGTCCATAAATGATCGAATGATCTGTTCGCTGTTCCATCAGCCGCGCCCGGTCGTTCTCTCAAAGTGGGTGGACCGATTTGATATGAGAACGAAGACCTTTCTCGCGTGGTGCGTGGCGACGGCAGTGATGAGCGCTTCACTCGCAACCCCGCCATTGTTCGCCGCACAGACATCGGCCTTGCGAATCATCGTCCTCGAAGGCGAGGACGCGGTGAACCTGATCGACAAGAAAACGGCGGTCAAACCGACAGTCGAAGTCCGCGACCGCAACGACCTGCCCGTCGCCGGCGCGGTGGTGCGGTTCGGGATCCGCAGTCGCGCCGCGAGTTTCGTCAACGGCGCTCGCGAGCTCACGCTGACGACCAACAGCCTCGGCCGCGCGACGGTCACCGCGCTGACGCCGGCCCGTACCGGCCAATTCGAGATCGACGTCAACGCGAGCTACCAGGGACAAACGGCGACGACGACGATCCACCAGACGAATTTCACCGACGCGACTCAAGCCGCAAGAGCCGGCAAGGCGCCGGCGGGCAGCGGCTCGGCGACGACCACGGCGGCGGCGACGACGACTGTCGGTGGCGGCGGTCTGTCGGGCTTCGCGGTGGCCGGAATCGTGGCCGGCGCTGCGGCAGGAGCCGCGACCGCCGTGATTGTCGCCAGACGCGGCAACACCGCGCCGTCGATCGGCGGCGTGACGGCGTCGCCAACGACGGCGCTCCAGAACGCGACGAGCGTGTCGTTTTCGGTTCAGGCCAGCGACCCCGATGGCGACCCGCTCACCTACTCGTGGGATTTCGGCGACGGCGCCTCGGCGACCGGTCAGACGGCGACGCACCTCTTTACGACGAGCGGATCGTTCACGGTCAAGGCGACCGCGCGCGATGAGAAGAACTCTTCGGACGGCCAGACGACCGTGGCCGTGCGAAACCTGTCCGGCACCTGGGCGGCGACGACCGTCGGATCGGTGTTCGGCGACATCACCGAGGTCTACACATTGACCCAGACCGGGACGAGCGTCGCCGGCAGCGTCTCCGCCACAACCGGCACCAGCGGAACGTTTCCGGCCGGATCGGTCAGCAGCGGGTCGTTGCGTGATGCCTCGCCGCGGGTCACGTTTACGGTGGCGCACACCGGGTTTGCTCCGTACACGTTCACCGGCGACCCCGGTCCCGATGTGAACACGCTGGTCGGGGTGTTCAACGGGTCCGGCTACAGCAACCAGCCGGTCACGGTGACCAGGCGATAACGTGTCAATGTCCAGCCGCTCGCGGGTGCGCGTCGCGGTTACGGTGAGTGTTCTCGTCGCGGCCGCGCTCGCGGCCGCTGCGTTGTGGAACCGCGCCGCTGCGGATCCGGCTCTCGTGGCGACGATCAGTCGCGGCACGCTCACTGCGACGCTGACGACGAGCGGGACGCTGAAACCGATTCAGTCGATCACTTATCGGTCACCGCTCGCCGGCCGCGAAACCGAGATCGTCGAGCTCGTCGCCGAAGGCACGCGCGTCCGCGCCGGCGATCTGCTCGTCCGCTTCGACACGACCGACCTGGAGCGCGACCTCGCCCGCGCCAAACAGGAGGTCGCGCAGGCGCGGATGGATCTCGTCGTCGCCGAGATCGAGAAGAAAGAAGCCGAAGCCGCGGTGCAGGGGGTCGCCGAAGGCGAAGGCGCGCTCGCCGTCGAGGAAGCGAAGACGCGGCTGCAGCTGGCGCAGAAAAAAGTCGATCGGCTGCGTCAGGAGCACGACCAGCTGAAGCCGCTGCTCGACAACGGGTTCATCACCCGCGAGGAGCTGAAGAAAACCGCCGACGAACTGGAGCAGGGCGAAGAGGATCTCGCGCTCGCGAAGAAGCGCGCCGACGTGGTGATCGGGCTGAATCATCCGCGCGACGCGCAGCACGCCGCGCTGCAGCTCGCCCAACGCGAGTCGCAGCTCGAGAACGCGCGCATCAAGGCGCTCGAAGCCGATGCCCGCCTGCAGCTGCTCCTCGGCCAGCTCGAGAACTGCCGCGTTGTCGCCCGTCGTCCCGGCCTGGTCGTCTACGAGGAATTCCTCAACGCCAACCCGCGCCGCAAGATTCGCGTCGGCGATCGGGTCAGCGCGAGCCAGGGCGTGATCACGATTCCCGAAGTCAACCGGATGCTGCTCGAGGCGTCGGTGAGCGAGGCCGAAGTGCACCGCGTGAACGCCGGCGAGGCGGCTTCGATTCGGGTCGAGGCGTTCCCGGGACAGATGGTGAGCGGCACCGTCGCGCGCGTCGGCACGCTGGCGCGGGCGGCGGCCGATCGGCCGTTCGACGAGAAACGCTTCGACCTGATCATCGAGGTCGCGCCGACCGATCTCGAGCTGCGTCCGGAGATGACCGCGCGCGCTGATATCACCGTGGGCACGCGCGCCAACGTGCTGCTGGCGCCGGTCAACACGGTGTTCGACGAGAAGGGGATCACTGTCGTCCACGTGCGGCGCGGCGGCGGCATCGAGACGCGCAGGGTCCGTGTCGGCGAAGGCAACGACACGGTCGTGGAAATCCTGAGCGGCGTCGCCGAGGGTGACGAGGTGACGCTCACCGCGCCTTCCGCTCCGGTTCCTGCCGGCGGCGCGCCGCGGCCGACGCCGCCGCCCAGCGCCGGTCCGGAGGTCGCCGCCGTTGCGCCGTACTCCCGCTGAGCCGCTCGCGGTTGCCGCCGAAGCGCTGGGCCGCTACAAGCTGCGCACCTCGCTCAGCGTGCTGGGCGTCGTGCTCGGCGTCTCTGCGGTGATCGCGATGATGTCGGTTGGCGACGGCGCACGCCGAGAGGCACTGCGGCAGGTGGAGGGCCTCGGCCTCGACAACCTCGTCGTGCGAACGCGCCGGCCGAGCACGATGGGACCGTCAGAAGCGAGCCTGACGGTACGCGACGCCAACCGCATCGCGGTCATCGTCCCACTGGTCGAGACCACGTCACCGCTGATCGAACGCTTCGTGCGGGCGGCGTACGCCGAGAAGTCGGCGATGACGCGCGTCGTCGGCGTACGCGCAAACTACCAGGCAGTGTTGCGGCTGGCGATCGACCGGGGCCGCTTTCTCTCGGTCGTCGACGAAGCGTCGGTGGCGCCGGTCTGCGTCGTCGGCCGGACGCTCGCGCGGCAGCTGTTCGGCAGCCGCGATCCGCTCGGCGAACCGCTGCGGCTCGGGACACGCCATTACCGCGTCGTCGGCGTGCTGTCGGGGGAGGCCACAGCGGCCTCGACGGCGGCGCCGCTCGCCTGGCGAAGCCTCGACACCGCCGCAATCGTGCCGCTCGCGACGCTCGCCGGGCGGACGCTGTCGGGCACCCCGGATCTCCCGGTCGACGAGCTCTGGGTGCGGACGACCAACGGCGAACGCGTCGAAGATGTCTCGGCCGCCGTCGACCATGCGGTGGAACGGTTGCACGGCGGACGGCGCGAGTACGACGTGATCGTCCCGCGCGAGCTGCTGGCGCAGCGCTACCGGACGCAGCAGACTTTCAGCATCGTCGTCGGCAGCGTCGCCGTGCTCGCGCTGCTGGTTGGCGGCATCGGGATCATGAACATCATGCTGACCTCGGTGGTCGAGCGGACGCACGAGATCGGCATCCGCCGCACGCTCGGCGCGACGCGGCGCGACATCACGGCGCAGTTCCTGCTCGAATCGCTGTTGATGACGGTCAGCGGCGGCGTCTTCGGGATTGCGATCGGTGCGGCGGTGTCAGTAGGGATCACGGCGTACGCCGGGTGGGTCACGCACGTCTCCGCAGCGGCAGTCGCGCTGGCGTTCGCCGTGTCGTTTGCGGTCGGCGTCGGCTTCGGACTCTACCCCGCCGTCAAAGCCGCAAGCCTGCAGCCGGTCGACGCACTGCGGTACGAGTAAGGACGGCGCGCCGCGGTCGCGCCGCCCCTCGTCTACGGTCGAACTCCAGTCAAGATAACGGGCGGTAATGGTTGCAGTTTCAGCGCGGGAGTCGTGTAGCTGACGCTGTTGCCGCTGCTGTCGGTGCCCGACAGCGTGTAGAAAATCGTTCCGCCGGGAAAGTTGCCAAGGCACAGGCCGATTTGCTTGGTGCCTACCGAGCTCTTCGGACCAATGCGTGCAGTGCCGAACAGCGAGACAAAATCGCTGCCCGGGAAATTCGTTGTCGACGGCGACCCGCCGGTCGCGGTCACCGTCTGCGCCCAGGACGACACGATGAACGTGCCGCCGTTCGTCTCGGTCAGGATCATGGCGTAGCGCCACGTCGGCAGGAAGTCGGGACAGCCGTTCGCGATCGCCGCGACCGGGTCCGGATTGAAGGTCGTCGTCAGCCGCGGTGCGATCGTGCCCGCCTGCGTGACCGTGACCACCGCCGTCCCGTTGACCACAACCCTGCCGGTACGAGCCGTCGCCGCGGTGTTGGCCTGGATGGACAGCGCGAAAGACTGAGTGCCGCGGCCTTTGACGGTCGTGGCCGGCGCGGCTTCAACGCCGACGGGAACCAACGCCAGCCAGTTTCCGCCCGTTGCCGGATCGCGGCCCTCGGCGATTGCGCTCCAGGTGCATCCGTCCTGCGCGGTGATCGCGATGGGCGGCCCCTGGAACACGGCGGCCTCGCCGACCGAGACGCTCGACGGGCTCACCGTGACCGCACAACCTCCGTACGTGAACGCGTTGCGCAGCGTGTAAGTACCGCTCGCGGTCACCACGTCGACGTCGACCGTGCCCGCGGCGCGTGCAGGCGTTACAGCGGTCACGGTGGTCGCGCTGATAGCGTTGAACGAGGCCGCCGCTACGCCGCCAAACCGCACGCCGGTCACGGCCGGCAGGTTGGCGCCCGTGATGGTCACGGCCGTGCCGCCGTCGGTGACACCGGTCGACGGGTTGATTCCCGTCAGTTCGACCGTTGGCGACGCCGCAG
>Ga0070686_100002301_pt1 | contig 10544 bp, 3 predicted proteins | sample KBSS23LmetaG_FD_65654 | JGI IMG/M metagenome (GOLD analysis project Ga0070686, IMG submission 65654) | Switchgrass rhizosphere microbial communities from Kellogg Biological Station, Michigan, USA - KBS S2-3L metaG | ecosystem: Host-associated > Plants > Roots > Rhizosphere ...
AAACCGGCACCGTCATGTCGCGCTGCAACACCATGTGGTCGCTGAACAAGCTGTGCAATTGAACATCGGCTCGCGCGTCCAGGCTGGCGCCCATCCATGCGGCTGTAAGAAAACTGATGCTGACCCATCCAGAAATGCTTCGCGGAATCATGAGCCCACTCCACCGCAGATGGAAAGGGCAGTCAATAGAAACTCGACCCTATGCCTCGGCCTCGACTCTCGAACTGCCCGAAAATGTCGTTTTTGGAGTGGTATTCTCCACGCCAATCCGATACAAAATCAGCCATCAGTCGTATTAACTCCGTTATAACAAAGTGGGCACGTTAGCCCGCCAGGGAATCCTCACCATGAACTCAGTCGTATCAGTTCAAGACCGCCTTACGTCCCGCATGTCGCTTGTCCGATGCCTCGTCTGGAGCGCCATCGCCGTCACCGGCCTTGCCTCGGCTCACGCGCAGCTTCGTCTCAATTATACCAAGGTCGCGACGCTGGGAATCTCCCCCTCCGTCTCCAACTTCGTGGTCGGCCAATTCAACACGCGGTTGGACTTCAGCTTTTCTTCCGACACCGATCTGTGCCTGGAAATAACCAATGGCGTGTCGCTGTGTGAGGGGGTTTTCGCCTCGCGGGAGGCCCGGACGAGCCAGGTTGTCGCGGCCGGCGATCCCGCCCCCGGGCTCGGTGATTTCGCCGGGATCGTGCTTGGCCCGACTGCCATGAATGCTTACGGCGACGTGGCCATGGCTTTGGTGCTCGAACCATTGACCACCCCACTCGGGCTCAATTCGGGCATCTATCGCTACTCCTCGGCCGCGCACACCATCACCGGAATGGTCATTCCAGGCATAACACCCCTGCCGGGAAGCGCCCGTGTAAAATTCCTCGGAGTCAGCGAAGGGGTCAGCATCAACGCCAATTCTACGATTGCCTTCGCCGGCATTGTTCCGACGACCGCCGGTCTCTCCAATTCCACTGCCGGGATCGGGATTTACCGCGTTGAACGCTCCGGGCGCACCACCAAGGTGATGGCGCCGGGCGACCCCGCGCCGGGCGGAGCACGGTTCAATTTCGGCGCACGCCCTTCCATTAATGATCTCAACGATGTGGCCTTTGAGGCGCACCTGGCCGGAAGCGAAGTGATCGGCGGCAGCAACGCCCCGACCGTCCTCGAAGTGGAAGCGACCGGCGTTTACCTGATGAAAGCCCGGGCGACACGTGCCACCAAAGTCGCCCAGCAAGGCGATCTCGATCCGGCCGGCGCCAAGTTGCGGCACGCGTTCGCACCCGCCCTCAACAACGCCGGCCAAGTCCTGTTCGTGGGCGATCTGACAGCCGCGCCGGACTTCAATCAGTCCCTCGGCCTCTATCGACTCAGCGGGCAAACGGTGACCACTGTGGCGCGTCCCGGCGATACCATGCCGGGAGGCGGCATCATGAAAACCATCGATAACGTGGGCGCCGCCCGCGCTCAGAATCAGCGGGGCTCGATTTGCTTTAGTGCCGAGTTGGAGAATGGCGACCATGGCCTTTATCTGCTGTTGCCTGGACGCCCTCTTCAACTGTTGCTCAAAACCGGCTCTGACATTCCTGGCATCGGCACGTTTGCCAGCCTTCAAGACGGCTCGGGGGGGCCCGCCATCAATGATGTTGATCAAGTCATGTTCGCCGCGAATCTGACCGGCGGCGCCACCGTCCTGCTCATCTCGAGCCGGCCCCCCGCCGTGAGTTCCCCCCTCCGCGGCACCCGGACCGGAGGATTGTCCGCCGGGCAGCGCTAGGGATGTGTCTCACAGATGGCTGGTGTTCTGCAGGGATTTTGGCATCCCGCCGGGCGCGAGCGACGCGAACAAATCATCAATTCCCAGTGACAAGTTCCCAGTGAGAAGTCTCGGACCCGCGACTGGTAACTGGGTATTGAGGATTGAGAACTGGGGATTGGCGCCCCTCCCACGCTCACCTCGAGCTCGACCGCCTCATGGCTCGAATCCGCCAACTGCGGCTGCCTCAACACGGAATCGCCAGGCTGCGATACGCCTCTTCGACCTTCGCCGTGCCGTATTTCCGTTCCAGCCGGCGAATGATGAAATGCCCACGGGCCATGTCCTGAAAGTGGTTTAAGAAAAGGACGTTGATCACGGCCCCCGCCGCCGCGCCGACCACCGGCACAGCTTTGGCCGCGGTTTGTTCCGACACCACCACACCAAACCGAGCTGAGACCGCCGTAATGAACCGCAGGATGGCGGGCGCCGATTTCTCCAGAGCCGATCGCTCCGCCAAATAGGAAGTCGCCTCTGCCACCGCCTGTGCCAGAGCCGAGCGAACCGCCCAGTAAGCGCTCTCGGCGGCATCATCCAGGTTGGTGCGTCCTCCCAGCGCAAACACTTCCAGACAAGCCACTCTGGTCTCTGCCGAACTGAGGTCGTGCCCTTCGCTCCGGGCAATGTCAGCAATGGAGCGCAGCATGATGGCAGTCGAAACCGGCAGTTCCACCGGCAAGGACGCCAAGCCAAACGCGCCTCCCAACCCGCCGGAAGCACCGACCAAGAATCGATGCAACGTCTCCGAAGCGCGCTTCGGACGGGCGCTGGCCTTCTGCCGTGGCGAAGCGTCCAACGTGGTAACCGCCGCGCGCAAGGCTGCCATGAGCGCCGCCTGAGCCGCCTTATGGACAACCTTTTGCCAGCCGGCGGGCAAGAATTTCAAGCCAGCTTCAATCGGACGCCCCACCACCGTCGCTAGACGCGCGGTCAGCCCGGGATTCTCGAGCAGCGCTTTGGCCCGCGCCAACTCCCGTAATTCCTGCGGCCTCAGCCCCTGCGCTAATACCGGTGGCAATTTCATCGCACCTTCTCCTGACAACAAACCCAAACCCAATGCATGACCCAAGCATGGCGCGGAAAACCAAAAGCGTCACTCGATTTTGGAGATTCTGGGTTTTGGATTTTGGATTGGGCTAGCGTGGCGTTAAATAGGATCGGAGACACCTGCTCTGGAATCTCGTTGAGAGCAGGGGCTCTGGCACCCCTCCGGGGTGCAGAATCGAAGCGACCCCCGGCTTACTCTCTGTCAGCCCTCCGGGCTGAGGATGGGCAGACCCATCAACAAACACTCCGCGAAGCTGCTGCGATTGCGGGTGCACCGCGCCAATCCATCTGCATTCGCCCTCTGCCATCAATTAAGATTGCGCAGCGCCCCGCAACTGTGTTCTGTGCAGGCCCATGCTTAAGAAAGTTTCCACCCGGCGCGCTTCGGGCAAGGCTGTAGGCGGGCACTTCGCCATTGTCGCCTCACTTTATAATCGCCGTTACGTGGATGGAATGCTGCGCCCGGCTCAGAAGCAATTGGCCGCCGAGGGGGCAGCGAAGGTGACGGTCGTGCGCGTACCGGGCGCCTACGAGATTCCCGTCGTGGCCGCGCGACTCGCCCGCACTGCGCGTCCGGGCTTGTCTGGCATCATCTGTCTGGGCGTCATCTTGCGCGGCGAGACCACTCACGCTCAACACATCGGCGAAGCAGTGACGCAGGCGCTCACGCAGATTCAGCTGCAGCACGAAGTGCCCGTGGTGCACGAGGTCTTGCTCCTGGAGAACGAGTCACAAGCTCGTGTCCGTTGTCTGAGCCGCGAACATAATCGGGGCGCCGAAGCAGCCCTGACCGCACTCGCCATGGCCCGCGTCATGCGCAGTCTGCCCGTCGCAGACGAGCCATGAGCTGGAAAATATTTGCGCTCCTTTGTGACCTAATGCTTGACCTTGGCCGCGCGATTCTGATAAGCGAACCGGGTCTGCCGAATTCTTCACCTGCTGACGGGACCGTTTTGTTTGTTAGGGACTGCGTAAGGGATCTGTAGTGCAGTGACCGTGGCCAACAATCGCCAGTTTCTTTGCGAGGCACTTGAACCTCGCGTGTTGTTGTCAGGCGACTCAGTCGTACTGACAGCTTCCCTCGCCGCCACGTCCAGCACATCTCAGTCGTGCGCCGTCGTCGAGGAACCCACCGTCACCGTCGCGCGCCCGGAAAGCTCCGTCGCCTACGATGCCGCCGGACAGATCGAAGACATTTTTGCCGGGTCAGATTCGGCGTCCGGTGCTGATTCCACCCAGCCTGGCGACCAGGAATCGGCCATCAAACCCGAGGCAAATTCTGCCAACGTGCAGGCTCCTCCCGATGCCGATACCGATACGGATGAGGCCACCGACTCGGACGGAAATGACTCGTCGATTACGTCTGAAAGTGAGGATGTCAGCGAGACCGTTTCGATGGATAATTTGCAGCGTAACGAGCCCGCATCGGCCACGACATCCGACAAGGAAGCCGACACTGCGAGCATGGCGGAGCAACTGACGGAAACGTTGCGAGCAGCGCAGGGCCCTCCCGCTGAGGCATTGTTCAATGCACCCGCACCTCCTGGAACTGTCTCGGTTCCAACATATTCCAACGGTCCTGACCAGACCCAGCTCATTCGCATCGGCGGCACGGCAGCGGGTACATACGATCGATTTAATGTCACCGGTGCCGCCTCCTTCGACGGAACCCTCAAGATTCAATTGGTCAACGGGTTCATTCCCAACGCCGGCGATTCCTTCACCCTCTTCACATGGGCTACCCACTCCGGCGAGTTCGATGACTGGCTGGGCACCACGGGAATTCCCGGCCATCCCGATTTGGCCTTCGTGCCTTCGTACAGCGCCGGCGATCCAGGAAGCCTCACCCTCACGGTTGTCTCTACTCCCATCTTGATCCCGGTTGTTCAGGATGCCTTAACCCTCGGGCTGACGAAACTCGGCGATGTCGCCGGACTCCTTCAAGGCATCGGCAGCTTCACCCAAAACATTCCTCTGCTCAACGACAGCCTGGGCAACTTCGTCAACTTCGGCAACGCCATCACCCAAACGCTGCGGGACAAAATCATGGCGCTGTGGGCTGGGACCCCGAAGGAATCCATCGTCACGTCTGAGATTGAGAGTTGGGACGGAGACACCATCGGTGCCGGCTTGTTCACGGTGAAGGTAAATGGCGTCCGGGGGAATTACGGCATTCCGTTGTCCGAACCGCTCTCATGGGACGTGAACCTGGAAATCTCCCCGACGGTGGCCGACCGGTTTATCGCAGACCTGACGGGGGGCGTCTTTGGCGCGGTGTTCAATCCGAATCCGTCGGTATCCGTTCATAGCGCTCTGGTGCTGGACCTGAGCTTTGGTTACGACACGGAGTTCTTTATCCGCGTTGAGGGGATTGGAGCCAAGGCGGAGGTCGATGTGACCGGGTTGCACGGGTTCGATCTGGACCTCGACTTTACCAGTTTTGATGTCACCGATGGCTCGATCAAGCTCGCCGCGGGCGTAACGGCCACTCCGGACGACAGCATCCTCACGGGCGGCAAGGTCACCTACACCACATTGAGCTCGCTGGGAATTGGGAACATCGTTGATGCCTTCAACCTCGATGAAAAGGGGGCACTCGACGCGTCGCTCACGCTCTCAGGAACCCTCAACTTCGGTCCGGCGCTGCAGTACAATGGCTTGCACACCGCCGAGATACATACGACGGAGCTGTTCAGCGGAGATGATCCGGACCTGACGATTAAGGTTGTCGGGAGCCTCAACGTCCTGAACCAAACGCTCAACGGCACGTTCCTGATGAAGAAAACGGCCACGGAAACTTTGGTGGAAGTCAGCAACGGCGAATTGAATCTGACGTTGGGCCCCACAGACATCCGCGTGCTGCGCGCGACAAACCTGTCCGGGAAATTTCTCATGCTCGACGACGACTTGGCGGGCACTGCGACCATGACGCTCGCCGAGGGTCCCGATCCCATCCTGCTGCCGAACCTTCACATCAGCGGCACGACCCTGACTCTCGCCTTCAACTCATCACCCCAAGCCGTGCCGACGATTGATGGCACAACGGTGAATCTTCCTGCGGGGAAGTTCTATCGTGTCTCGGGTCACGCGGTCATCGGCCTCGATATCCCCGACGTTGATCTCACGGGGGATTTCGTTTTCGAGCCGCACGATGCGGACAGCACTCCAGGCAATGGTGACGAGGAAACCCTCGTGGCGGTGTCCAACTTGACCTTCGGCTTCAATGGCGTCGGCCTTGTCCTGTTGGATGTCACGCAAGGCTCCGGCGCGTTTGTGATTACCGACGACGGGATTGGCGGCGTCTTGGCCGCGCACGTTGCGCTGCACGTGCCTGCGGTCACGCTGGGCGGCACGTTCTCCGTCGTCGTCAATACCACCAACGCCCCCGTCACCGCCCGCGACATCGACGTCAACGGCACGACAGTCCGGCTCTCGTTAGAGACAGCCTCCCTGGTCAACCTGCCGTCCGGCTCCTACTTGCGTGTTCGTGGACAAGACGTGCAATTAACCGTCCTGGGCGTCGGCCTGACGGGAGATTTCGTATTCGAGCAGAAAACCACCGGACCGCCGGGCGGCGAGAAGGTCGTCACTGTGGCGGCATCGGACGTGCACTTCGATCTCGGGTCAGCCGCCAACGATTTGGTGAGTGTCACCATCACGTCAGGAGCCTTCATCTTCACTGATGCCGGCATGGCAGGCACGGCCATGGCAACGGTTTCGCTGGGGGTGCCGAACATCGGGCTGACCGGGAGCTTCACCGTTCTCATCAATACCATCGAAACGGACGACGTGGATGAGATGGTTGAAGTGGGCGGTGCCACCGTTCACATCCTAGCGCCTCAGGGGCCGTATCTCCAAGTGAACGGCGAGGATGTCACGCTGACCGTTATGGCGGTGAGCCTGAAGGGCAATTTCAGCTTCGAACAACGCAAGACGGTCGACCAGACGCAAGTGGTGCGGGTGATTGCCACTGGAGTCCACTTCGACTTTGGCACCAATATCATCACGGCCACCAACGGCACCGCGCTCTTCATCATTACGGATGCGGGCATGGCCGGCCAGGGCTCGATTACGATCGGCGTGACGGCCTTGGGCGGCACGTTTGCGCAACCGGTGCCCTGGTCGTTCAACAACACCGGTAGCCCGGTGAATGAAACAATAGATTCCGGCTCAGGCGGAGGTGGTGGGGGCGGTGGAGGTGCTTTCAAGGCCGCGGCCATTCCAAGCCTGACCGATCTCAATCTGCCCCAAGGGCCGTTCAACCGCCTGAGCACCGGCGGTCCGATTCCGCTCACGGTTAACCTCGGCGGCCAGCCCCAGGGATTCACCGCCGCGGTAGTGCTGACCATGGTGGACGCGCCTGACCCGACTCCTGATTACGTCACCGTCGGCGTATCGCAATTCAGCATGACCCTCGGCACGCCGCAGTTCGGCATCGCGGTGGCTCAGGGGACCGGTGCGTTCGTGATTTATAACAACGGCGTGGCCGGCCAGGTGACGGTCGGCACCGCCACGCTGAACGGCGCCGGGGTGTTGGGAATTAATGCACAAAACCTCAAAGTGCGCTTTAACGGCACCCCCAACGACATCGGCAACCCCACTCCGGTGGTGGTGAGCATTTCCGATAATCCGGCGGATAATGTCAGCTTGCAGTTTATCGGGTTGCCCTATCGCAACAACTACCTCGCTCTCGAAGGCACCGCTGAAATCACCGGGCTGGCCGGCAACGTGACCCTTGGCGCCACCTTCTCGTTCGAGAAAGCGCAGGTCGACATCGATGGTAATCCCGGTCTGGAAGACGTGTTCAAGGTCGGCGCCACTGACCTTCATTTCGCCCTTAAGGCCGGGACGCTCAACATCGTCTCCTTCCACCACGGCAACGGCGCCTTTGTCATCGCGGCCACTGGCGTCGCTGGCGTCGCCGACCTGGAATTCGAAGTCGGCCTGGTTGGGTTGGCCGGCGACATCAAGCTCGAAGCCAATACCACCGACCACGCCGTCAACACCTCAGTCACCCTCGGCGGCGTGGCCAAGCCCATTGTCGTCAGCGACACGCATGTGGTGCGGGTTTGTGTGAATGGGACACTGCTGCTCGGTTCCATCGGGCTGCCGTTCAATTTGCTGGTCGAGATCGATACCGGCGCCAACACGGTGGTGTTCAAAGAAAAAGCGCCGCCGAACAACGAGTTGCTGAGCATCGACTCGGACGGCCACATCAATACGAGCCTGTCGTTCTCCGACTTCGCCAAGCCCGGGCCCTTCGAGTTCGTCAGCATGCTCCGCCAATTAATGACCTGGCTGGAGGCGTTCCGAGGCTCCGACCTGTTCGATGTCGAAATTCCCTTCACCAATGGGACCACGCTGGGTGACACCTTCGATTGGACCAAGCTGTTCATCGATGAGATTTACAAAAACCTCGTCAGCGTCGAACTGCAGTCCAGTTCCATCCGCACCACCGACCCAACCGACGGCTCGCCCACCACGGTGAGCGGCAACCTGGGAACGGCGAAGTTCAAGATTCAGGTCGGAACGGATGCTCCGGAAGAAGTTGTCATGACCGGCGCGTACAACAGCGTGGCCGATTTGGTCACCAAGTTCAACGCCGGCCGCCCAGCCGCGCTTATCGGCAAAGTCATCGCCCGCGTCAATCACGACGACCAGTTCGTCATCGCCCTGGAACCCGACCAGATCGCGGCGCGCAAGGACCTGAAACTCGTTGACCTGAACACCGACGCCCAGAAACTCGGGTTCGGTCCGGCCGACACCGTCTATGACGACGCCAACGACACCACGCCGGAGCAGGTAGGCGTGGAGACGGCCCTGCACGATTTGGAAGACTTCTTTGATGCCGTGCGCCAAGTCGTGGCCCCGGCGGCGCCGCCCGTCGTTTACGACGCCGCGCGACGCGTCTACACCTTCGCCGTCAACGAGGAAGCCACCTACCACCTGCCGGTGCCGTTCAATCTCGCCGCCAACCTCGGCCCCATCGCTTCGGCGCAATTGGCCGGCATGTTGGACCTCGCCGCTAAAGTCGGCTTCCACTTCACCCTCGGCTTCGACTTGGGCGCCCAGGAAGTGCCCCGCATCCTCACTTCGAGCTTTATCCCCTCCCCCGTCAATGGGCGCATTAGCGAGGATGCCCACTTCCAGCTCCGGCTCAACGACGATGTGGGTTGGATCGACCTGGTGCTCCCCAAATCCTACACCGACGGCACCGACGGTTCGGATCCCGTCATCAACAATTCGTTGGACGACCTGGCGCATGATTTGAATCGCGTGTTGCATGATGCCATGCGCAGTGGCATCCGGCTCGACCAACTCCTCGTGGCCCAAAAAGCCGGCCCCGGCCTGGCCATCTCCGCCTTGCAGGAGACGGACGACGATGACGACGGGCTGCCGGACGCGGGGAAGGATTTCAACTCGGACGGCAACCTCGATCAGCAACTCGGAATTATTAACCGCATCGAGATTCGCTCGCATGCCGATGATGTGTTCGCCACCGAGCTGGGCTTTGGCGTGCAAGTGGAAGATTTCGATAATGACCCGTCCACGCCGGGCGACCGCTTCTTTGTTTCTGCGTCCAACTCGACCATCAAAGGCCTGTTCATCGAGGACGTCGGGCTAACGGCGGAATTGAAGGTGACGACGCCCACCCCGATCACCGGTTCACTGCGGTTCGGTTTCGTCGAGATCACCACGAGCGGCGGCCTGGTCGGCACGCTCGACTACAACGGCAACGATAACCCGTTGTCGGCCACGCTTGGATTGGAAAACCAGCAAACCGGCGAAGACCGGTTCTACATCGCTGATTTGTTCAACAGCATTTCCTCCGATCACATTGGGCAGATGATCCAGGGGCCGGATTTCCATGGCAGCTTCCTGGCGCGGCTCTCCAACATCAGCGTGGGCGGACTGGGCTTCAGCTTCCCGCTCGGCTCCAATCCTGAGATTTCGCTCTTCGTTCCGGACATCAATCATCTCAATTACAACGCCAACCCCTACAATGGCAGCAATACCGGGCTGTTCCTCACCTACCCGAACCTGGGCGACCTGCAAAACTTCACCAGCCTGAGCTTCACTCAGATTATCAAGGCGCTCAAAGCCATTGCGGAGAACCTCGGAGAACTGAGCGCGTTCTCGTTCCTCGACGAGAAACTGCCCTTCATCGACCTGAGCGTGAACGACATGATCGATTACGCGGTGAAGTTTGCGGATCTGATCGACGCGGCCGCGGGCGGCAATGCGCATTCACTGCAGGAGACGCTGCACGAATTGGAAGACCAGATCGAACAGCTCTTCGACTTGAACCCGGACGTGCTCACCGTTTCGATTGACGATGGCGGCCTCTCCGGTTTGAGCGCCACCACTTCAGGCGGCGTCAATGGCGCCAGCCATTCCACCGCCACCATCAATCCCTTCGGCGACAATAACGGCGTCACCATCCGCACCACCTCGCTCGCCAGCGCGGGCGGTCGCAACGGCAGCGTCATCCGCTATGTTGTCGATCCCACCGTCTTGGGCTCCGGCGCCGCCGCGCTCTGGGATTCGTCGGCCAAACTCCTCACCATTAAAATCAACAGCGGCCACACGACGGCCTCGGCAATCCTCCTGGCCGTTAACGGCCTGGCGGGAAATCCGTGGAACGCCTCCCTGTTCACGCCCGACAACAACCTTTCTGGC
>Ga0070686_100002303_pt1 | contig 10542 bp, 9 predicted proteins | sample KBSS23LmetaG_FD_65654 | JGI IMG/M metagenome (GOLD analysis project Ga0070686, IMG submission 65654) | Switchgrass rhizosphere microbial communities from Kellogg Biological Station, Michigan, USA - KBS S2-3L metaG | ecosystem: Host-associated > Plants > Roots > Rhizosphere ...
CCTGGAGTCCTACGCCGTTCCCCCGTTTCCACCCAGGCCGAGCGCCCCACCGATGCCGCCGATGCCGCCGACACCGACGGCACCGCCGCCACCGGCCGCGCCGCCGGTTCCGCCCCGGCCACCAGCTCCACCGCCTGCTCCGCCGCCCGCGCCGCCCGCGCCACCACCGGTGCCGGTCGAGCCGGCTGTCCCGGCTGTCCCACCTTGGCCGCCCGTTCCGGGGCCGCTTCCGCTGCCGCCGAAGTCATTGCACACCGGCGCGCCGGGAGCGAAGGAGAGGCCGGGATCGCACTTGTTCCCCGCGTACGGATCGCAGTAAGGCGCCGTCGAGACGCAGTCGTCGTTGGTGGTGCAGCTCCCGGCTGACGCGACGCGATCGGCGCACGTGCCGGAGGCGCAGCGCAGGCTCTCCAGGCAGGGCGGCGTGCTCGCGGTGCACGGCATGCCGCTGGCCACCCGGGCCATGCACATGTACGGGCCGCCGGCGGCTGTCATCATGCAGAACGATCCGGTGTTGCAGACCTCGCCGGGGTTGCCGCAGAGGTCGCCGCTGTTCTTCGTCACCTTCGGGGCGCAGAGGGTCTTGTCGCAGATGTGGCCCTTGTCGGCGCAGTCCCATTTCACCGTGCAGGCCTCCGTCAGCTTCGCCTTGCCCTGGAAGACGTAGCTGCAGGCGTCGTTCACGTCCGCCATGTCCGTCGGCGTGATCGGCGCGGTCTTCGCGAAGACTGATTTCGTCTTGTTGATGCAGTTGCCGACGTTGCCTTCCGTGAAGAAGCGCGTGCCGCTCGCCTTCGCGTCGGACACGAACGCCGTGCAAACAGCCATCCGGTCCGTCTTGCAGGCGTCCTTGTCGGTGACGCAGCGGTCGCTGACCTGGCACTCGGCATCCGCCTTTTGGTTGCAGAAGTCGGTTTCGGTGAGCGGCTTGCTGCTGCCGCCGCCACCACAGCCCGCGAGCAACCCCGTGATCGCCGCCGCCCGCACCAGTTTTCGCATCGTCATCTGCAATCCTCCGATTGGGAAAGGCGCAGTTTTGCCTTCCCTCCGTCGGCGGTCAAGGGGCGCGGCTCACGCGCCCTGCTTGCCGAACCGGATGGTCTCGCCGTGGTCCAGGATCGCGACGCACGGAGGCTGGTCGGGGCCGCTCGCCTGCGGGCCGCAGGGCGGGAGCCCGCGCGCGCGCATGATCTCGTGCAGCCATTCCAGCGGTGAAGTCAGCGGCTCGTAGCTGAGCGGGAACGACCCGTAGCTGGTCGGGATCAGGACGCGCGCGCCGAGATCCTCGAAGGCATACACCGCGTCGAGCGGCGACATGTGTTCTTCGCGGAACGACGCCGGCTCGTAGCCCGAGATCGGCAGCAGGGCGATGTCCGGCCGGAAGCGCCGCCCGATCTCGGCGAAGCCGGAGAAGTAGCCGGTGTCGCCCGCGACGTAGATCGCGTGACGGGGCGTGCGCACGACGTAGCCGCAGGCGCCGCATCCGCGCGATCCGGAGTGGCGTACCGGGACCGCGGTGATCTCGACGTCGTTCGAGCGATAGCCGAGCCCCGGTTCCAGTTCCTCGACGGTGAGCGTGCCGACCCGCCGCACCAGGCGGTCGCATCCGGGCGGCGCGATGATCGGCGCCGAGCCCGGCACGCGCGCCAGGCTGGAGCGTGACAGGTGATCGCGGTGGGCGTGCGTCACCAGCACCATGGTGACGTCGGCGAGGTCCTCGGCGGCGATCCCCGCCGCCTTGGCGCGGCGCACACCGTAGAGGCTGTTCTCGAGCAGCGGGTCCACCAGCACCCGGCTGGTCGGCGTCGTGATCATCACCGTCGCGTGGCCGACGAACGTGATCGCCACCGTTCCGGCAGGCGGCCGCGGCGTGGACGCCGCGCGCACCGGCGCGGTGCCGCGCCGGAGCCGTTCGAACGCGCTCGCGAGGTAGCGCATCGACAGCGTCAGCGGCAGCGCGCCGCGCAGGCGCTTGCGGTGCTCGTGGTCGAGCTCGCGCGACCGCTCCGCGAAACCGACGCCGATGGGATTTCGCCGGGCGGGGGTCATGCTTTGCTCGTCCCGTCTCGGCGTGGGAAGGTAACCGGCGACGTGAACAGCCCGACGCACAACGACGCGGCCCCCGACCGGGCCGTGGACCCGGTTGTGATCCTGGGCGGCGGGCTGACGGGCATCTCGACCGCGGCGCACCTGCGCGCGCCCTGGTTGCTGTTCGAACGCGACGAGCGCCTGGGCGGGCACGCGCGCACCGACGAGCGCGACGGGTATCGTTTCGACAAGACCGGGCACTGGTTGCACCTGCGCGACCCCGCCATCAAGAAGCTGGTCGACGAGCTGTTGCCCGGGCAGATGGTTCCGATTGCGCGCAGGGCCCGAATTTTCTCCCACGGCGTGCTGACGCGCTACCCCTACCAGGCGAACCTGCACGGGCTGCCTCCCGAGGTGATCAAGGAATGCCTGCTGGGCGTGATCGAGGCGCAGCGGACGCCGGAGGCGGCGGCGGCGCCCGCGAACTTCGAGGAGTACTGCCTGCGCCACTTCGGCGCCGGGATCTCGAAGCACTTCATGATCCCGTACAACGAGAAGATCTGGGGCGTTCACCCGCGCGAGATCACCGCCGCCTGGTGCGCGCGCTTCGTGCCGCTGCCGAACCTGGACCAGGTGATCGCGGGCGCCGTCGGAGCCGGCCCGCCCGAGATGGGCTACAACCAGAGCTTCCTTTATCCGAAGTCGGGCGGGATCGAGACGTTCACGCGCGCGTTGCTGTCGCGCATCGCGGGCGACCGCATCCACACGCGCGCCAGCCCCGACGCGGTCGACTGGCGCGGGCGCGTCGTCACCGTCGGTGGCGAGCGCTTCAAGTACCGGGCGCTGGTCGCGACGTTGCCGCTGCCCGAGCTTCTGCGGCGCATGACCGACCTGCCGCCGGAGATCGAGACGCAGGCCGCACGCCTGCGCTGCACGACGCTGCGCTACCTCAACATCGGCGCGCGCGGGCAGCCGTCGGCGGACTGGCACTGGATCTACGTGCCCGAGAAGCGATATCCGTTCTACCGCGTGAACGTCTTCTCGACCGCGATGCCCAGCATGGCCCCGGCGGGGTGCTCGTCGATCTGCGTCGAGATGGCGGACCGCGGCCCGATCTCGGACGCGGCCGTGCGCGACACGGCGGCGGCGCTGGTCGCGGCGGGCGCGCTGTCGAACGTCAACGACGTCGTCTTCGCGGATCCGAAGCAGATCGAATACGCGTACGTGGTGTTCGATCAGCACTACTACGAGGCGACGCGGGTGATCTTCGCGTTTCTCGAGAAGAACGCGATCTACCCGCGCGGGCGCTACGGCGCCTGGACGTACAACGCGATGGAGGACTGCGTGCTGGCGGGGCGGGAGGTGGCGGGCGTGATCGACGGAAAGGCGGCGGCGTGAGCCAGCCCGGCGAGGCGCCGCACCTGTCGATCGTCATCCCCGTCTACAACGAGGAGGGGATCCTGCGCGGGTCGGTCCTGGAGCTGAAGGACAAGCTGCGGCGGTTCGAGTGGAGCTACGAGCTGCTGCTGTGCGAGAACGGATCGCGCGATCGGACCATCGAGATCGGCAAGGAGCTGGCGGCCGAGCACCCGGAAGTGCGCATGCTGTCGGTCGGCGAGCCGAACTACGGCGCGGCGATGAAGCTGGGCATCGCCGAGGCGCGCGGCCGCTACGTCATCTGCGACGAGATCGACCTGGTGGACACGGAGTTCTACGCGCGGGCGATGGCGCTGCTGGAACGCAGCGACACGGAACTGGTCGTCGGGTCGAAGACGATGGTCGGATCGAACGACCAGCGCCCGCTGTTCCGGCGCGCCGCCACCCGCGTCTACAACGGCCTCTTGCGCGCCGTCTGCCATTATCCCGGGACCGACACGCACGGTCTGAAGGCGTTTCGCCGCGAGGCGCTGATGGACACCGCGAACCGCTGCATGCTGGACCGCGACGTCTTCGCGAGCGAGTTCGTCATCCGCGCCCACCGCGAGGGCAAGAAGGTCGTCGAGATCCCGTTCGCCGTCCGCGAAAAGCGCCCGCCGTCGATCCGCCTGATCACCCGCGTTCCCCACGTCATCAAGAGCGTTGCGAAGCTCGCCATCTCCGTCCGCCGCGCCGGCGGCGCGTAAACACATCTGAGGGCGACCTTGGCGGCCGGGCGTGACCTACGTCGCTGGCTCGAACTCGTGGCCGCTGGATAGATGAGAGGCATGTTGGTGAAGAGGCTTCTGGCATGGGTCGGGTTGTTGGCGCTGGCACCGCTGTTCGGAACGCTGGGGTGCGGTGGCGGTGGTGGTGGTGGTGGTGACGCGGGCGGGGGAGGACACTGCATCTCGTCGATGTGGTGCTGGGAGGTCACTGATCCGCCCAACTACCGCATCGACCAGATGTGCGGGCTGAGTGGATCGACGTGGCAGTCGGGTCCCTGTGATCCGTCTGGCTACGAACGTCGTTGCACTCAGGACACCTCGGTGTCGATGAACGGCGGTCCGGAAATGACCGTCCGTTACGTCTACTACTACCCCCCCGGCTCCACCTTCGCCTGCGCGGGGCAGGAAGAAATCCTCAACTGACGAGCTGCCGCTCCCGTGTGGGCGGCTGTTTTCTCCCCCGATCTTGCGGGCTTGGACATTGAACATGCTGGATGTCCTCGACGCGGCGTTGCTTGCTCGGGCTTGCCTTACTCGTGGGCGCCGCCTGTGCGCCGACGGGTGGTTCGTCGCCGGGGACGGCGGGGAGCGGCGGTAGCGGCGCGACTGCCGGTACGACGGGTGGCGGCGCGACGAGCGGCACCGGGACCGGCGGTCGCGGCGGTTCGGCGGGCGGGAGCGGAACGGGTGGCGGCGGATCGAGCGGAGCGGCTGGTCGGGGCGGTTCGACCGGAACGGGCGGTGCTGCCGGCGCGACCGGCAACGGTGACGACTACGTCAGCAACGTGACCGTCACCGTTCACGCGACGACGAAGACGATCCTCGTCGTGACGTGGACGCAGTTGAAGGCGGCCGACACCACGTCGCTCGAGTTCTCGTTCGCCGGCAGCAGCGTGATGAAGTCGCGCGCGATCGCGGGCGCGACGGGCTCGCACCGCGACGTCGTGCTCGGCGTTCCCGGATCCACGCCGGTCACCCTCCGCATCGTCAGCCGCGTGGGTGGCGTCGATTACAAGACGAAGGACTACCAGGGAACGACCGGCGCGGTTCCGTCGGGCATGCCGAAGTCGGTGGTTATGAACTACGACGCCACGCGCGCGTCACCCGACCGCTACCTGTTCGGCGCCGTCGAGGACTCGGCGGGCGGCTGCACCGACGGCACCTGCTACTACCACTACACGTTCTGGCTCTACATCATGGACCGGCAGGGTCGCATCGTCTGGTACTGGGCGGACGCGACCAGCAATACCATCTCGGCGTTCCCGCGCGTCGCGCGCGACGGCGAGTACATCGTCTTCGAGAAGCGACCCGCCAGCGGCAGCGGCATGCCGGTCGTCGTGAAGATGTCGCTCGACGGCGCGTACATGGCGACGGTCCAGACGCCCGGGCTGTCGGACTGCTTCGACATCACCACCGACGGCAGCATCCTTTACGACACCAGCGCGGACGTCAAAGAGATCACAAAGGCGGGCGCCTCGCGCACGGTCTGGAGCTGCCGCACGGCGTTCGGCGCCTCGTACAACTGCTACTCGAACACCATCAACTGGAATCCGGCCGACGACAGCATCATGTTCTCGATGCCGGATCCGAACACGGTCATCCAGATCGACCGCAAGACCGGGACCATCATCGGCCAATACGGCGAGCGCGCCGGCAGCTACACCTTCTCCCCCACCACCTGGCAATTCGGCTTCCAGCACTTCCCGAACATCACGCCGGCCGGGACGTTGATCGTGTCCACCCACCTGCCCGGCTTCCTCATGCACGAGACGCCCGCCGGCGCGAACCAGCACGCCTTCGCCGAGTTCGAGATCGATCGGACCAACAAGCGCCTCGTCGAGAAGTGGAGCTTCACGGGCCAGGAATGGCCGCGCGCCAAGGGAATGGCGATTCGCCTCGCCAACGGCAACACGCTCGCCAACTTCGGCGAGGGCGGCGTCATCCGCGAGATCACGCCCGACAAGCAGACGGTGTTCTACGTCAAGTTCGACGTCGCGACGGGCAGCGACTTCTTCAACAAGATGGTCTGCAACAACGTCTTCGTCGACGACCTGTACGCGCTGAACCAGACCGGCCCGAGCTAGCCCGCGGGCGGGTTATCATCCGGCCGTGGGTGACCGTGGCCGGGTTGTTCATGTTCGCGCCTCCGCGGACGCATCTCTGAAGGCGACTCGCCTTTCGTACACGGAGCTTGCCGCCGACCGGCGGTGGACGTCGCTGGCGCCGCTCGACGGCGACGACTTCGACGGCGCGGCCCTCGCGGAGGCGATCGGCGCGGACGTGGTTCAGGTCTGGTTCGACGACGACGCCGGCGTCATGTTGCAGGTCGACGGGGCCGACGGATTCGCGGGCCAGCTGTCGGTCGAATTCTTCGAGGCGGGCGGCGCGGGCGTCGAGGACCGGCGATTCATCGATGCGATCGTCCGCCGCAAGCTGCTGACGGCGGCGGCCGCGCGCGATCTGAAGAAGTGGCTGGACGAGCCGCCGAAGAAACGCGACGCCTGGATCCGACGACACGGCTTGGAGAAGACCTGCGGTTTTCCGTATGCGGAGACGTACCAGCCCAGCGTCGCGCCCGCGTCTGCTTCGGCGCCCGCCCGCGCCCGGTCGCCCTCTCCCTCCGACGACGACTGGACCGTTCCGCTGCCGCGCCGCTATCGCCTGCCCGAGGACGCGCGCCCGACCCTGGACCTGCACGTCTTCTACTGGAGCGAGGTCTGGAGCATGAACACGTTCACGCTCTACAACCGCTACAAGAAGCACCTGCCCGCGGCGGACCGCAGTCTGGTCGACGCGCTGGCCAACGCCGTCGCGACGGGCGCGACCGCGGAGATCCCCTCGCGCGTCGAGCACATCTTGCAGAAGACCTGGCAGGCGGAGGATTGGGCCGCCTTCATCCGCAGCCCCAAGGTCGACGACCCTGGCACCGACGACGACACCGCCCGTCGCTGGCGGGAGATGACCGGGCGCGGGGAGACGGTGCATTGATCGGCGGCGCGTTTCTGGCGACGGCGTTGTTGCTGGCCGCGCCGGCGTCCGAGGCAAAGCCGGCGCCCTGGAAAGAGGTGTTCGCGCTCCCGAAATCGAACGACGGCCGTTTCTTCGTGGCCGTCTGGGGAGACGAGAAGGGCGCCGTCGTCGCGGTCGGCAACGGTCTCCTCGTCCAGGGTCAGGTGGGCGGCGCCTTTACCGCCACGGAGCTGCCGCCGAGGCACGCGCTTTACGCGGTCTGGGGCAAGGGCGCCGAGGATCTGTTCGCCGTCGGTCCGCGACAGCTGATCATGCACTTCGCCGATCACAAGTGGGTCACGGAGCGGCCGCAGCAGGAGGGGAATCCGAGGCAGCTGCTCCTGTACGAGGTCGGCCCCTTCTTTCCCGACACCATCGCCGCCTACGGTCCGGGCGCGGGCGAGGACGGTTTGAAAAGGATCGCCGGCAACTGGGTGCCGCTCACGCCGCGGGAGGTGACCGAGATTCGCCGGCGCGAGGGGATGCAGGACCTCGGGAACAAGCCCTGCCGCGCCGACTCGCAGCGGCGACGCGTGACACCGGAGGGAACGGCCTGGGTCGTCTGCAACGATCGGAGCGTGTTCCTTCAGCAGGGCCAGGCGTTCCAGCCGCGCGGACGCCTCCCCGCTCACTGCCGGGGGGGCATTCAGATTCACGGATCGGCGATCTGGCAGGCGGACCTGATCTTGAACTGCAACGGCGAGGTCTGGCGAAACCACGGAACGGAGTGGGAACACGATTCGATACCCGACAGGGTTGAAGCCCTGTACGCCACGCCCGCGTGCCTCTACGCGGTCACGAAGCGTTCTATCCTCGCGCGCTGTTGACGCCCGACCTACGCGCCTGTAGGGAACGCGCGCCTTCCGACCCACCGACGCCCGGTGAATTGTTCTTCTTTTTCGGGGCAGCAGTGTCGATGAGGGGGCCATGCGCAAACTTCTCCCCTTTTCCTGGTTGGCGGTTGGTGTCCTCGGTTGCGGCGGCGTCAGCGGGCCGCCCGCGCCCCGATTGATCGAGGGCGGCGGCGTCGGCGACGGCAAGATCAGCAGCGCCCTCAACGTCTACGTGACCGACGAGGATTCGCGCGCGGTCCTGTCCGGCGCCTCCGTGCGCGTCGGCGAATCTTCCAGCGCGACGCCCTGCACGGTGCTGACGGACTCGACCGGCCTCGCCAAGTTCGTGACCGCGGACTGCGCATCGCTGAAGGGGCCGGCCACGATCACCGTCTCCATCGCCGGCTACTCACCGGTGACCTGGATCGGCATCAACGCCGCGAACGTGACGATTCCGCTCAAAGCCACGGTGCCGGTGGCGGTCGATACCGCGACGGCCAGCGGGACGATCAGCGGCTGGGCCAGCCTGCCCGTGCCGCCCGCCAACCACCAGACGCTGGCCCTGGTCAGCTATTCGCAGACGAACGACCTGGGCGATCGGAGGAACGAGATCGCCCAGGGGATGCGCAACGTGAACATCAACGGGACCAACTATCCGATTCAGTCCAACGTCTGCGTGATCAACGCGGCGGTCAGCGACTGCGCCTGGACGCTGACGACGCGCACCGGTCAACAGGTTCACTACGCCGTCATCGTGGACCAGTACGACAACCTGACGCCGGACCTGAAGACGGACGACACGTACACGGTGACTGGTTACGCCATCAAGACCGGGCTCGACTTCGCGAAGGGCGACATGAAGACCGGCGAGACGCTGACGATGATCGCCGACGCCGACATGCAGACGTTCACCGCGGCGTTCCCGTCGCTGCCCAGCGGGATGGACTTCATGGGTGCCTTCCCGGCCCTGGAGCTGGGGGCGGAGGGCCGGATCCCGTTCACGACGCCCGCGCTCGACATGACGCACACCTCGACGCGCGTTCCGAAGCTGACCGGCGCGCTCGCCGGGAAGGCCTACAGCCTGATCGCGCAGGCGCAGGACGCGACGGACGTCAAGCAGCCGGCGACGCTGGCCTGGCTGCACGATGTCGACGTCAACTCGACGGTCGCGGTGTCGAACTGGCTGCCTCCGCCCAGCAACATCTCCGTGTTGAGCGGAACGTACGCCTTCAGCGCGGTGGCGGGCGCGACGGTGCACGGCGGTGAGATCCAGAACATGCTGGGCGAGCGGGTCTGGGGGATCACCATCTTCGACGGCCCGACGTCGTTCACGCTGCCCGGGCTGTCGCCCGATCCGATCCCGGTCGGGACGGTGAATTTCCAGGTCCAGGCGCTGCAGATCCCGGGGACCGACATCGGCAACTTCAAGATCGACGACATCAAGCAGAAGATCACGGCGATCTCTTCGGACGTCTTCACGTTCACGCACCAATGAAGCGCATCGCCGGCATAGCGATCCTGGTGGCGGCCGCGGGTGCCTGCGGTGGCGGGCGGGCGATCGACCACGACGGCGGACCCGACGGCGCAGGGGGCATCGGACCCGGCGTCGGTGGCGGCGGCGGCACCGGCGCGGGCGGCGCAGCGGGCGCGCTCGGCCCCCGTCTGATCCCGGGCGGCGGCATCGGCGACGGGCCGATCAAGGGCTCGCTGAACGTCTTCGTCATCGACGAGGACACCCGCAACCTTCTGTCGAGCGCGGCCGTGCGCGTCGGCGCCGCCTCCGAGCTCGAACCGTGCCAGGCGCTCACCGATTCGACGGGCCTCGCGCGGTTCTCGTCCGCGGGCCAATCGCCCGACGGCGGCACCGGTGGGGCCGGTTGCAAGCTGTTGAACGGGCCGGTCACGCTGACCGTATCCGCATCGGGCCACGCGCCCGCCACCTGGATCGGCGTCAATGGCGGCAACCTGACCGTCCAGCTGCGCGCCATCTCGTCGCCGCCGATCGCGCGCGCGACCGTGATGGGCACGATCGCAGGTTGGGACGCGATGCCGGCGCCGGCGGTCAACCACAACCGGTTGGCGCTCATCGGCGCGTCGTCGAACCCGGGCCTCACCGATCGCGCCAACAACATGGACCAGGGCACACGCAGCGTCGACGTCGACGTCGGCGGCCAGCTCTATCCGGTCGACATTGCCTCGAACGTCTGCGTGCGCAACTCGAACCCGGCGGCGATGGTGAACGACTGCAATTGGGTGCTGACGACCCACACCGGCCCGCAGGCGCACTTCGCGATCCTGCTCGATCAGGACACCAAGGGGACGGACGACGAGACGGACGACACGACCGTCGTCACCGGATGGGCGATCAAGACCGGGCTGTCATTCGGCGCCGGCAGCACGACCTCGGGAGAGAGCATCGACCCGATCGCGGACGGCGACATGCAGTCGTTCATGGCCTCGTTCGCGACCGGACCGGCGGGCCTCGACTACATCGTCGGGTACCCGGTCCTGGACCTGGGCGCCGAGGG
>Ga0070686_100002304_pt1 | contig 10541 bp, 11 predicted proteins | sample KBSS23LmetaG_FD_65654 | JGI IMG/M metagenome (GOLD analysis project Ga0070686, IMG submission 65654) | Switchgrass rhizosphere microbial communities from Kellogg Biological Station, Michigan, USA - KBS S2-3L metaG | ecosystem: Host-associated > Plants > Roots > Rhizosphere ...
GCGCTCGTCAACGAGAGCGGCATCACGAACCCGGATTTTCCGTCGGAGAACTGTCCCGGCGGCGATTGCTCGCTGCTCGACGTCAACCCGGCGCCGGCGATGAACGACGATGGACGCGACGTCGACGCGCTCACCGGGTTCATGCGTCTGCTGGCGCCGCCGGCGCGCGGCGCGATCAGCGACGCTGTTGCCGCCGGCGAACAGGTCTTCGCCGGGATCGGCTGCAACGCCTGCCACCTGCCGTCGATTCAGACCGCGGCGAACCGGATCGGCGCACTGGATCGCGTCACGTTCCATCCCTATTCTGATTTCCTGCTGCATGACATGGGCGCGCTCGGCGACGGCATCGTGCAGGGACAGGCCGGCGGCCGCGAGATGCGAACGGCGCCGCTGTGGGGATTGCGATTCTCACCGCGTCTCCTCCACGACGGCAGCGCCGACGGCATCGAGCAGGCGATCGCGCGTCATGACGGACAGGCGGCCCGCTCGCGCGCCCGCTACGCGGCCCTCGATCCCGATCGCCTCGCCGCGCTGCTCGCGTTTCTCCGATCGCTGTAGGTCGGGCGGGGCAGGCGGGTCGGGCCGGTCAGGCGGGTCGGACGGCCACAGCCATTCACGCAACTGGGCGGACCCGATCGGGTTCACTCATACGCCGCAACGCACCCGAGTCCGACCTGCCTGACCTGCCTGACCTGCCTGACCTGCCTGACCTGCCTGACCTGCCGACGTGCCTGACCTGCCCGACCTGCCCGACCTGCCCGACCTACCGCGTCAGCACAGGCAGCGGCCGCCCGGCGTCGGGATTCTGCTCGCGATAGTCGAGGCCGAGCAGCGCCGCGATCGTGCCGGCGATCTGGTTCTGAAAGAGCGGCGCCGGCGGCGTCCACTCGCCGCGCAGCACGACATCGGGCGACAGCACCGCCAGCCAGACTTCGTCGGCGCCGTCGACCGACGCACCGTGGCGCCGCCAGTCGTCACCGCTGCGGCCGCGGCCGTGGTCGGCCGTCACGATCAGCGTGGTCCGGCCGCGATAGGCCGGATCGCTCTGCAGCGCGGTCCAGAGCCGCTCGAGAGCCGTGTCGGCGCGATGCAGCGCGTCGAGCACCAGCTCGTAGCGGCCGTCGTGCGCCCAATCGTCCATCTCGTCGAAGCCGATCACGAGCAGCACCGGCTGCTCGCGCTTCACGTAATCCATTGCGAACGCAAAGGTGAACGCATCGTGCCGGATGTTGTCCCAGGGCACGGGCGCGTCCTGCTGCACGTCGCTCAGCGCCTTGACGACCGCCGACGGCGAGTCGTAGGACTGCAGTCCGGCGTTCACCGTCGTCTCGCCCGGCGTGCTTTCGACGATCGACGAGAACACGCCCCACGACGCGAACGTCGCGACCTTCGCGGCCGGCAGCCGCAGCTTGCGCCGGACGAACTGCAGGACGCTCGGAAAGCGATTGCGAATCGCCGCGTTGCTCGTGATCACGTCGTCGTGCGCCTGGCCGGTCAGGATCTCGGAGTAGCCCGGATACGAGAAGCGATGCGTGTTGGCGACGGCAACCACGCTGCCGTGGGCGCGATCGCCGGCCAGCACGCCCTGGCGGGCGACCGTCCGCCACAGAAACGGCATCAGCTTCTCGCGGCGCTCCGCAGCCGACGGTGCCCAGAAGCGCCGGTAGGCGGCGGTCGTCGTCACGTCGACGTCCTTCGCCGTCACCGAGCGGAGCAGCGCGTCGTCCATCCCGGTGAACACGTCCTGCCACCGTGCGCCGTCGAGCGTCACGAGCACGACGCGCTCCGTTTTGCGGCCCTGCGCGCCGACGGTGAGGCTGAGCGTGGCGGCGACGGCGGCGACGGCAAGCGATCGAATCAGCATGGTGACGCTCTCTCGGCTCGAGGCGGCGTTTCGCCCGCCTCACAGATAACTCAACCACCAGGCGCCGCGCCGGGTTTTCACCGCCGCGTACCATCGGCACAGCGGATATAACGCGAGGACGACGATCGCCCAGAGGACATACACGATCGGCAGCGAGTAACCCCAGCCTGGCGGCGGCGTGATCGGATACTGGTCGAGCCGCGGCGACTCGAACATCCAGTGCGCGCTGCCGTAGCGGCCGTAACACACGACCACGGCGAGCAGATGGATGAGCGACAGGTGGAGCACGAAGTAGAACAGCGGCACCTTGCCGACGACGACTGCGGGCCGCAACAGCGAAGGGGTGCGCGCGTCAGCGAGCCAGAGGATCAGCAGCGCCGGGCCGAGCGTCATCAGCAGGAACAGGAGCGACGGTGGATATTTCGTGGTGTTCAGGAACGACAGCAGCGAAAACAGTGCCGAACGCTGGATTGTCCAGGGCGACGGATCGCCGTAGATATTCACCCACCGGAGTACGACGAAGCCGACGATCGACGCGACCGCGAGCCGGAGCAGCGTACGGCGGCGGCGCTCGTCACCCTGCGCATACAGCGGCCCCAGCGAAAAGCCAACGGCAGTGACGCCGATCCAGGGGACCAGCGGATACGCGGCAAATACCGTGTAGGCCGGCGTCGCGACGACGATGCCCGGCGCATGCAGGATGGTCCACAGCGGCGCCAGCGCGCCGAGCGACGCTGCCCGAACTGGATCGAACAGGTTGTGGTTGGCGATCAGTGCGGCGCCGAACGCGGTGATCGCCGTCATCGGCAGATGCACGAGCAGGCCGAGGACGATCATCGCCCAGCCGAGCGCCCACAGGACGACGAGCATCGTCACGCGGTAGTCGACGTTGAACTGGTAGCCGAAGCAGCGGACGATCGTCAGCTCGAGGACGACCAGCCAGACGCCGCGGGTGATCAGCAGCCGTGACAGCTGCGGAATCGTCCGGCGGCCGAGCGTCAGCCAGGCGCTCGTCCCGGTGAGGAAAAAGAACGTTGGCGCACAGATATGGGTGATCCAGCGCGCCATGAACAGCGCGGCGCTCGTGCGCGTGAGATCGGTCGGGCTGATCGCGGTAGCGCCGAAATATTCGCGGGTGTGATCGAGCGCCATCAGGATCATCACGATCCCGCGCAGCAGGTCGATCGACTCGATACGGCGCGGCCGCGGCGGCGCAGTCATCCGGCTAGCGGAGCAGGCGCAGATCGAACTCGAACGGCTGCGGCTTGCCGATCGTGATCGCGGCAAAGTCGCCGTGGCGCGGGTTGAGAAGGTAATTCGATTCGGCGGGGATGATCGCGTTCGGCACCTCCAGCACCGCCGATGTGCCGTCCTTCAGCCACGCGTCGCCGACGAGAGCGAGCTCTGGCAGCGCCGGCGACGACCGCCAGTCCTTCGGCAGCCGTTCGCGATCGAGCCGCAGCACCAGCGCCTCGTCGAAGGTGCACGCGATCGACACGTAGGAGGACAGCACGCCGCTGTTGCCGACGTGCACGAGCATTTCGAGCGCGGCCAGCGCCGGGCTCGCCGCGACGTAGACCACCGGCAGCCCGCGCGAGTTCCACCGTCCGCCGTAGAGCCGTGCGCCTTCGCCGTCGAACGCGACGGCATGGTGCCGCGCCTTGACGATTCGCCAGGCGGTAATCACGCGGCTTACGGGAACACGCCGTGTTCGAGCCGACCGATCAGCGCCTCGACTTCGCGGGTGCCCAGCCCGGTCTTGGCGAGTTCGAGCGGGACGGCGCCGCCGAGCGCCGGCTGCGGCCGCGTGAGCCAGTCGGCGGTGGCATCGCGATCGCCTTCGAACAGCGCCAGCGCCAGGCCGAACAGCCGCGACGCGCTGAGCAGCCGGTCGGATTCCTCGGGGAGAAAACGCCCTTCACCTTTGCGACGCGTCAGCGTGCGGCGCGGGATGTCGACGAGGTCGGTAATGCGATCGAGCGGCAGCGAGGTATTGCGCTGAAACCGTTCGAGCGTGCGGTAGGGAAACCCGCGGGTGATGCTGCGCAGCAGCTCCGGGGCGTCGAACGCGTCGAGGCCGAGGAGCACGGCGTAGCCATGCGGTCCCGGGGATCCGTGCTGCAGGAAATCGTGGAATCGAGCGACATCGCGTGCGGCGGGGTCGACCTGGTCGCGGGAGGACGACACGGCGACGGCGGCGGAGCGAGCCATATGGCCTCATTATTGAGCCAAATGGCTCGGCAAGTCAAATGTGTCGCCTCAGGCGCGCCCGAGGCCGGTTCTGACCTCGCGAGCACGTCCGCCGCCGGCGCCGGCGCGAGGTTTGGATCGAAACGAAGCATGAAGGATCCCGTACCCGATGAGGTCGTGCAAGGCGATTTGTCAGAGGCTGAGAAGCGCGCGAACGTGATTCGCCTCGCCTTCGGCGGCCGTGACGATCGCTTCGAGGAATTCTGCCGCATCATCCGCGAGGTCGTTCCCGACGGCACTACCGTCGTCCTGCGCGGCAGCGCGGTCACCGGCCACCGCTGGAAAGACCACGCGCCGTTCGACAGCGACGGCCCCGGCACGAGCGATCTCGATCTCACGCTGGTCGGCAGCGGCGCGCTGCTGTTCTTCAAACCGGGCGGCTTCTTCGTTCCCGGCGTACACTCGCGGCCGTTGAGCGAAGACGATCCGGATATCGCCCCGGAACTGGTGCCGCTGCGCCATCGCTTGATGGCGATGGTCGAGCGGCCGGTGAACATCCAGGCGTCGCGCGACATCGTCATCCAGTTTCGCGGCGATCTGCTCGGACAGCCGTACCTGACGTTGTTCGAGAAGCCGGCCGGCATTTCGATCACCGACTCGCGGCCGGCATGACCTTTCGCCTGCTCACCTACAACATTCAGCGCGGCGGAGCGGGACGCGTCGACGCGATCGCCGAGATCATCAACGGCTGTTCGCCCGATGTCGTCATCCTCCAGGAGGCGACGCGGCCCGACGTCGTCGCGGCGCTGGCCGGCAAGACCGGCATGGCCGACGCGCGATCGTTCGCGCGTCAGTCGCTCGGCTTCTTGAGCCGCGGGCGCGTCGCTCACGCCGAGTGGCATCGGCCGCGGCTGTCGCGCCATGCCTTCATCGAGGTCGTGCCCGAAGCGAGCGCGGTGCGGATCTTCGGCGTGCACTTGAGCGCCGTGCACGCGGCGTGGACCGAGCGGCGCCGGGTGTTCGAGCTGCGCGCGCTGCTGACGTCGGTCGCGCAGCATCAGCACGGCTTTCACGTACTCGCGGGCGACTTCAACACGCTCGCGCCCGGTGAAGAGCTCGACCTGCGCCGCTTACCGCCGCGCCTGCGTCCGCTGGTGTGGTTGAGCGGCGGCCGCATCAAGTGGAAGACGATTCACACCATCGTGGAGGCCGGCTACATCGATGCCTTCCGCGCCTGCCATCCGGCCGACCCCGGCATGACGATGCCGTCGTGGGATCCGCACGTGAGGCTCGACTATGTGTTCGTGCCGCAGGCGTACCGCGATCGCATCGCCGCTATCGACGTCGTTCGCGATCCGCGAGCGAGCTCGGCATCGGATCATCTGCCGGTCGTGGCTGACCTGACGATTCGCTGACCGTCCCGTCGTCGTCGAGCACTTGCACTTGAACGGCGGAGGCGACCAGGCCGAGCGGCCACGCCCGCAGACCGGCATCGAGGGCGACGACATGCGCACCTGTGCCGCCGCCGTCGTCGTGCTCGGCGCGCACGCCGGCGAGGACGTGCTCCGCGACGTCGACCTCATGTTTTTCACGATCGATGTGTCCGGAGGAACCCATGCGGCGCGACGCTGCATATTGGGTGCCTTGGGACGCGCCGCTGTATGAGGGCAGCGCAGCCGCAACGCTTGTAAAATCAGCCGTATGAAGCGCGCCCTTGCTGCGGTCGTCGTGGTCGTCTGTTCCGTCGCGCTGGTCGCCCAGGAGCGCGACCGCGCCAAAGTCCCCGAGCAGTACAAATGGAACCTCGCCGATCTCTACCCGAACGATGCCGCGTGGCGCGCTGCGAAGGACAAGCTCGCGGCTGATCTGCCGCAGATGAAACAGTTCGCGGGCACGCTCGCCTCATCGGCGATGGCGCTGGCCGACGCGCTCGATCGCGAGTACGCGCTCGACAAGGAATTGTCGAAGCTCTATGTCTACGCGAGCCTGCTCGCCGACCAGGACACGCGCGACAGCCAGCATGAAGGCATGCGGCAGGAGATGACGCAGCTCGCGGCAAGCTTCGGCGCGCAGACCTCGTTCATCGAGCCCGAGCTCCTGCGCGCCGGCAAAGCGACGCTCGAACGCTTCGTCACGGCGGAGCCGCGGCTGAAGATCTATGCGTTCTATCTCGACGACGTGGCGCGGCGCGCCGCGCATACATTGACCGCCGACGAGGAAAAGATCCTGGCCGACGCCGGGCCGATGGCCGGCGCGCCGGCGAACGCCTTCACGATTCTTTCGAATGCCGACTTCCCGTATCCGACGGTGACGCTCAGCGACGGCAAGGCCGTGAAGATCGATCAGGCGGCCTTCAGCGATCTGCGGGCGCTGCCGAACCGGGCCGATCGCGAGAAGGTGATGGCTGCGTTCTTCACCGCGCTCGGCGGCTTCCGCCGAACCTACGGTACGACGATGAACGGCGAAGTGCAGAAGGTCGCCTTCTTCGCCAAGGCGCGGCACTACGGGTCGTCGCTCGAAGCCTCGCTCGACGGCGCGAACATCCCGGTGTCGGTCTACACACGGCTCGTCGACGGCGTGAACCGCAACCTGCCGGCGTTCCACCGCTACCTGCGGCTGCGCAAGCGCATTCTCGGCCTCGACGAGCTGCACTACTACGATCTCTATGCGCCGCTGGTCGGCTCGGTGAAGCTCGATTACACGCCGGAGGAAGCGCAGCAGATCGTCGTCGACGCGGTCGCGCCGCTCGGTCCCGAATACCAGGCGACCATCCGCCGCGCCTTCAAGGAACGCTGGATCGATCTGCTGCCGAGCGAAGGCAAGCGCACCGGCGCCTACTCGAATGGCGGCGCCTACGACGTCCATCCCTACATGCTGATCAACTTCATGGGGAAGTACGCCGATGTCAGCACCGTTGCGCACGAGCTCGGGCACACGATGCAGAGCTACTTCTCGAACAAGACGCAGCCCTACCCGCTGGCCGGCTATCCGATCTTCGTCGCCGAAGTCGCCTCGACCTTCAACGAGTCGTTATTGATCGACTCGGTGCTGAAGACGATCAAGGACGACGACACGCGGCTGGCGCTGCTCGGCAACTATCTCGAGAACATCAAGGGGACGATGTTCCGGCAGACGCAGTTCGCCGAGTTCGAGCTGCGGATGCACGAGATGGCGGCGAAAGGACAGCCGATCACCGGCGACGCGCTGGCGAAGCTGTATCTCGACATCACCAGGAAGTACTACGGTGACGCGCAGGGGATCTGCAAGGTCGACGACTACATTGCCCACGAGTGGAGCTACATCCCGCATTTCTATCGCGACTTCTACGTGTTCCAGTATGCGACGTCGTTCATGGCGTCCGAGGCGCTGGCCGCGAAGGTGAAGGCGGGCGATCACGGCGCGCGCGACCGCTATCTGCGGTTTCTCAGCGCCGGCGGCTCGAAGTACCCGATCGACCTGCTGCGCGACGCCGGCGTCGACATGACCAGCGACGAACCGCTCGACCTGACGATCAAGACGATGAACCGCGTGATGGACGAGATGGAGACGATTCTCGCGAAGCGCCCGGCCTCGGGCCGGTAGCCGGGCTACGCGCCGAAGAACACGATCACGCCGGCGCCGCTGCGCAAACCGATCGCTGTCTGCTTCGCATCGGTTCGGAGAACCGACGATGACGGCGAGATTGCGTTGTGGCTGTACTGCAGGCCGAGCTCGCCGAAGATGCCGAAATGCCTCGCGACACTGTACTGTGCGCCGATCGAACCAGAAACGGCGTGGGTCGACGTGCTCGCCTCGGTTGGCGCCGGCACCACGTTCGCCAGCGGGGACGAGAGGTCGGTCGACGTCGTAGTGTGGGCGTACGAGTAGCGCGGGGCGAGGTAAGTCCTGAGCGCGTCGCGCTGTGTGAGGTAGAGCAACGCCGTCACGCCGGTGCCTATGGCGTTCGAGTGGGATGTCGTCGTCACCGACGTCGTCGTCACGCCGGTCCCGTTGAAGACGGTCGCGGTCGATACGGCTTCTGTCGTCGTCCGCGTCCAGTTCACTTCCGGCCGAATGGCGAGGCGAGCGGCCACCGTCCAGAGCACGCCCACCTGCGCCGGGTATCCCATGACGAGACCGATCCGCGGCGTGTCCTGAGCCGCGGCGACGGCGGGCAGCAGCAGGGTGATGGCGGCTGACACTGCACGAAGAATGCGCGTCATGGTGGGAGCCTACACTACTATCCAGATGTCATGAACATCTCACGCCGCCGCTTCGTTGAATGGGCCGCAACCGTGTCGGCGCTGGCCGTTTCGGCGCCCGCACGAACGCGGCTGGCCGCAGCTGTGATCGACGATCGCGCGACGGGTTTCCGTCCCGAATGGCTGCCGACCCAGAAGGCAGTGTGGGACGAGCAGGTGTGGATGGCGAAGCTCGGCCCGAAATACACCGGCAACAAGGCACACACGACGTTCGTCGATTTCCTCGCGAGTGAGTTCGCGGCTGTTGGCTGCGACGTCGTTCGCGACACCTACACGCTGCCGCGATGGGACGCGCGCCGATGGTCGATCACGATCGAACCCGCGTCGGGCGCGCGGTTCACCGCGCCGGTGACGTCGTACTTTCCGTACTCGGGCGAAACGTCAGCGTCCGGCGTCAGCGGTCGGCTGCGCTTCGCAGGCGCCAGCCCTGGCTTCGCGTTCGACGATCTCAACGGCGCTGTCGCGCTGATCGAATTCGCAACCGCAACGCGCGACTGGGCCCGACTCTATAAGCCCTGGGGCATTCATCCCTCGACCGAAACGTTCCCGGCGTCGCTCAGGCCGGCGCGCGGCGGCGTCAGCGACCTCACGCCGTTCGCGAGAGCAGGCGCCGTCGGCGTCATCCTGTCGTGGACCGATATCTCCGACGCCAACGCCGCGGATCAGTACACGCCGTTTTCCCGCCCGCCGCAGGGGATCCCGGGTCTCTACGTCGGCCGCGATACGGGCGCGCGGCTGAAGGCGCTCGCCGCAGACGGCGCTCGTGCGACTGTGGTGCTCGAAGCCGATCGGTTTCCAGACACGCGCACCGACACGCTGCTCGCGACCTTACCGGGGTCGTCGCCGGACGAAGTCATCATCGTCAACACCCACACCGACGGTCCGAACGCGACCGAGGAGAACGGCGCGCTCGGGATTCTGGCGCTCGCGAAATATTTTGCGAAGCTACCCAAACGCGATCGCCGGCGGACGCTGGTGTTCCCGCTCACCACCGGCCATTTCGCGTCGCCATGGGTGCCGTCGATTCGCGGCGTCATCGAGAAGCATCCCGATGTGATCAGAAAAGCGGTCGCCGCGGTCACCGTCGAGCATCTTGGCTGCCGCGAGTGGATGGACGACGCCGCGATGCACTACCAGGCGACCGGGAGGAACGAATGGAGCGTCGCGATTACGCCGGATCGCGCGATGGGCGAGGCGCTGATCGCCGCGCTCGACGGCAGCCGCGACCGCGCTGCCGCAGTCAATCCCGTCAACGGCGGCTGGCTTGGCGAAGGCAGCAGCCTGTCGCGCGCCGGCGTTCCGACGATCGGCTACATCCCCCAGCCGAACTATCTGCTCGCCGGACCGCCAGACGGCTGCATCGACCGGCTCAGCCCCGAGTTGATGCACAGCCAGATTCAGGTGTTCGCGAAATTAATCCACGCGCTCGATCAGGCCGATCGCGCCACGCTCGCTACTCGCTGAAGCGGTACTTGATGAGCACCCACAACGCGACGACGCCGTCGCGCCAGGTGATCTTCTTGCCTTCGTCGTAGCCGCGGCCGTCGTAGCTGATCGGCACCTCGTAGACCTTGTAGCGGCGCTTGAACACCTTGGCGGTGATCTCCGGCTCGATGCCGAAGCCATCCGACTTCAGCTCCATCGAGCGCAGCACCTCGGTCCGCATCACCTTGTAGCAGGTCTCCATGTCGGTGAGCATCGTGTTGTAGAGCACGTTGGTGATGAAGGTGAGGAGCCGGTTGCCGAGATAGTGGGTGAGCAGGAAGACGCGGTGCGTGCCGAGGAACCGCGATCCGTAGACGACGTCGGCGCGTCCCGACGTGATCAGCCCGGTGAGCAGCGGATATTCCTCCGGGTGGTACTCGAGGTCGGCGTCCTGGATGATCATCATGTCGCCGGACACGGCCGCGAACCCGCGCCGCAGCGCGGCGCCCTTGCCGCCGTTGCGCGGCTGCTTCAGCAGCGTGAACCCGAGCTCCGGCTGCAGCCGCTGGAGGATCTCGCTGGTTCCGTCGGTCGAGACGTCGTCGACGACGATCAACTGGATCCGCATCGGCACGGCGAGCACGCGGCGGATGATTTGCTCGATCGTCTGCCGCTCGTTGTAGACCGGCATCACCACCGACAGCAGGAAGTCGCGCGGCACGAGCTCGCCCGCGCGGGTGAGCGGCGAGCCGGGCGTGGTCATGCGGACTGACGGCGGGCGCGGCCGACAGCGAACAGCGACAGACCGATCGGCGGCGGCA
>Ga0070686_100002306_pt1 | contig 10537 bp, 1 predicted proteins | sample KBSS23LmetaG_FD_65654 | JGI IMG/M metagenome (GOLD analysis project Ga0070686, IMG submission 65654) | Switchgrass rhizosphere microbial communities from Kellogg Biological Station, Michigan, USA - KBS S2-3L metaG | ecosystem: Host-associated > Plants > Roots > Rhizosphere ...
GGATACCGATTTTTCCGCATTAACCGCCATTAACCAAAGCAAGATTTGGAACCCCAATTTATTTAGTTACGTTATGTTGAACCTCCTCCTTCGGCCCGGCCGGACCCTCCAACGCTCGCGCAGCCTTGGCTTTGTATGGCGCCTGTGCGCGGCTGTTTTCGCCGCGATCCTGGTTTCCGATCTCTCCGCGCAAACCATTCAACTCACCTCCTCTGCCTATTCGGTCAACGAGGACGCCGGCTCCATCCGCATTCCCGTCCGCCGCTTCGGGAACTTGAACACGGCCTCCTCCGTGGTTATCCAGGCCAGTGGCGCCACCGCGCAGGATGGCCAGGATTTCGTCGCCCGCACCGCGACCCTCAACTTCAAGACCAACGCGACTGAAGTCTTCTTTGACGTGGTTATCCTCGACAACGACAGGACCAACGACAGTAAGTTTATCAATCTTCGATTGTCCAATCCCGTTGGCGCCTCGTTGGGAAATCCTTCCTTTGCGCAGATTGAGATTCTCGATGACGAAACTGGCGTGGCGGGCATTGCCACCGGTCGCCTGGAGTTTAGCTCTGCTGTCTATGCCGTGACCGATTATGAAACCGAAGGATTGCGGGCGGCCAATGCTCTCAGTTGGCCCGGAGCCAATATTACGGTGGTTCGAAAGGGCGGAAATCGCGGTCGCATTCAAGTCGATGTGGCAACGGGACTCGGGACTGCGTTCCCTGGAGAAATGTACATCCCGATTACGAATCGGACATTGATCCTGAACGATTACCAGATGAGCACGAACTTTATTGTGCCCATCGTGCAATACGTCAACTTTTTCTCCGACCTGTTCGCTAATCTTTGCTATGCGAGCAATGATGTGAACCAGTTAACCAATTTTTGCGGTGTGGGCACCAATCCCCCCGTCTTCGGACGTATTTGGAGTGGGCTTTATCCTATCTACGTGGGCGATGCCAATTGTCCGAACCTTTATTTCTTTTCCCAAACGAATAATTTCAGCATTTTCGCCGCTGCTCCGACATGGGAAGTACCGATTATTTTATCTAATCCGCGATTAGATCCGGGTGAAGATACGACTCTCGCTCCGCCGACGTTGGGCGCCGTCTCCTCTGCCAGGCTCGGAATCGTTCATATTGACGCCATCAAGGACGCGAACGGCTCGCCAATTCTTGACGGTCTCGGATTTTCTTTTGAACGCGCACATTACCGAACGGCCGAAGGCGCGGGAGGAAGTCCCTCCGGGCGGAGTTTGAGTTTTTATCAAATGTGGGTTAACCGCAGTGCCTGCCCTGATTCGGTCCTTGTTCGATATGAGGTTAACAACGCCAATTCCGCCGCCATCGGCGGTGACCATTTGTTGCGCACCTTTGGCTTGCAGGCGGGCTCCGACTACGCGCATCCGTTTGCCGATTATATTCCACCGGGAACCGTGGAATGGTATCGGGCGATGAATTTGGATCCGGCTGGGCTGGACGACGGAATTCTGCGATGGAGCCCTGTTGAGCTCGATCCTAAGCCCCTGACCATCCCCATCGTTCCTGACGATCGCGTCGAATTCGATGAAGACTTGTTGGTGCAACTATTCCAACGCCCGGGCGATCCAGGTCTCATTCAACCTCCCGCCCTTGCTCCTTTCGGTTCCATTCCCGAAACAGCGACCTTGACGATCGTTTTCGACAATATTCGTTACATTAACGAGGACGTCTTCCACGTCGCTTATGATACAAATGGCGTGTTCGGCGCCGAACAACCGGCGGGCGCGGCTGACCGTCGCTACAACCGTGATGGTGTCGTCGATATTGAACCTCCGTTCAATCCGGCTCCGGGCGCCAATGCCAGTGTCTTGGCGGTGGCGGTCACGCCGGATGGCAGACTGTTGATCGGCGGCGAATTCGAATCGGTCAACCAAAAGAAGACCCCGTGGGCTTTCCACTTGGCGCGGATGACCCGCGATGGGCAATTGGATACGACTTTCAACATTGGCAACGGCCCCAATGCGGCCGTCACGGCCATCGACCTACAGCCTGATGGCAAAGCAGTGATCGGCGGGTTGTTCAGTTCATACAACGGAACCCTTCGCAGCGGACTCGCGCGCGTCAATACCAACGGTTCGTTGGATACCTTGTTCAATCCTGGGTTGGGGGCCAATGCTCCGGTCCGCGCGCTGAAAGTGATGCCGGACGGCAAAATCCTGATCGGCGGCGAGTTTACCAGCTTTAACGGGACCAACGTGAATTACCTCGCGCGGTTGAATGCCAACGGTTCTCTGGACACAACATTCAACGTGGGTGGTTCGGGGCCGGATGATTTCGTCTATGCAATCACCGCCAAGGGCGATCCAATCACAATTGATTTGAAAAGCCTGGACGTTGACCAGATTCGTGAACGAATTGACACCTACGACGCTGGTAGTAACCAGGGCACGGTCTCGATCGATTATGACTTTGGAGGCTCTCCGGACGAAATGCGGGTTTACTACAATGGGATTCAGATTGCGACCACCGGTGTTACGGTCGGGCGCGGGACCTTAACGTTTGGCTTCGGTCCGGGCGCGCTCGACGAGACATTCCTAACCGTTCATATGAACGAAGGAGATCCGGGATTATTCGGCAATGCAGCCAGCTGGGCTTATCACATGGTCATCCTGCCTAACCTGGATTCACTACCGGTGGTGGGAGGACGGTTCGCTCATTACAATGGCGCCGTCCGAAACCGGGTGGCGCGCTTAACTGCGGACGGCGGTCTCGATACGACTTGGGATCCTGGCACGGGTGTGGAAAATGGCATCGTCTTCGCGGTCACCAAACACGGCAACAAGCCCGTTATTGCCGGCGTGTTCGACGGGATCAATCGCGTTTCTCGCTCGAACATTGCGCAACTCAATCAGGATGGATCAGTCGATTTGTTCTTCGACCCGGGAACCGGTTTCAATGACATTGTCTATACACTGGTGACTCAGCCGACCGGTAAAATTGTGGCGGGCGGTCTATTTACGGAATTCAATACGAGTCGGCGCATTGCGATGGCGCGGTTGAATCATGACGGCAAGCTGGACACCAGCTTCATGGACACCGCCTACAATCAATTCGCGGGACTTCCGAATCCCTATACCTGGATGCCCGAAAACTCCATCAATGCCATGGTAAATTTGCGTGTTACGACGACTTACACCGCCACTATGTCGGTGACCAATACCACGGATAACACCGTGACAAACGTCAGTATCGTATATCCGCGCACGGAGGACCAGTTGTTCATCGGTGGGTCGTTCAAACAAATTGGCGGCGGCTTCCGCCGTGACTATATGTTGCCCCGAAACAATTTCGCGCGCGTTTGGGGTGGTTCGACTCCCGGGCCGGGCACGATTGGATTCGAACGCGAGCAATACACCACGGATGAAGATTCCGGTTTCGTGTTCGTCATCGCCAATCGCGATGAAGGTCACCTGGGTAATGTGACGGCTAATTTCAACACGGGCGACCTCCCGCAAGGTCCCGGCGCCGCAACGGAATCGATCGATTATCTTTTCGAGGGAACGACGATTATTTGGCCCTCCGCGCGGGTCAGCAATAACTTCCCGCGTCAGCTCTCGGAGTCTTATCGTGGCCCGAATAGCTCTGAATATTTCGCCACCGACCAGGAACCGGGCCATGGGTTGCCGGGGACGAACAGTATCGCGCCACGTTTAACTTCCTCGCTTTTTGTCTCCATCAACGACGACACCGCGCAGGAAGGTGACGAACAGTTCGATTTAACGGTCTCGGTGGATCCGACCATTCTCTTGTTGGGTGGTGAGCCCATTCCGTTATGGCCTGCGCTCGGCCGATCTAAAGCTCGCCTGACCATTATCGATAACGACTACAACCCCGGGGTTATTGGATTTGCTCAAACCCAATACTTCGTCGATGAAAATGCCCGTAAAGCGCGCATTACGCTTTCTCGAACCAATGGTTCGGCAGGTCGGGTCACAGTGGATGTGCGCACGAAGACGCCGGGGACAACGGCCTCTCCGGGCTTCGATTTTACTCCGATCAACATCTTGACTGTGGTCTTTTCCGCCGGCCAGACGAACGCCTTCTTTGATGTGGATATCATTGACGATACCGGCGCGGAGTTGGACGAAAACATTGCCATGGGCCTGGCAAATCCCTCGGGAGGGGCGACGATCGGTTTAGGTTCGGCGGTCTTGACGATTATCGACAATGACTTCGCACCTGGACGGCTTTCGTTTACCGCCTCCACGAATACCGTGAATGAGGGCGCGGGAGTCGCCACCGTCTCCATCAAGCGCGCCGGCGGCAGCCAGGGATCCGCTCAAGTAACTGTTAACACGGCTGATTTCACTGCTTTCGCGGGTACTGACTACCTGGGGGTGACTAACCTCGTGCTGCGTTGGGCCAACGGCGATACGACCGAACGCGTCGTCACCATTCCGATCATCGACGCCAATGTTATTGACGGCACGCGTCGGTTCAAGGTTGTTCTGTCGAACCCCCTTGTGAACGGCGTGGCCGAGCCCAATGCCTTGGGTAATCAGAAGGAAACGATTGTCGATATTATCGACAATGACGCTTACGGTGTTTTGCGCTTTAGTCAGCCAGCCTATGTCGTGGATGAGAACGGCACCAATGCGACCATCACGATCATTCGTTTGAATGGCGTCACGGGCGACATCGCGGTTGGATATACGACGACGGCGGAACTGGCGATTCCCGGGCAGGATTTCACGCCGGTGTCTGGAACACTCCAGTTTACGAATGGCCAAACGTCGGCCAGTTTTGTTATCCCGATCCTCGACGATTCTGTCGTCGATGGGTCCAAGACGGTGAACCTGGCTATTACCGGCCAGACCAACAACCCCAGCGGGAGCAAACAAGTCGTGCCACTCGGCTTCCAGACCACCTCGACCTTAACGATCATTGACAACGAGCTGGAAAATATCCCGGCTGGAACCTTGGACGTTACCTTCCTGGCTGAAGGAGCGAACGACTTTATCTACACGATCGCTCAACAACCCGATGCGAAGTGGCTGATCGGCGGCGATTTCACCTCGGTCAATAGCGTTTTGCGCAAACGCCTGGCGCGCCTGGAAGCGAACGGCACGTTGGACGCAACATTCTTTGCTTCAGATGCGCCGAATGATTCGGTTCGCTCCCTGGTCGTGCAGGAAGATGGCCGCATTGTCATCGCCGGCGCATTTACCTCCATTGGCGGAGCCACGCGAAATTATATCGCGCGATTGGTGCGCGATGGCACTTTGGATTTGACGTTCGATCCGGGCGCGGGCGCGAATAATCCCATCTATGCGACGGCTCTGCAATCGGATGGCAAGGTGCTCATTGGCGGCGCTTTCTCCTTGTATGGCCCAACCATCCGGAACGGGGTGGCTCGTTTGGCGACAAACGGCGTGCTGGACGTGACCTTCAATCCGGGCACGGGAGCTTCGGGCAGTCCGGGCTTTACGGTCTATGCTCTAGCTGCGCAGTTGGATGGCAAGATTCTGGTCGGTGGCGATTTCACGAGCTTTAACTCCGCTCCGGCGGGTCACCTCGTCCGGCTGAAGTCGGATGGGAGTGTGGATACTGCCTTCGACATGACGGTGGGAGCCAACGATTCGATCCGCTCCATTGTCGTTCAGCCGGATAGCCGAATCCTGATCGGTGGTTTGTTCACTCAGGTTAAAGGTGTGCCCGCTAACCATATTGCGCGCTTGAACCCCGATGGTTCCGTGGACACGACCTTCAATTCGACGATCGTCGTGGATGCCGCGAAACGAGGCGCCAACGGAACGGTCAGCGCCATCGCCGTTCAAATCGACGGCAAGATTGTCGTCGGCGGTGACTTCCTCGAGTACAACGGTGTGACGCGCCGAGGGATTACCCGATTGAACAGCGACGGCGGAAACGATCCGACGATTAACTTCGGAACCGGTGTTAACGGCAGCGTCGCTGCTGCCGCGGTGCAGCCAGATCGAAAAATCGTGATCGCCGGCGGCTTTACGGAATACGATGGCCAGCCGCGGCTGCATTTGGCGCGAATCAATGGCGGATCCATCAAGGGGTCTGGACGACTGGAATTTGCCAGCGCCTCCTTCACGGTTTCTGAAAGCGCCACGAACGCGATTATCAATGTGCGCCGCGTTGGCGGCACCGCCAGCGCGGTAACGGTCCATTATAAGACCCAGCCCGACCCGAGTGTGCCGACCGATGCGCGGGCCGTGCCGGGTGTTGACTATCAGGATACCGAAGGCGATTTGACCTTCCCCGAGGGCGAAACTCAGGCAAGCTTCAAGGTGCGAGTCCTCAACGATACGACAGTTGAGACGGACAAGATTTTTGCCGTGGCTCTCTCAAACCCCACCGCTCCTTCGGGAGCGGATCAACCAGGCTTGGGCGACCAGCCTGAAGCGCGCGTCGTGATCACGAGTGATGACAGTGAAATATCGTTCTCGGCGCCTGCTTACAGCGTCGGAGAAAGTATTCCCTCGAATGCGGCATCGATCACGGTCCTGCGCACGGGCGCGATCTCGGTTCCAGTCTCCTTCGATTTCTACACGACGGATGGAACCGCGACCAGCGGAGTGGATTATGTTGGCGCGACCAATCGAATCACCTTTGCGGTCGGCGAAAGCCAGCGCACCATTGCGATCCCGGTCAGCAATGACCTGTTAATCGAAGGCAACGAAACGGTGCACCTTGTGCTCGCTAACCCGGGTCCGGGCGGAACGCTTAAAGCCGGAGCGGCTACCTCAACGTTGACGATTGTTGACGATGATTTCGCGCCCGGCGAAATTCGTTTCGAACGTCCCACCTACAGCGTTCGGGAAGGCAATGTCTTTGCGGAAATCACGGTGATCCGCACGAACGGCCTCACGGGAGTGGTCACGGTCGAGTATGCGACGAGCCCCGGTTCGGCCACCCCCGACGCGGATTACAAAGATGTTTCGGGCATCCTGACCTTCAACGACGGCGTGGCGGTCCAGGTCATCAAGGTTCAGATTTTCGATGATGACTTCGTCGAAAACAACGACACGATTAATCTGCAATTGTCCAACGTTCACGGCGGCGCCAGCCTCGGGTTGGCGAACGCGGTTCTCACCATCATCGATGACGATCTCGGCGCGGGAAGTTTGGACAACGCCTTCAACCCCGGCGTCGGCGCCAATGGCGCGATTCGCGCGATTGAAATGGATCCGAGTCGGCGCTTGCTGATCGGCGGCGATTTCACCGCCTTTAACGCGGACACGAACCGCAGCCGGATCGCGCGTCTCGTTCTCTCCGGCGCGATTGACTCGACCTTCTCCACGACCAACACGCCCGATAACGGTGTAACCTCGCTCTTCCTGCAAGGCGACGGACGCATCGTTCTGGGCGGCGTCTTTAATAAGGTCGAAGGCCAGCAGGAACGGCGCGTGGCGCGTCTGCTTGCGGATGGGAATCTGGATACGACCTTCTTCCTCCCGCTCGGTCTTGACGGCCAGGTTTCCTCGGTGGCGGTGCAACCGGGCGATAACAAAGTAATTATCGGAGGTATTTTCACCGTAGCCAGCGCGGCGAATGTTAACCACATCGCCCGGCTCAATGCCAATGGCCAGGTCGATACTAGTTTCAATCCCGGCACGGGCGCGGACAACAACGTCAACGTCGTGGCGCTCCAAATCGATGGCAAGGTTCTTATTGGTGGCGCGTTTAATACGGTGAACGGCATTTCAGCCGGACGCATCGCGCGCCTCAACTCGAATGGCTCGGTCGATACCAGCTTCCGCACCGGCACCGGCTTTAGCCGTGGCGACGGACGGGCGCCGATGGTCTATGACATCCTGATCCTTGCCAGTGGCCAGATCATGGTGGTTGGCGACTTCACGTCCTACAACGGCACGCCGCGCGCGGGCATTGCGGTTCTTGATCAGAACGGCAATCTGCAAACGTTCGGCTCGGCTTTGAACAGCGTGAACGGCGCGATCCGCGCCGTGGCGATTCAACACACCGATCTCAATAACGACGAGAAGGTCATCATCGGCGGCGATTTCACCTTCGTGGACGGCACCGCGCGGCCTCGCGTGGCGCGTCTTGATGCGGTCGGCAAATTCGATCCTTCGTTCGATCCTGGCGACGGCGCGGACGATTCCGTTCTCGGCATCATCGTGCAGCCGTGGGATGGACGCGTGATCGTGGTCGGCGCGTTTACCCAGTTTAACAACAACCCCAACCTGCGTGGCATCGCGCGCTTGAACAACGACAAGAAGTTCCTGCCGACCGGTTCGCAGGACATCACCCTGGGCGCGGTCAGCGTCTTGGGCTCGAACCTCACCATCTCCTTCACTGGCGAGGCGGGCGCGAGCTTTATGATCCAGGGCACCTCGAACTTCGCCACCTGGACCGATATCAAAACGGTCACGGGCACCGGCGCGAGCGCGACGACAACCGTGCCTGTTTCCGGCGCGTATCAATTTTATCGCATCCGCAAGCTGTAAGCGGAACGGACTTTAATCCATCACGCGAGGCGCTTTGAGAGATCGAGGCGCCTCGTTTGTTTTTAACGCTTTTGGGAAGCCGCTATTTCTGGCGTTCTAACATCCGGCGCTTAACTTCTTCGATGTCCAAGGACATTGGAAAGACCGGTTCGGGCTTGGTCAGGTTGATGAATGGAAATTCTGGCATCTCCGGTATTCGGAGAGGAGGGGCCGGCTCCGGGAGGGTAAGCGTGTCGCCCACTTTCAGAGATTTTACGGTGGAACCTCCCGTTGTCAGCACAAAGGAACCGTCCTGAAAGCCGGCGTTGACGAAGTCTTTCGCTTCGACTTTTCCGGGCGAGGCAATAAATGTCGCGCGGCGCACGGGAACCCAGGATCCGTGGTAGGAGTGAATCCAAATATCATCGAGCCTGGCCTGGCGAACCTCCAGAGCGCTGCGTGAATCGCGGCGCATGTCTTCGATGAACGAGTTGTAGCCGCGCAGCCATTTACCGCCGGAACGGGCTCGGAAGGTTGCGAGGTTCTCCCATTTATTCGCGTCGGTGTTGAAAAACCACGCTGAGTACGTGGCGGTCACGCCTTCCAGAACGCAATCGATCAGAAACTGATATTCCTGGCCGACCTTCCAGGGAACCTGCCGCATGAATTGCCCGCCCATTTTGTCTTTACCATAGGCGCTAACTTTGCCGTTCTCGTTGGCCGACACGGTTATCACTGGACCGGCGGGAATTGGAGCAAGCGATTTTTCCTCGTCGGCATTCCAGACTGCGAAAATCAGCGCGCGCTTGTTCCCGCCATCATATTGTTGGAGCCCGAACAGTCCATTGTCCCAGGCGCAGGCCATAAAGGAGCTTCCGTCGGTCGATTTCTCGACGGTCATTTTCGTGTAATAAACGTCGGCGGGTCCTATTTCATAAACGAGATTGACGGTGCTGGCCGCTTTCGGCGGCGACTTGGCCACGGGTTGTTTCAATTCCCCCGCTTTCATTCCCGTTGTCAGACAAATCGCCAGCAATAAACTCTTTTGCATACGCTACTATTGAGCTTTCCTGGCGCTTTCCGCAAATCCGCCTTGTTGGCCGCTGAGAGCGCGCATGACGGCGTCCGCATCGTAAACACAGCCGCCCCAGGTTCCGCCGCTGAGGTGTTGGAGCGCCGCCCAAAGGCGCGTGTCATCCGGCAGAGCCGAATTAGGCGCCAGGCGTGGATGAGGCTCGCGCGCGGACAAAATCGAAGCGCCTTCTTCGCGGCTGTACGATTTTCCATCGGCTCCCACAAAATCGATCGTTCCTTCGAGGCGCACGCGATCGACGACGATGCGGATGAGGTCGCCGTCGCGAAGTTTGCCGAGCGGTCCGCCGGCCAGCGCTTCCGGCCCGATATGACCGATGCAAGCGCCGGTCGAGACGCCGGAGAATCGCGCGTCGGTGATCAGTGCGACTTCCTTGCCGTAGGGCAAATGTTTGAGGGCGGACGTAAGCTGATACGTTTCTTCCATGCCCGTGCCCATCGGGCCGCAGCCAATCAAAGCCATGATATCGCCCGCGTGAATTTTGCCGGCCTTGATCGCGAGCATCGCTTCGCGTTCGGAAGTGAAAACGCGCGCCGGACCTTCCTTGCGGTAAATGCCGTCGGCGCCAACGACCGACGGATCGATCGCGGTGCTTTTGATGACTGAACCTTGCGGCGCCAGGTTGCCCTGCGGAAAGGTAACGGTGCTAGTGAGGCCGCGTTCTTTTGCGCGCGCCGGCGGCAGGATCACGTCGTCCGGATCGATCCCATCCGCATCCAAAAGAATCTTTCGGAAACGCTCGCGCCGTTCGGATTTTTCCCAGACGCGCAAAACTTCCGCGAGGGTTTGACCAGTGACCGTAAGCACGCTGGTATCGAGGACGCCGAGCGCACGGAGATGCAACATCACTTCGGGAACGCCGCCCGCCAGAAAAACGCGCACGGTCGGATGATGCGTCGGGCCGTTGGGCAACACGTCCACCAGGCGCGGGACCTGGCGATTCACTTCCGCCCAATCTTTTGCCGTCGGACGACGCAAGCCGGCCGCATGCG
>Ga0070686_100002310_pt1 | contig 10528 bp, 6 predicted proteins | sample KBSS23LmetaG_FD_65654 | JGI IMG/M metagenome (GOLD analysis project Ga0070686, IMG submission 65654) | Switchgrass rhizosphere microbial communities from Kellogg Biological Station, Michigan, USA - KBS S2-3L metaG | ecosystem: Host-associated > Plants > Roots > Rhizosphere ...
CCCTCGTTTCCCCTCGACACCAATCCGACGTCCGCCAGCTTGGCGCGTCCGTCGATGAAGATGATGTTGCCGGGCTTGACGTCGCGATGCACCAGTCCGCGATCGTGCAGCCGCACCAGTCCTGCCACCACGTCGTGCGCCACCCGAATGCAATCGGCCACCGGCAAACGTCCGAGGCGCTTGATGTCCGAACGGAGCGTGCGCGGAGCGTAGGTGGCGAGCGGCGTTGGCTCCGTGTCATCGGGTAGGTCCAGGAAGTCGACCGCCCTGGGCTCGATGGAATCGGCCAATTCCATCACGTAATAGAAATAACCATCTGCATCATTGCGCCCCACGTGCAACACGTGCACCAAGCCGTCGGCGCTGCGCGAAACAGGTTCGTATCCCTGGATGCCAGCGAACTCGCGCTCGTAAGGCCGGTCACTCTCGAATTTGCTGCGCCGGATGATTTTTACCGCACGCGGCATCCCCATGACGTTGCGGGCCAGCCACACCTCGCCGTACGCGCCGCGTCCGATGCACCGCCGTAGTGTGTGATCGGGGATGTTCGGAAGCGCGCTCACGAGCTCTATGATGTCGGGATGCTAGTTCTTCTATTCGGTGTCGCGCCGCAATCGTTGCACTTCGGCCTTGAACAGCTTTCCGACTCGGTGCCGCGCGAGATACACCTGCATGAGGCTCACATCGAGCTTGCGGGCCACTTGCTTCAAGGGCACCTCGCCCAGCGCGGCCAGCTCGAAAATCAGCAACTGCTGGGCGCTGACCTTCGGCGCAATCCGCCGCAAGGCCGCCTTGAGCAAATTGTCCTCCCACTCGCGTTGCCAGACTTCATCCAGGGCGTCGCCGGCCGGGTCGGGAATCGCCTCCCACACATTGGCGTCGTCCTCTTCCAGCGTCAGCTCGGGTACGGGCGCTTCCTTGCACTCCGCGCGGCGGCGGAAGACCGAGATGCGGGAGCGGGTGACCCGGCACAACCAGGATTTGAAAGAGCCGCGGGAACGGTCGTAACGAAACTTCGGCATCCGGCGGGCCAGGTAGATGAACGTGTTCTGGACGACATCCTGCGCCTCGGCGTCGGCCAACCCGGCCCGGCGGGCAGCGTTGTAGATGAGCCGCCAATAGGTGTCAAAGAACTCGCGCCACCCCTCCTGGTCCTGGCAATCGCGCAGCCGGGACAAAAGGCTTTGGCGCGTGGGCAGAAGTGAGTCGGTGCCGGGTTCAGTGTGCATGCTGTTCACCATGAATAAGCCCCTCCAGCTCATACTCCTTTCAACAAAATTGCCAGCAGGATCCGGGAGTTGAATCCAAGCACTGAACCAGGGGCCTAGCCGTCCCTTCGCCAAAGGAACGGCCAGTCCAGACACGGTAATCACCTGCTCTGCCGCGCTCTGCAGAGGTCGGCTGGAAGGCAAGCCTGCTCAATCCGGGCACGGATCCCAGACGATATTCCGTTGCGGTGTGATGGCGCTCCCGAAATTTGGGCCGGGCGTAGTTTCGACGACTTCGCGTCCCGCCAGGGACTCAGCATGCAGATCCCAAAACACGATGTTCCCCCGGCCCAGGTGGCGAGGGGAGAAACGGTTGGCGTAGGAGGACGGCTGCCCCAGGTCGGGATCGAAGGCGCCACGTGGGGTCACGCGTGACTCGCCTTCCAGAAGGTTGTCCAAAAACATTACGGTGCTTTCCGCCCGGCACAAATCGGCAACGTTCAGTGGAAGCCCTAATTTGATCAGCTTGGAATTCATGGCTATCGAGAACAACGCATAATACGTGTCAGGCTTGATCTTGGCGCTCGGGCACTGGAACGGGCAGGAGCGCTCATAGAAATCGGGTTTCATGCTCCAATAATTGCTCGCGGTTGGCGTCGAACGGTTTAGCGGCAGCGTGTTGTACCACACATCACTCGCAAAATCCCCGTGGACTTGCGCCCACTTGTTCAGCGAAGTCCCAGGACTGTAAGCGCTCTCGCGCGGCAGGAGTTCCTCATGCTCATCCGTGTACACCTTCATCGCAATGGCCCACTGTTTGAGGTTGTTCATGCAGCGGGTGCGCTGAGCATACCCTTTGGCACGGCCAAGTCCGGGCAAAAGCAGCGCCGCCAGCACCGAAATCACGGCGATCACCACCAGCAGTTCAATCAGCGTAAAGCCACAACACCGCTCACGAATCGAACGGGAAATGCGCTTCGTCCACCCCATGTTACACCCCGTCTTCATTCAGTGGCTTGCTCCAAAACCACACGGTAAAAACGCTGGACGTTTTCGCGCAGCGTCGTGTCCACGAAAGTTGTGGTTGAACCCTCTCGAGACACAGGCGCCAGCAGATTCCAGGCGCCTCCCAGTCCGTCCTTATACTCAATCCGATAGGAACCAGTCTGCACCGAGCGCCAGATCAACTGGCATCCTGAGGCCACTGCGCTCATGTGGAGCACACGCACATCGGTGGGCTCTCGGATGTAACCAGGGGAACCGATGTCCCCATTTTCTACGGCGGCGAACGCGCCATTGACGTTCGTCTGGCTTCGGAGATAACAACAACGGTACTGGGGATCGATCGTGAAACTGACCCCCGTGACGATGTCATTTGTCACATACGACACCAGTGCGTAATCCTTCACCACATTCACAACATCCTCATCGGAAGTGGCGCCGCTATTCCAGAAGCCCAGCCCGTCTTCCGCGTCTTCGCTGAGCCCCCGGCCACCGGGCGAATACTGGATAATCTGCAGGTTTGGCGGCAGGTTGTTCCATCCCCACCAGCTACGAAAGGCCTCCGCGTCGAGTTCCGTGAAGATGACCGACTCCAAATGATGGATATAGACATGATTGGTGAGGATCCAAGCCAACGGGAGATGTGGCCGCGGATTGCCATCATCAAATACGCTTTCATCGTCAAAGCGATACCCAATTAAGTCGACGGTGTTGGAACCGAAGTTGGTCAATTCCCACCAGTCGCCGTGCTTCGGTCCGTTTGGTCCGGTATCGCGTTGGCTTGGCATCACTTCCGTAATGCGCAAATCCGGGCGCTCCGTCACAATGAGTCGGGCTACGTTGGTAACGGCTCCTCCCTCGTTGCTCGCCACCACCGCGTATTCGTGCGTTCCCAACGGTTGAAATTGGGAGACCTCCAAGTCCCGCCCGGTCTGCCCGGAAAGATTGGTGCCATGAAGCCGCCATTGATAGGTGGGCACCGGCACGCCGACCGCCCTGGCATGAAAGACGGCAGGTTGGTCCTCGAAAACACGAAGCTCGGCAGGCGACAGCCGGAAAAACGGGGGCGTTGGGTTGGTCACCACGGTTAACCTGGCCGTCGCGTTGCTCGCGGTCCCAAAAATGTCTTCCAGCATCACCGCATACTGGCCGGAACGCTCCGGATGCACATCCGGGATGGAATAGACAGGCGAGGTTGCATCCCAAATCGGCGTTCCATCGCGGTACCATTGGAACTTCGGACGAGGCAGCCCTTCGTAGGAAACGCTGAAAGTTGCGGTCTCTGAGGGATAAGCCACGATGTCGTCCAGCTTGAGAACTTTGAGCCGAACGGGACCGGCATTGGTGCCGGGGGAACCGACATCGCCGGACGTAGCGGCCCGAAAGGCGCTCCCCACTCCAAGCTGACTCAACACCCCAAACTTGCCGGCTGAATCGTAGGTGAAGGAGGTACCCTGCTTGGCCGCTCCGAAAGTGACCGCGTCAACCACGTCAGCGTCACCGAAAGCATTGGGCCGCCACAACACAACCCGATCCCCGCCTTTTGACAGGCCAATGTCACTCGTGTAAGGAATGACCTGCACGGAGGGGCCCAAATTCCACCACAAACGAAAGGCCTCCGCTGATAAAATGTCAGCATCGGGTCTAAAGAAAACGATGCTTTCGCCCTTCCGGATGACGACTTTGATGAATGGAAAGTAGTCTCCGGGGGGGAGGGCCATTTGATCATCGCCCCAACTGTAGCCGGTCAGGTCCATGTCATTCGTTCCGAAATTGGTCAACTCCCAGTAGTCCGGGCCGGGAGAGACCACACCAGCGCCGAAGCGGTTCAAAGCCGAGGACATGACTTCGGTGATGGCCAATTGCGCTATCGCCAATTCTGCGGACACAAACAACCCGATGAAGATACAGAGCGGTTTCATTCGTCATCTCCTATGGGTAATACGCCCAGTATTGACTGCACAGGGTGCGGTCCCTCAAAGCGCTGCACCTCGTTGGTGATCGCTTGGCGAAGGCGGTCGAAATAAGAGTCGTCCACCCGCAAAAAACGAGCGGGCGTCTCGCCGGTGGCATCGGAGTTGGTGTCGAGCATTTCGATCTCAATCAAGGCACGGCGAAAGGCATTCACCACTTCAGGGTGCGTCCTGGCCAATTTGGCGTTCGCGACCCAAATCTGCGGTGTGCTCTCGAATTCGTGAATGATCTCCAAGCGGAGCTTGCTGAAGGCTTGCACGTGATTTCTCCGGGCGACGGCAACATCGGCTTGGCCGTTCAAGACTGACTCGATGGCGGCGGCATGGCTGTTGTATTTCTGGGCCATGGTTTTGCGAAACCCTTCCGTTTGCAGGCGCTTCACAATGGCCTGTCTGCTGTCAAAATGTTTCCAACAGGCGAAGTCACTGCCCAACAGTCCGGCATGGACGAGCTCCACTTTTCCCCACATGCTGATTGTGGCGTCCGGTTCACCAAAAGCGAACCGCAATCCTGTCAACTGGCTGAGATTGGTGATTCCTGAGCCCTTGCGGACAAAGATGGCCGCCGGCTTCGGCTGTTCGCATCGGCCGATTAGGGTCAGGTCGGGTTGTACCGACTTGGCTCGGACATACGCGTAAGCGCCGAGAGTTGCGAAATTCACATCCCCGGAAACCACATCGGCCATTTTATTGGTCACATATTTAAACATCTTGAAATCGAGCAGAACGCGTTGCCCGAGAATGGCACCCATCCGATCCTCGATTTGCGTGAGCGCGCGGGCATAGCGGGTAACTTGCGCGTCCGGACTTCCCGCGACACTGATCCCAATGGTTAACCGGATGTGTGGCGCATCGTAATCGATCTCAGGCTTCGGTTGCGGCAAAAAGGCTGAAAGGTGCTCGGCCGGTACAATCTCGTAGTGGCGCTCGTCGCTGTCCCATAGCCGCGCCAAGGTGGCCAGAATGCCGTTGCGAATGGCATCGAAGCGACGTTCCGCGATCTCCTGCGCCCGTTCCGCTGCGCGTTGCGCCTGGGCCAGGCGCACGACCAGCGTGGAGGTGGTGAGCATCCCGACGACCAGCACTGCGATCAGCGAGGCGCCCGCGGGATTCCGGCGAACCCACCGCTGCATCCGAACCACGCCGCTGACCGGGCGGGCGCGGATCGGCTCATGCCTCTGCCAACGGTCCAGGTCATCCGCCAAATCCCGTGCCGTGGCATATCGCGCCGCCACGCTTTTCTGGAGGCACTTCAGACAGATCGTCGCCAAATCCTGGTCGACCGGCATTTGGGCAACGGCGCTGGGGCTGGGCGGTTCCAGGTCCAGGACCTGCCGCAGGGTCTCCACCGGTGTCGCCCCGCTGAAGGGAGACTGGCCGGTTAACATCTCATAGAGGATGACCCCCAGGCTGTAGATGTCGGCGGACGGCGTGAGCCGATCGCCCCGCGCCTGTTCGGGCGACATATAGGCAGGGGTGCCGGCGAGCGAGCCCGAATCCGAACCACAAAACACCGTGTCCGCATTCGCCACGCTGGCCAGTCCGAAGTCTGTCAAATGCGGCTCGCCTTGTTGGTCGATGATGATGTTGCCGGGCTTGATATCCCGGTGGAGCACGCCTTGCTCATGAGCGTAGTGAACTGCCCGGGCCATGGTCGCCAGTAAGCGCGCGATACGAACCTGCAATTGTTGCCACGCTCCCCGGCTCCGCTCCGATGGCGCCAGGCTAAACTCCCGCTGCGCCATGCGCCGCGACAAACTGGCGCCGTGGATGAGTTCCATCGTGAAGTAGGCATCGCCGTCCTCTTCCCCCACGTGGTAAATGCGCACGATGTTTGGGTGGCGCAGCCGGGCCGCCGCCTCCGCTTCAAGCTGGAACCAGCGCGTGGCTCGCTCCGAACCTTCACGCCCATCAATCACCATCTTGAGCGCGACTTCCTGCTTCAGGCTGAATTGATGGGCCTTGTAAACGACCCCCATGCCGCCCCGGCCAATCAATTCGAGGAGCTCGTAATCCCCGAACCGCTGGCCGAGCCGCGCCGCCTGACCCGTTCGGCGGGTGGGAGCCGCCGGCGGGGATTGCCCGAGAGCCAATGCCTCCCGCAAAGCGCACTGGTCACACAAACCGCCGGCGCCGCTGGTCGATGGCGCTCTGCCGCATTCGACACAATCGTTTTGGTCAGAAAGTTTCATCACTCCTGGCAAGGCACACGGCTTCCCCCAGTACAGGGGAAACCACTATGGGACGTTGCGAAAATTCTTCAGCCAGTCAGGCCCTTTCTCGCCCGGGTGCTGCACCCGCGGCGACATTTGTCACCATTCCTCCGCGGCCTCGGCACCCACTCACGGCTGCGGTGTCATTCCCCTCACGCCTGCTGGCCAATCACTTCCAGGAGATACCGAATCTCCCCATCGACCTCTTGACGGGTGGCCACCGTTTGCTGGACTTCCGCCCGGATGACTTCCGCGAAGCGTCGCCGCAGCCGAAAAACGGCGGCCGTGACAGCACTTTGGCTGAGGCCCAGTTCGGAGGCGATTTGGGCGTTCGTGGCCCCGGCTGTTTTCTTGCCCAACGGCAAGCGATGTAGAACCTCGAATACTCTGCTGTGGCCCGCCGACTGGTATTCCTCGCGCAACCGCTTGCGCGCCCGCTCCAGCACCGTCTGCGCCCAGCATTGATCAAACAGCAATTCCGGGCTGACCGACTCCACTGGTTCGGTCCGGTATCGCTCCTCCTCAGTCAAGGCATCCAGAAAGACCGGGAACTGCCCGCCGCCGCGCTTCTGAGCCTGCGCCTTGTCCCGCTCATCGGACACGTAATGCTTCAGCAGCGTCAGGAGAAAGGCGCGGAAGCGACCATCCTGATGACGCAGGTGCCGCAGCTGCTCTTCTTGCAAGAGATGATTGAAGAAGCCTTGGGTCAGATCCCGCGCGTCCTCGAACCCATAGCCTCGCCGGCGCAAATAATGGAAGAGTGGACGCCAATACGCAGTGCAGAGTTTGTTGAGCGCCGCAGAAGCCCCTGCCTTATCCCCGTTCCTGGCGGCCCAGACGATGCTCCAGTGAGTTGTGGCAAACCACGAATCATTGCCGACGACGGTCGAATCGCGCTCTGATTGCTTGGCCATGGCTTCCGGAGGACAATAGTCTCTCTGTTCCAGCATGTTAAGTGAAGTAAAAAACATAATCGTGGCGGGCGCGTCGCGTAGAACGAGTCCATCTCGTGGACGTAACTCAGTCCCGCTTCATCGTCATTGTACGGCTGGGCGCTATCCTGAATACGCCCTGTGCTTCCTGATCTTTCAAAAAATCGAAAGCGATATTGGCGAAGTAGCAGCGAGCCTCCCGCAGCCGCATTTGCGCTCAGGGCAAGTTAGTCGCGGTCGGCGCGCGCGGCGAAACGTTCAACCGCAGGCAAACGGCTTCGCGATCGTTCCGCACCCGCGTGCGTAGTCATTCATCCCGTTCAAGCCGGCCCATCCACCGGTTTCTTTCGCGCTCGCGACCAGAGAAACTCGCTGATTTATTTCTCGGTCAGGGTCTTCTCGACCGCTTCGAGCTTCGCCCACGAAGGGGCCCGCGCAAGAGCAGTGCAGAGAAAGCCTGTTCGTGCTGGATTTTGACCTTCCATCCCTCGGCTCAAGCTGTCATCATTTCCGTGGTACCCGATCCTTGGTAACGGTCCGTCCATGAATGCTTCAGGCTTTTTTAGAATGCCTGTGTCACCAGCGGCGCCACACGAAATCAGCATGAAACCCAACTACAGCTTGCTTGTGTTCCTGTCAGCATGCTCGGCTTGTCTCAGCCCGGTTGTGCCGGCGACAGCCGCGCCCATTCAAGCCACGGCGATTCTCGATACGCCCCCGGGATTCAACGCCGCCGCCGGCGCGGCGCTGCTGACCGATGGCATCGTCGGCGGCGACAACTGGCTGGGTGGGCAGTATCTGGGCTGGACCGATGCAGGCTATGTTCCCACCGATGGTGGCGTCGATTCGCTCCTGCCTCAGCCGCAACTGACGTTCAACCTGGGCGCGGCTTACTTTGTTGATTCGGTCACGATTCATTACGTCGTCGATTATCCGGCCGGGACGCTCCGCGCCAACGTTCGCGCCGCCGATTTGGTGACGGCGGGCTTCAGTATGTCGGGTGCGAGCGGTCCCTTCGGCCGAAACGTGGTCGAGACCGGCTTTGATGATAGTCCGGAAAGCGACGGAACCGCGGGCGGCGGTCAGGCGCGGACATTGGTCCTGAACACGGGCGGCGCGCCCGCCAACGCCGTGCGGCTCGATTTCCGCACGGACGGTGAATGGCTCATGTTGAGCGAAGTGACCTTTCAGGGCCGCGCCGCGACGAACGTGGCCGTCACTGCCACCGCGCTTCTGGATACGCCGCCGAATTTCAACGCCGGCGCCGGCGGTGCGGTGCTGACCGATGGCGTCATTGGTGGAAACGATTGGCTGAACGTGCCCGCCTTTCAATACTTGGGCTGGCAAGATGCGGGTTATGTGGTGGTGGACAGCGGCGTGGATTCGGGCGTGCCGCAACCGCAATTGACGTTCGACCTGGGTGGCACCTACTTCGTCGAATCCGTCACCGTCCACTATAATGTCGATTATCCTGCCGGCACGCTCCGGGCGAATTTACGCGCGCCGGATTCGATGACGGCAATGTTCAGCACCTCGGGTGCGGGCGGGCCTTTCGGCGGGAACATTATGGAAACCGGCTTCGACGACAGCCCCGAGAGCGATGCGAATCCTGGCGGGGGTCAGGCACGGTCCTTGACGCTGAATCTGGGCACCACCTCCGCCAATGCCATGCGCCTGGATTTTCGCACGGACGGCGAATGGTTGTTCCTGAGCGAAGTGACATTCCGGGTGCTGGCCGAGATAACCAACGCTCCACCTGCCATCACCAATGAACTCATCCATGCCACTGCGCGTTTGGACACAGCGCCAGTGTTCAACGCCAGTGCCGGCGCCGCCTTATTGACCGATGGTGTCTTTGGCGGCAACAACTGGCTCAGCGACCCACCGCAATACTTGGGCTGGTCGGATGCGGGCTATTTGCCGACGGACGGCGGGGTTGATTCGGCCTTGCCTCAACCCCAGTTGACCTTCGCTCTGGGAGGGAATTATTTCGTCGATACTGTCACTATCCACTACATGGTTGATTATCCGCCCGGCACGCTTCGCGCGAACCTTCACGCCCCGGATTCGATGACAGCGATGTTCAGCGCGGCGGGGCCAAATGGTCCCTTCGACAGGAATGTGGTGGAGAGCGGGTTTGATGACAGTCCCGACGGCGACGCCACTGCGGGCGGGGGTAAAGCACGCTTCTTGACCGTAAACCTTGGCAGTGCGGCGGCGAACGCCGTGCGATTGGACTTCCGCACGGATGCGGAGTGGTTCTTCGTGAGCGAAGTGGTCTTCCGTGGCAAGGCGATTACAAATGTTGTCGCTCCCATCCACGCGACGGCCATTCTGGATACCCCGCCAGGATTCAATGCCGACGCCGGACCCGGTTTGTTGACCGATACCGTTGTTGGCGGCGACAACTGGTTGAGCACTCCGTGGCAATACCTCGGCTGGCAGGATGCAGGCTACGTCCCCACCGATGGCGGGGCCGATTCCGGCCTGCCCCAGCCGCAATTGACCTTTAATCTTGGGGCCACCTATTTTGTCGATTCCGTCACGGTCCACTACAATGTCGATTATCCGCCGGGCACGCTCCGCGCCAACCTTCACGCTCCAGATTCCATGACGGTCGCGTTCAGCGCCACGGGTCCCAACGGTCCGTTCGGAGGAAACCTGCTCGAGACGGAGTTTAATGATGGCCCCGAGGGAAATTCCGCCGGGGGTGTGGGTGAGGCGCGGTCATTGACCATGGGCCTAAACGGCACGGCGGCCAATGCTCTGCGATTGGATTTTCGCACAGACGCCGAGTGGCTCTTCCTGGGCGAAGTGACCATCCACGGCACGGCGGTTCCGGAGCCCAGGCCGGTCGCGTCGTTCACGCCGTCCGGCGGAGGCGGCTCGGTCCGAATCGTGTTCGACACCATTCCGGGCCTTTGGTACCGAGTGGTGCGCGCGGACACGCTTCCAGCCCTCGCTTGGACCGAGGTGGCTCCAGGATGGCAGCAGGGGCTGGGATTGCCGATGGAAGTGCAGGCGGACGCCACGACTGCGCAAGGCTATTTCCGCGTCGAAATGTTGGCGAGCCTGCCGTAGTGAATTCGGGATTAAGTGCCGTACGTGTCGTGGATTTTGCTCGGTAGCAAGCCGCCTTCCGCATAATAATATTAATATGCCGAAGGCCCACCTCACCCCGGCCCTCTCCCCCCTCGGAG
>Ga0070686_100002318_pt1 | contig 10511 bp, 7 predicted proteins | sample KBSS23LmetaG_FD_65654 | JGI IMG/M metagenome (GOLD analysis project Ga0070686, IMG submission 65654) | Switchgrass rhizosphere microbial communities from Kellogg Biological Station, Michigan, USA - KBS S2-3L metaG | ecosystem: Host-associated > Plants > Roots > Rhizosphere ...
CTGCCCCGCATCGCCGCCGTGGATCGCAACATCCTGCGACTCGCCATTTATGAAATGCTGCACCGCGACGATATTCCCCCTGTGGTCAGCATCAACGAAGCCGTCGACATCGCCAAACGCTTCTCCACCAACGACAGCGGCAAATTCGTCAACGGCATCCTCGACAGCGTCAAAGGGGAGCTGATGCGTCCGGTGCGATGAGACCTGCCTGTGCACGCCGATCTGCATCTACACACGCATTTCTCCGACGGCACGTATTCGCCTGAGGAGTTGGCCGCTCACGCCGTCCGGTACCGGCTGCGCGCGGTCGCCTTGACCGATCACGACACGGTCGAAGGCTGCGCCCGCATGGCCGTGGCCTGTCAGCAGCTTGGACTCGAATTCATCCCCGCCGCCGAACTGACCACGGAGTTGGAGGGCCAGGAACTCCATATCCTTGGCTACTTCCTCGATCCTGAAAACTCGCTGCTCCTCGAACAGCTCGCCCGGTTCCAGGAAGTGCGCCGCCAGCGCATTCATGAGATGGTGGGGCGCCTGAACTCGATGAAGATCCCGCTGCAGGTGGAAGCGGTGATGACCCTGGCCAATTGCCGCGCCCCCGGCCGCCCTCATATCGCCCGGGCTCTGGTCCAAGGCGGCTGGTGCAGCAGCCTCGACGAAGCCTTCGAGCGCTTCTTGAAAAAGGGCAAACCCGCCTGGGCGCCCAAATTCAAAATCTCCGCGCCCGACGCCATCGGCCTAATCCACCAGGCGGGCGGACTGGCCGCGCTGGCCCATCCCGGCATCAACCATAGCGACGAGCTGATCCCCGAATTGGCCGCCGCCGGCATGGATGGGCTCGAATGTTTTCATTCCAAGCATTCCACGTCGAACACACAGCGGTATTTGGAAATCGCCGAACAAAACCAACTGCTGGTGACGGGGGGGTCCGATTGCCACGGCATGAGCAAGGGCGAGCCGCTGATCGGCAGCATCCGGATTCCATACGGGTGCGTGGAACGCATGCGCGAGCGCGTCGAACAACGAGCGCTCGAACGCAGCTTGCTGCTTGCTCGCACCTCGCCGCCCGCCTCTTAACCTCTAACCTTCCGCCCACGATGGGACTGTTCCAAAAATTCAAGGCCGGTCTGCAAAAGACACAGGCCAAACTCTTCCACGAGATCAAACGCATCGTCACGCTCTCCCCCAAGCTGACGGGCTCGTCCATCGAAGAGCTCGAAGCCGCTCTGCTCGCCGCCGACCTCGGCACTGCCGTAACCCACCAAATCACCACCGAAGTCCGCAAAGCCTACGAAACTCAAGGACGCTCCGGCCTTGAGCTGTTTGCCATCGCCCAGCGCGAAGTTGAAAAAAGTCTCAACGCCATCGGCAACGAACTCCGCCGCCAATCGAACGGCCTCACGGTGGTCTCGATCGTCGGGGTCAATGGAACCGGCAAGACGACCACCTCCGCCAAGCTGGCCCGCTGGCTCCAGGGACGCGGCCAGACTGTGATGCTGGCGGCTTGTGACACCTTCCGCGCCGCGGCCATCGAGCAACTCAAACTCTGGGGCGCGAAATTGGACGTGCCGGTCATCGCTGGCGCCTATAACGCCGACCCCGCTGCGGTGGCCCATGACGCCGTGGTCGCCGCCCAGGCGCGTCAGGCCGATTATCTCCTCATCGATACGGCCGGACGGTTGCATACCAAGAGTAACCTCATGCAAGAGCTGCAAAAGGTGCATCGCGTCATGGACAAAAAGCTGCCGGGCGCGCCGCATGAGACTCTGCTGGTTCTCGATGCCACCACCGGGATGAACGCGTTGAACCAAACCCGTGAGTTTCACAAGGCTGTCAAACTGACCGGACTCGTCATCACCAAACTCGACGGCACCAGCAAAGGCGGCATGGTGGTCGCGATCCAAAACGAGCTCGGACTGCCCATTAAATTCGTCGGACTCGGCGAACAAGCCGACGACCTGCAGCCCTTCGATGCTCAGCAATTTGCCGAGGCCTTGTTCACAGCCAGCGAGGAAACTCCCTCCGGCCCCGCATGAGCCGGCCTTCGCCCTCCGCGCCACGGCGCGGCCGGACCGAGGCGGACGAAAAGTTCATGCGCCGCGCCCTGGCGCTGGCCCGACGCGCGGAAGGCGCCACCAGCCCCAATCCCCTCGTGGGCGCTGTCTTGGTTCGGGCGGGACGCATCCTGGGCGAGGGCTGGCATCGCCGGGCCGGCCAACCCCACGCCGAAATCGAAGCCTTGAACGCGGCCGCCCGTCGCGGCCACTCGGCCCGCGGCGCCACGCTTTTCGTCACCCTCGAGCCTTGCTGCACTCAAGGACGCACTCCTCCTTGCACCGAGGCTATCCTCCGCGCCGGGGTCCGTGCTGTGGTCGTGGCCACCCGCGATCCCAACCCGCTCCACGCCGGACGCGGACTTCGCCTTCTCCGTCGCAGCGGGCTCGATGTGCGCGTCGGAGTGTTGGCCGCTGAAGCCGCCCGGCTGAACGAATCGTTCTTTCATTGGATCGTTCACCGCACGCCTTTCGTGACCGTCAAAGCCGCGATGACGTTGGATGGCAAGATCGCCACCGCCACCGGCGAATCGAAATGGATCACCGGCCCCCACGCCCGCGCGGAAGGAATGCGCCTTCGCGCCCGCCACGACGCCATCCTGGTTGGCGTGAATACCATTCTCGCAGACAACCCAGCTTTGACTATTCGTGGTTTGCCAGACGCAAAAGGAAAGCCCGCCTTGCCGGTGCGCCCGCGGGCGTTGCGACGGGTCATCCTCGATTCCCGCGCGCGGACTCCGATAACGGCATCCGTCGTCGCCGACGCGTCCGCTACTTCCACCATCATCGTGGTCGGACGCAATGCCCCTGCCGCGCGCGTCGCTGCGCTGACGAAGCGGATCGATGTTTGGCGCGCACCGCAACGGCGCCAGCGTCTGGATCTGGCCTGGGTTCTCCGCCGCCTGGGACAGGAGCAACTGACGAGCGTGTTGGTGGAGGGCGGTGGCGAGGTGAACGCGTCGTTCCTGCTCGGCGGCTTTGCCCAGCGCGTCGCTTTCTTTTATGCACCGAAGATTTTAGGCGGCACCGGCTCCCGCAAGGCCGTCGGTGGCGAAGGCGCGCGTAAATTGTCCGAGATCGTGACGCTGCACGAAGTGGAGTGGAAACGCGTCGGGGAAGATTTAATGATGACCGCGAGGGTCGGCAGCCCGGCAATTTAGCCGATATCGGGTCGGGACGGATTGGAGTTGGGCGATGCTAAACGGGCGTCACCCGCCGGCACAGAACGTTTGGGGCGGTGCGGCGCCCTCTGCCGTCTTGACAAACCCGGCTGGAATGATTCACCTGTCACTTTGTGAATCACGATTCATTTTCTGACGTGGACATCACCGCGTTGCCCCGGCGGCAGCGGGATCGGCTGCGCCGGAGAGTGGATATTCTGCGGGCGGCGGAGCATGTCTTTGCCGAGCGGGGTTATCACAAAGCCTCCATCGAGGAGATCGCCGAGGCGGCGGAATACGGCACCGGCACGGTCTATCTGTATTTCAAGGACAAGGAGGCGCTCTACCTGGATTTGTTCGAGGAAAAGGTGCGGGAGCTGATTGCGTGGATTGAGCAGCAGATCGGCGGGGAGGCGCATCCGGTGCGCGCGTTGCGGCGCCTGGTGCAGGCACGCATGGATTACTTTGAGCGCAATCGCGCCTTCTTCCAAATCTACGTGCGCGAGGGCATGAACCTGGGCTGGAGCAAACACCAGCGCTGGGAGGGCATTCGCCGGCTGTATGAGGATTACTTGGAATTGCTCACCCGTCTTATTCAGGGCGGCCAGCGCCGCCGCCTGCTGCGGAAGGAAGACCCGCGGCGCCTGGCCATCGCTCTTTCCGGGATGATGATTCAGTTGACTCAGGATTGGCTGCAAAGCAAGGGCGACCGGCCGTTGACGGATCAGGTGGAGTTCGTGCTGGAGCTGTTTCTGCAGGGCGCGCGCCACGGGGAAGGGGAGGCGGGCTTATGAGCCAGCGCTTTATCATCGGCTGCTGCAGTGCGGCCGCGCTCATTGCGGGGTGCAGCGTGGGGCCAAACTATCATCCGGCCAAAGTGACGCTGCCTGGCGAGTGGGCGGAGGCGGGGGCGGGGGGCACAACCAACCGCGAGCCGTCGTCGGTCCTGGCTGAGTGGTGGCGGACTTTTTCGGACCCCCAATTGGACGCGCTGATTGAACGGGCGACGCTGGACAATCAGGATCTGAAAGCGGCCACGGCGCGTCTGCGTGGCGTGCGGGCGCTGCGCGGAGCGGTGGTGGCCGACTTCCTGCCGACGATAGACGCGAATGCTTCCTACACCACCGCGCGGCGGAGTGAGAATGCGTTGGCGTTTCCCGTCCGGCTGATCGACACGCAGATCTACCAGATTGGCTTCGATGCGACCTGGGAGATTGATATCTTTGGTGGCAAGCGCCGGAGTCTGGAGTCGGCGAACGCGGAGTTGCAAGCGGCGGGCGAGGAGCGGCGCAACGTCCTGGTGTCGGTGCTGGCCGAGGTGGCGCGCAATTACATGGAACTGCGCGGCGCGCAGCGACGCCTGGAGATTGCCGGCGAAAATCTTCGCGCGCAGCAGGACGTGCTGGAGATTGCCCAGCAGCGATTGCGCGCCGGGCTGGGCAGTGATCTCGAAGTGGCGCAGGCCGGCGCCGTGCTCGCGGCGACCCGTTCCGAAGTGCCCACCCTGGAAACGCTCGAAAAGCTGCTCATCCACCGCTTGAGCGTTCTGCTGGGCCAGCCGCCGGCCGCGCTGCAGGCGGAACTCCAAACCAAATCGCCCATTCCTCCGGTGCCTCCCGAGGTTCCGGCCGGGCTGCCGTCCGACCTGCTGCGCCGCCGCCCCGACGTTCGTCGCAGCGAACGACAATTGGCTTCCGCCACGGCCCGCATTGGGGTGACGGTGGCGGAGTTGTTCCCCAAGTTTTTTCTTACCGGCTCGGCCGGATTCCAAAGCCTGGAGACCGCCAACTTGCTCTCGCCCGGAAGCCAATACTGGTCCGCCGGCCCCAGCGTGCGCTGGCGATTGCTGGAGTATCCCCGGTTGCGGGCGCAGATCCGCGCGCAGACAGCCGCACAGGAAGAGGCGCTGGCCCAGTTCCATCAGACCGTTCTGCTCTCACTGGAGGAAGTGGAGAACGCGCTGGTCTCGTACACGAAAGAAAAAGTGCGCTACACGTCCTTGACCGAGGAAGTTGCCGCCGATCGCCGGGCGCTGGAGTTGTCCACTCAAACCTACCAGGCCGGGCTCGGAGACTTTCTGAATGTGCTCGTGGCGGAGCGTGCGCTTTATCAGGCCGAGGACGATTTAATCCAGAGTCAACGCGCCGTCAGCGTTTACCTCGTCGCGCTCTACAAAGCGTTGGGCGGCGGGTGGGAGACGGAGGCGAACGCCAACCCGGACGCGGCGAAGGCAACGAATACGGCGCAACAAATCGACACCAAATCCCGGGGCGAATCGCGAATCGCGAATCGGGAATAACGAGGCGAGCGGCGGGGTGGTGAATGGCGAATGGCGAGTGGCCAGTGGCCAGCGGCGATTGAGTGAATTTAACTTTATGTCGAGACAGCTTGAACACGACGGGCCAAGCGCTACGCCGACAGCGCCACCAGTTCGGCGCGCGCGCGCGCCGTGGCTGGTGAGCGCACGGCTCGCTCTGTTGGCCGCTCTGGCGCTTTATGCTTCCGGATGCACCCGTCGCGACAACAAACCCCAGGGCGCGCGCGGTCCGGTGGCAGTGCCAGTGGAGGTGGCGGTGGCGGTCGAAAAAGATGTTCCCATTCGGCTGGAGACCATCGGGACAGTCCACGCGTATGCGAGCGTGTCGGTGAAACCACGCGTGGATGGCCAGTTGGGGCAGGTCGGATTCAAGCCGGGGGAGGAAGTGAAGAAGGGCGATTTGATATTTCAAATTGAGCCGCGGGCCTTTGAGGTGGCGCTGCAGCAAGCCGAGGCGGTTCTGGCGCGCGATGAGGCTTCCCTGCGCAACGCCGAAAGCGAGATGCGTCGCACCGACGAACTCGCCAACACCAAGGCGGTTTCCGCTGCGCTCGTCGACGCCAACCGCTCCAAAGTGGCCTCGTTGCACGCCACCGTGGAGGCCGATAAAGCGGCCGTCGAAATTGTCAAGGTGCAGCTTTCGTATTGTTCCATCCGTTCTTCCATCAACGGCCGGGTCGGCTTGCTGCTGGTGGATGCCGGCAATGTCATCAAGAACAACGAGACGATCCTGGCGGTGATAAATCAGACGCGACCCATCTATGCCGATTTCGCCGTGCCGCAGCAATTCCTGGGCGAGGTGCGCACCGCTCAGGAACTGGGGCGCCTGCGCGTTTCGGCCGCGCTGCCGCAAAACACCAATCATCCGGCCCACGGCCATCTCGAAGTGATCAACAACCAGGTCGATGCGGCCACCGGCACGATTCTGCTCCGTGCCACCTTCCCCAATGCGGACGAGCTGCTTTGGCCGGGCCAGTTGGTCAACCTCACGCTGGTCCTTGGCCTCCTCACCAATGCCGTGGTGGTGCCGTCGCCCGCCGTCCAGAGCAGTCAGGGCGGGGAGTTTGTGTTCATCGTTAAGCCCGATTCAACGGTGGAAAAAAGCCCGGTTCTGCTCGGCCCGGTTAGGGGCGGTGAAGCGGTAATCCAGCGCGGCGTGCGGGCGGGGCAGACGGTGGTGACCGACGGCCAATTGCGGTTGATCCCGGGCGCCACGGTGCGCACGAACGCCCCCGAGAGCGAGGCATCGCCCAAGCCGGCGGAGGGCAAGCGCTCATGAACCTGCCGGAGCTGTTTATTCGGCGGCCCGTCATGACCACGCTGGTCATGTCGGGAATTCTGCTCTTCGGCATTGTCAGCTATCGGTATTTGCCGGTAAGCGACTTGCCCAATGTCGATTATCCCACCATCCAGGTCTCCGCCAGCCTCCCCGGGGCCAGTCCGGAGACCATGGCCTCCGCCGTGGCCACGCCTTTGGAGCGGCAGTTCTCGACCATCGCGGGCATTGATTCGATGTCGTCGGTCAGCGCGCAAGGCCTGACGCAAGTCACTATTCAATTTGCCTTGTCACGCAACATCGATGCCGCAGCGCAGGATGTGCAATCGGCCATCTCGAAGGCTTCCCGGCAGCTCCCCCCAGGAATGCCGACACCGCCCACGTTCAACAAGGTGAACCCTGCCGATCAGCCGATCCTGTTCATGGCGCTGCAATCGGATACCTTGCCGCTTTCCGCCGTGGACGAATATGCCCAGACGCTTCTGGCGCAGCGCATCTCGATGGTGGACGGAGTGGCGCAAGTCTCGGTGTTCGGGGCGCAGACCTACGCGGTGCGGGTGCAATTGGATCCGAGCGCGCTGGCCAGCCGGGGCATCGGCATCGATGAAGTGCACACCGCCCTGGCCGAAGCCAACGTCAATCTCCCGAGCGGAACGCTCTACGGGTCGCACCAGGCGTTCACCGTTCAGGCCAACGGCCAGCTCTTCAAGGCCGCCGAATATCGCCCCCTCATCGTCGCGTATCGCAACGGATTGCCCGTCCGCCTTCAGGAACTCGGGCGTGTGCTCGATAGCGTCCAGAACGACAAGCTCGCCAGTTGGGTCAATGGCACCCGGGCCATCGCCCTGTCCGTGCAGCGCCAGCCCGGTCAGAACACCGTGCGCATTGTGGATGACATCCGGCGGATTATGCCGGCCTTGCGTGCGCAGCTTCCCGCGGCCGTGAAATTCGATGTGCTTTACGACCGTTCGCTGACCATTCGCGACTCGGTCCACGACGTCCAATTCACCCTGGTCCTCACGGCCTGCCTCGTCGTTCTTGTCATCTTCCTTTTCCTCCGCAACCTCTCCGCCACCATCATCCCGAGCCTGGCGTTGCCGATGTCGATCATCGGCACTTTTGCCGTCATGTATCTGCTCGGATACAGCGTCGACAATCTTTCGCTGATGGCGCTGACGCTCTCCGTCGGGTTCGTGGTCGATGACGCCATCGTCATGCTGGAGAACATCGTCCGGCATATTGAAACGGGCGTGCCGGTTTTCGAGGCGGCGCTCCGGGGCTCACGAGAAATCGGATTCACGATCATTTCGATGACCCTGTCGCTCTCGGCCGTGTTCATACCGGTGTTGTTCATGGGCGGGATCCTTGGACGATTGTTGCACGAGTTTGCCATGACCATCGGCATGGCCGTGCTGGTCTCAGGATTTGTTTCGCTCACTTTAACGCCAATGCTCTGCAGCCGGTTCGTGCGCGGACATCAGCACCAGGTTCGTCACGGCCGGGCGTATCGCCTGAGCCAGGGCGTCTTCGACGGGATGTTGCGCGCCTACGAGTGGAGCCTTCAACACGTGCTGCGCCATCGCGTGTTGACCATGATGGTTTCGGCTTTGGTGCTGGCGGGAACCGTTTATCTCTTCGTTGTGATTCCCAAAGGATTTTTCCCAAGCGAAGACACCGGGCAGGCCTTTGCGGTGACGGAAGCCGGCCAGGATATATCTTTTGAATCGTTAGCCCGCCACCAGCAGGCCGTCATGCGCGTGCTGGATCAAGACACCAACATTCTGAATTACACTTCATCCATCGGCGCGAGCGGCCCGACCACCACGCCGAACAACGGGCGAATTTTCATCCGTCTTAAACCGCGCTCCACGGGGCGGCCGCACGTGGACCAGGTCATTCAGGGGCTGCGCCGGAAGCTCGGGTCGCTCCCGGGCATCAATGTCTTCTTGCAAAATCCGCCGCTCATCCGCATCGGCGGCACGATCACAAAAAGCCTCTATCAATTCACCATTCAAGGCCCTGACCTGAACGAGCTCTACCGCTGGGCGCCCATCGTCCAGTCCAACATGATGACCCTGGACGGTTTCCAGGATGTCTCCAGCGATTTGCAGATCAGCAGCCCGCAGGTTCGCGTCGCTATCGACCGCGACAAAGCCCGGGTCTTGGGGGTCACCGCCAACCAGATCGAAAACGCGCTCTACGACGCCTACGGCTCGCGCCAGGTCTCCACCATTTATGCTCCCGTCAACCAGTATTGGGTTGTGATGGAAGTCTTGCCGGAACATCAGCGGGACCCGTCCGCGCTGGCGCAATTGTACATCCGTTCCGGCTCCGGGGCGCTGGTTCCCCTGCAGGCGGTGGCGAATTTCTCGCGCGCGGCCGGCCCGCTCACGGTCAATCACTTTGGCCAGCTCCCGTCCGTCACCATCTCGTTCAACCTCGCCCCGGGTGTTTCCCTGGGCACCGCGGTGGATGACGTCAACGCGATGCTCACCGAGATCCATCTTCCGGCAACGCTCAGCGCGGGCTTCCAAGGCGCCGCCCAGGTCTTTGAATCGTCCTTGCGCGGCATGGGGATTCTGTTGCTGATGTCCATTCTGGTCATCTACATCATCCTGGGGATCCTCTACGAGAGCTTCATTCATCCCATCACGATTTTGTCCGGACTCCCTTCGGCCGGGTTCGGTGCGTTGCTCACGTTGATGCTCTTCCGCATCGACCTCAACATTTACGCCTTCGTGGGTCTGATCATGCTGGTGGGCATTGTGAAGAAAAACGCCATCATGATGATCGACTTCGCCCTCGATGCCCAACGCCAGGGCAAGGCGCCTTTCGACGCCATCTATCAGGGCTGCGTCATGCGGTTTCGCCCCATTATGATGACCACCATGGCTGCCCTGATGGGAACGTTGCCAATTGCCTTCGGCTACGGCGCCGGGGGCGAAGCGCGGCAGCCACTCGGCCTCGCAGTCGTGGGCGGATTGGTGGTGTCCCAACTCCTCACTCTTTTCATCACGCCGGTTATCTATCTGTATTTGGAGTCATTTCAGTCGTGGATGGCCCGGCATATTCCCTGGGCGCGTCCCCGGGAGGCGTCACCGCCGGCGGCGAGCGGCGGTCTGCCGAATGCCGCAGGGTGAGCGATGCGTTTAGGCCGTCGGCATGTCCGCAACGCGGCTTGCGTCGACAATTGCCCACTCCTGACGTCATGATTCTTCGATGAGATCCCGTTTGTGGCGCGTCTGTATGCCGATGTTTTTTCGATTTGGGTACCAACGGTTCGTTACTGTATTGGCGTCTCCGGCATGCATCGGCGTCGCCGCTCTTGTGCTTCCGTTCGCGGTCCCGGCTGCGGATTGGCCCCATTGGCGCGGGCCGGAACGAACTGGCCTCTCCACGGAATCGGGCTGGCTGGACAGATGGCCGGCCGAAGGGCCCAAGGTGGCGTGGCGGGGCCAGGTCGGGCTCGGTTTCTCCTCTTTCGCGGTCGCGCAGGGGCGTGTCTTCACCCTGGGGCACGCCGATGGCAAAGACAGCGTCTTCTGCTTCGACGCCGAGAGCGGACGGGAACTCTGGCGGCATAGCTATCCTGCTGAACTGGGCGACAAGTTCTTTGATGGCGGAACCACGGGCACCCCGGCCGTGGATGGCGCACGCGTTTACGCGTTGAGTCGCTGGGGCGACACGTTCTGCCTTCAAGCGGC
>Ga0070686_100002320_pt1 | contig 10508 bp, 8 predicted proteins | sample KBSS23LmetaG_FD_65654 | JGI IMG/M metagenome (GOLD analysis project Ga0070686, IMG submission 65654) | Switchgrass rhizosphere microbial communities from Kellogg Biological Station, Michigan, USA - KBS S2-3L metaG | ecosystem: Host-associated > Plants > Roots > Rhizosphere ...
AGATCGTCCTCGTGGAACGCCATCGTGTAGCGGCCGCTGCCGGCGACGATCGCGTGGAACATGTTGCGCATCGCGCCGAGACGAACCGGGTTGCGATGATAGCGAACGCGCTCGTCGCCGAGGCCGGCGACGTAGTCCCGATACTCGTCGGACTCGCCGTCGTCGTAGAGCGTGACCTCGACGTCGCGAAACGTCTGCGCGCGGATCGCGTCCAGGCACCGCCGCGCGTACTCCAGCTGGCGGTAGCACGGGATGTTGATGGAGACGAGCGGCGTCAGGGTCCGACCAGCCATTGCTGCGGAAGCACGAAATCGCCGTCGTGGACGTTGCTGATGCCGTGGCCGGTGTTGAACAGATCGCAGCGCTCGATGGTGAAGCCGATGGCCTTCGACCACGCGTCCCAGCGCGCGACGTTCCAGACGCCCACGCTGAAGCTCAGCGCGTAGGCCCCTTCGGTGAGCGGCAACGGTCCGACCCGGCAGACGAAGTGCTGGTCCTCGGCGCGATAGTAGGTGTTTTGCACCGGGTTGGCCGCGCCGAAACTGACCACGTGGTCGTCGTCGTTGAGCAGCTTGAACTCGACGGTGTACGAGTTCTCCGGCGCAGGCCCGCTGGCCCACAGATGGATCTCCATCGTCTCGCCGGCGTCGAAGCGGCTGGTCGCGGTGCCGGAGGTGTTGCGCAGCTCGACCCGGCGCAGGTGATAGCCGCGCGGCGGATGCGCGCGATCGACGGCGCCGCTCTGCACCGCGCCGTCGTGATGCTGCTGCTCGTATCGACGGGTCACATCGCCCGGCGTGCCGTCGTCGACGACGCGGCCGGCGCTGAGCAGCAGCGCGCGGGTGCACAGCTGCCGCACGCTCGTGAGATCGTGGCTGACGAAGAGGACCGTGCGGCCTTCGCTGCGGAGATCCTGCATCCGACCGAGGCAGCGGTTGCGGAAATGTACGTCGCCGACCGACAGCACTTCGTCGACGATCAGGATCTCCGGATCGAGATGCGCCGCGACGGAAAACGCGAGGCGGACGAACATGCCGCTGGAGTAGTGCTTCACCGGCGTGTCGATGAACGCCTCGAGCTCCGCGAACGCGACGATGGCGTCGAACTTCCGGCGGATCTCAGTGCGGTACATCCCCAGAATCGCGCCGTTCAGGAAGACGTTTTCGCGGCCGGTGAGCTCGGGATGAAACCCGGTGCCGACCTCGAGCAGGCTCGACACGCGGCCGGTCAGATCGACAAAGCCGGTCGTCGGCGCCGTGATCCGCGACAGGATCTTCAGGAGCGTACTCTTGCCGGCGCCGTTTGGTCCGACGATCCCGATGACTTCGCCGACGCCGACGGTGAAGCTGACGTCCTGCAGCGCCCAGAACTGCGTCGCGTCGTCGGCGTGGCCGGACAGATGGCGGAAGCGCCGCCATGGCGCCAGCATCATCGACGTCAGCGACTCGCGGAAGGTCGTGTTGCCGAGCTGCCGCGCGCCGATGGTGTAGCGCTTTCCGAGCTTCTCGATCGCGATCGCGTCAGATGACATCGGCAAACCGCCGCTCGACCTGGAGGAAGTAGCGCACGCCGACGAAGGCGAGAATCGCCGTCGCGATCGTCGAGATCGCGATCACGCCGAGGGGAAACGGGCCGCCGAGCAGGCTGGTGCGGAACCCGCTGATCATCCCGGCGATCGGGTTGATGGCGTACCACCAGCGGTACTGCGGTGGAATGATGTCGAGCGTGTAGAGCACCGGCGAGGCGAACAGCCACAGCTGGATCACGAACGTGAGCACGTAGCGCACGTCGCGGTAGGTGACGATCAGCGCGGCGAACAGCACGCCGGCGCCGGTGGCGGCGATTATCGTGCCGGCGACGAAGAGCGGCATGGTCACGATCCGCCAGGTCGGGGCGACGCCGTACGCAGCCATCATTACCGCCAGCACCAGAAACGAGATCGCGAAGTCGACGAGGCTCGAGACGATCGAGGAGGCCGGCACCAAGATGCGCGGAAAGTAAACCTTGGTGATGAGATGACTGCTGCCCACCATGCTGTTGGCGGCGAGCGTCACGGCGTTGCTGAAGAAGGTCCACGGCATCATGCCGACGAAGACGTGCAGCGCGTAGGGTCCCGAGACCTGGCGCGACATGCCGCCGAACCGGCCGAACAGCAGGGCGAAGAAGAAGGTGGTCAGCAGCGGCTGGATCACCGCCCACAGCGCGCCGAGCACGGTCTGCTTGTAGCGGACCTTGACGTCGCGCCAGACGAAGAAGAACAGCAGCTCTCGATATTCGCGCAGCTCTGCCAGATTGAGCATCTGCCAGGAGCGCGGCGCTTCGAGTCTGAGCGTGCGGCGCGCCGGCTGCGACACAGGGACTACCAGCATCTTATCGGCTATCGTCCTCCGCCGGTTGCGGCTTTAGGGGCGCTCGAGCGGCGTCGCCGCGCGCACGGGCACGTCGAGCGCATCCCCCTTGTAGAACACCTTCTCGAGAAACAGCCCCGACGCCGGCGCCGTCAGCCGCGCCGGCGCCTCTGACCCTCCGGCGAGCATCGTCGCGACCGCGTCGACCGGCAGGCCGCCGCGGCCGATTTCGACGAGGACGCCGACGATGCGGCGGACCATCTTCCAGAGGAAGTGCGATCCCTGCACGCTGATCAGGATGAGGTGACCCTCGCCGCCGACGTCCACATGATCGACCAGCACGCGCGTCGACGGCGGTTCGTCCCCCTCGTCGCGGGCGTCGGCGGCGGCAAAGGAACGAAAATCGCGCAGGCCGACGAACGACCGCGCCGCCTCGCGCATGCGCCCCGCGTCAATCGCTTCCTTCACCCACCACACGTACGGCTTCGCGAACGCGGTGCGGCGGGTCGCCACCTGATAGAGGTAGCGCCGCGCCACGGCGTCGTGCCGCGCATGGAACCGATGCGGGACCTGCGCCGCGGCGAGGATGTTGATGTCGGCCGGCAGTTCGTCGTTGAGCCGCCGCCGCAAGCTCTCGGGCGGCAGCGTCGTGCTGACGTCGAGGTGGGCGATCTGCGCCAGCGCGTGGACGCCGGCGTCAGTACGACCCGAGCCGTAGAGCTCGAAGTCGTTGCGCCGGGTGACGCTGCGCACCGCACGATCGATCTCGCCCTGGACGGTCCGCGCGTTCTTCTGAATCTGCCAGCCGCTGTACCGCGTTCCCGCGTACTCGATCGTCAGCTTGAAGCGGGGCACGCGCCATTCTATCCGCGCCGCGCCGCCGCTTCCGGTGGTCGTATAATCCGGTCGCTATGACGGAGTCGTCGCCGGGCCCGCGCCTGCACATCACCGACGCGCTCGGCCCGCGCACGGTCAACATCGACAAGCCGCTGTTCACGATCGGCCGGCGCAGCGAGACCGACCTGCGGCTGGCCGGCGCCGACATCTCGCGCGTCCACGCCGAAATCTCCTGCGACAACGGCACCTGCGTGATCCGCGACAAGCAGTCGCGCTTCGGCACCTTCGTCAACGGCGAGAAGATCACCGAACGGGTCCTCGCCCACGGCGATCAGCTGCGCCTCGGCCAGGCCGGCGACACCGAGATCGTCTTCTACGTCGACGACGACGCGCCGTCGGTCGAGGACAGCGTGGTCTCGGCGGCGACCGAGCTGCGCCAGATGGCGGCGCTCCTCGAGGGCCTGCGCGCGCTCGGATCGGGCCGCGTCCTCGACGAAGTGCTCGCGATGGTGCTCGACTCGGCGATCGAGGTGACCGGCGCCGACCGCGCCTTCATCATGCTCGCCAATCGCGAGAAGACGCTCGAGCTCGAGTTCAAGCTGGCCCGCGCCCGCGGCAAGGTGACGCTGCCCGGCAAGACCTTCGAAACCAGCCGCAAGATTCCCGAATCGGTCTTCGCCACCGGGCAGCAGACGATCGTCGAGGATCTGCTCGACGGCGATCTCAAGCAGACGCACAACGTCACCGTGGCGCTCGGGATCCGTCACGTGCTGTGCACGCCGCTGCGCCTGGTGCGCTACGTCGAGCGCGCCGATCAGAAGCTCCCGACCGAGATCATCGGCGTCCTGTATCTCGACAGCCGCGAGCGCGCGACGCTGCGGTCGCTGAAGGTCCAGTCGGCGCTCGAGACGCTGTCGGCGGAAGCGGCCCTCGCCATCGAGAACGCGCGTCTCTATCGCGAAGCGCTCGACAAGGCGAAATTCGAGCAGGAACTCAAGGTGGCGGCCGCCATTCAGCAGTCGCTGCTGCCGCCGGGCAACCGCGAGGGACCGTTCTTCTCCACGGCCGCCGCGTCGATTGCCTGCCGCGCCGTCGGCGGCGACTTTTTCGACTACGTCGATCTCGCCACCAACCGCTTCGGCTTCATCCTCGGCGACGTCGCCGGGAAGGGGTCGCCGGCGGCGCTGCTGGCGTCGGCGGTGCTCGGGATGTTCAGCGCGGAGGCAACCTACCAGTCCAGCCCGGCGCCGCTCATCACCCGGTTGAACCACGGCCTGTTCCGCCGTGCGATCGAATCGCGCTTCCTCACCACGTTCTACGGCATCCTCGGCGCCGACGGTACATTCACCTATTGCAACGCCGGCCACAATCCGCCGCTGCTGGTCTCCGCATCCGGCATCCGGCGCCTCGATCAAGGCGGGGTCGTGCTCGGCCTGTTCGAGCAGGCCGCCTTCGAGGAGGAGACGCTGACGCTCGAGAAGGGCGATCTGATCATCGCCTTCAGCGACGGCGTCACCGAAGCGATGAACCCCGACAACGAGGAGTTCACCGACGACCGACTGCTCGCCTGCGCCAACGCCCATCGCGGCGAGCCGCCGCAGCAGATCATGAACGCGCTGCTCGGCGACGTGCAGACGTTCTGCGCCGGCGCGACGCAGAGCGACGACGTCACGGTCGTGATGGTCCGCTACAACGGCGCCGCGGGTCGGTAGTGTCCGGCTTCAGCCGGACCGTCGCCGGCCTTGACGGCTGATTGTGGGATCAGAGCTCGAACGCGAAGACCGCAGTTCGCGTCACCGATCTCGACGCTAACGGAACGTCGCGAGGACGGCTTTGTCGACTGCGCATTTCAGGGTGCGCGCTTTGCCCGCGAGCTCGATCGTGATGTCCTCGGTCGGCGCGAACGGGGCGAAGTCGAAGATGAACTTGCCGCCGCCGCCAGATTCGAGCGACTGCGTCACCGGCTTCACGACCCGCCCGCCGCGCGCGATGGTGACGGCGGCGATCGGATTTTTGGCGCCGGCCGCCGGCGTCACGCCGACCGTGATCCGCGTCCGCTGCGCGTCGGCATAGCTCGGCGTCGGCGGCTCCTGCTTTTTCTGCACCGCCTGCCACACTTCGTACGCGACCTGTTTGTAGGGCGTGTACATCGCGAGCGTGAAGTCCGGGTTCTTGCAGAGCCCGGTGTCCCAGAACACGCACGGCGGGTTGGCGCCGCCCTGTTTTCCGCACGCGATCGCGTTGTAGAAACTGTCGCGGCTGATCGCCTGAATGCCTTTGTCCCACGGCGGCGTCACCGGGCCCTTCGGCGCCTGAGCCTTGATCTGCGAGCCGCTCGCCTGAAAGGCTCGCGCTCCGATCCCGTGCGCCGCCGTTCCCATCGATAACGAGAGCATCAGGATCGAGCGCAGCCATGTCGGTCGCATGCCGCCTATCCTAACGCGCGCCGTCGGCCTTCGTCTTGCGATCACCCGTCCGGGAGGGACTGAACAGATGGCCATCACGGATCAAATCGCACTCTCGAAAACGATCAGCCCGGCGCAGCACGCGGTGCTCGACTACGGCGTCGCCGCCACGTTCTTCGCGCTCGGCATGCGTTATCGGAATCGTCATCGCGCCGCGTCGACCCTGGCATTCATCAACGGCGGGATGGTGCTCGGCATGTCGATGCTCACCAAGTACCCTGGCGGCGTGTGGCCGACGATCAGCTTCAAGACCCACGGCACCATGGACGTGGTCCAGGCAGGGCTCGCCGGCTTCGGACCGCTGCTGTTCGGCTTCGCCGACGAGCCCGAGGCGAAGACGTTCTACGCGCAGGCGGCCAGCGAAATCGGGGTGATCGCTAACACCGACTGGAACGCCCGCGCGGCTCGAGGAATGACCGCTTGAACTTGCGGACCTGACCGTCGGCGAACGCGACCTCGACGTTGTCGCCGTCGAATCCGCGAATCTCGCCGTCGCCGTATTCCGCCACCGCGACCTTCTGGCCGCGGCGCAGGCGTGGCGCGGCGCGTCGATCCGCCGGCGGCAGCGGACTGTCGGCCGGCTGCGGAAATATCGCCGCGGCCGGCGGCGGCGCGACGTCCCACTCGGCCGGGTGGACGCAGTTGTCGCACGCGCCGCACCTGTAGTCAGGCGGACGCTCGCCGTCGCCAAAGTAGTCGAGGAGGAACTTCCACCGGCAGCCGGGCGACTGCGCGTAGAGCATCATCCGCTCGAGCTTCTCCTCGTCGCTCTCCCGGCGCGCCTCGTCTTCACGCAGCTTCGCGTCGACGTCGGCCGCCGCGAGGCCTTTGCGCGCCAGGCGCGTCCGCACGCCGCGATGGCGGCCGGCGATGAAGTAGCGGTGGATGCGGCGGTCCTCGACGCGGAACAGCAGCACGCAGCGCGCGTCGTCGCCGTCGCGTCCGGCGCGCCCCGCCTCCTGGTAATAGGCTTCGAGCGATCCGGGAATCGCGTAGTGGATCACGAACCTGATGTCCGGTTTGTCGATCCCCATCCCGAACGCATTGGTGGCGACGATCGCCTTCAGCTCGCCGGCCATGAACCGTTCCTGGTTGTCGTGCCGCTCGCGGCGGCCGAGGCGTCCGGTGTAGCGCGCCACCGGAAAACCAACCGCGTTCAGCTCGTGCTCGATCTCCTCGACCTGCTTCAACGACGCGGCATAGACGATGCCCGACCCGTCGACGTCGCGGAGCAGTTCGACGAGCCGCACCCGTTTGTCGTCCTCGCTGGCCGTGCGCAGCACCTCGAGCTTCAGGTTGGGACGGAAGATCCCGGTGTTGACGACGTTCGGCGTCCGCAGGCCGAGCGCCTGCACGATGTCGTCGATCACCTGCGGCGTCGCGGTTGCGGTGAGCGCCAGCACCGGCGGGTGGCCGAGGCGTTCGATCGCCGTATGCAGGTCGAGATACGCCGGCCGGAAATCGTGCCCCCACTGCGACACGCAGTGTGCTTCGTCGACGACGATGAAGTCGATCGGGTTGCGGCCGAGCGCGGTGACGAACTCAGGATCGTTGGCGAGGCGCTCTGGCGTCGTGAGGACGAACTCGGCGCGCCGCGTCCGGATCGCATCCAGCGACTCGCTGGCTTCGCGCGTCGTCAGCGCGCTGTTCACCTGCGATGCGTCGATGCCGAGCGCCGACAGCTTGTCGGTTTGATCTTTCATCAACGAGATGAGCGGCGAGACCACCACCGTGGTGCCGCGCAGGTGAAGGCCGGGAAGCTGGTAACACAGCGACTTGCCGCTGCCGGTCGGCATGACCGCGAGCGTATCGCGGCCGGCGAGGATTGATCGGACGACGTCAGCCTGTCCCGGGCGGAATTGCTCGACGCCGAAGACGCGGCGCATCGTGCGCTCGAGTTTGCGCGTCGAAACGGTCACCCGAAACCCGTCGCAATACGGGTGCCGCGTTCGCCTGTGCGCGCAGACCTCGTCGTTATGCGACCGCGACCGTGGCGGTCGCCGGATGCGCGGCGGCGGCGCTGAACGCGCCGCTCGCGATGTGCTCGCCGAGCGCGCGATAGCTTTCGAACTGCGATTCGGAGAACCACTGGTCGCCGGTCGACTCGTGCGGAAACTGCGTGTGGTGCGCGCGGTACTGCAGCACGTCGGTCGGCTCTTGTCCGGTCAGCGACGATTTCAGATAGATCAACACGCCTGCCGGTCCCGACGGATACCGGATCTCGCCGACGGCGTAGTGCATGCGGCTGAAGCCGTCGGGCCCGCGCCGGATCGGTTCGACGTCGATGTCGATGTCGACGCCGAAATCGATGCGGCACTTCCGGATGGCGTTGGCAAGGCCGCCGAACTGCATGTCGTGGTCTTCCTCGGCATCCGCCGCGATGACGACCGCGCAGCGGCGGCGGACCAGCTCGTAGATGCCGAGATTTTCGAAATGGCCGCCGTCCGACAGGTTGACGAACGCGCCGCGATCGTTGGTCTGGCCGAAGAGCTCGGCGACGAGATAGAGCAGTCCGTTGGCCGGCGACGATCGGCGCCACTTCCAGGCGCGGCGGGGGTTGCCCATCCACCATCCGAGCCGGGCGTTGAACACCGTCAACAGGAAGCCGGCGGCCGGTGAGGACTGCGCGCCCATGTTCGGGTTCGCGGCTGCGCCGGAGATGCTGATTGCGGTGCCGAGCGCGGGGCCGTTGTCGGCGCCGTAGGCATATTGCGCGGTCGGACGGTACGCGTACTTCCAGACCTGCGACATCAGGCTGGTGCCGCCGTTTTCAGTCGCGGCAAACCCAGAGTAGTACGGCGTGAACACGAAGGATTCGGCCTTGCGCTCCTGCCAGGCCAGGTTGTCGCCTTTGACCAGATTGAGCGCGACGTTGATGATCGGCACCGGCCCGGCATACACCACGTCGGCCGCCGGCGGCTTCGCGCTCGACGCCGCGCGCGGCGAACGGAGCGCTGCCAGCTTGACGTCGTCGTCGAGATCGAACCCGGTGAATCGATTCGGCTTGCGCCACGGGCCGCGCGACGCGCCGAGATAACAGCGCACCAGCCGGTTCTTGTAGAAGTGGTGCATCGAGAACTCGTTGACGTTGACGCGGAAGGCGAGCGCAAGCGCCACGGCGGCGACGATCAGGCCGATCACGAACAGCCGCGGCGCGTCGTCGACGCCGACCGTCCACGGGTTGGTGCGCAGCGCGTAGAGCAGGTTCGCCGGGTTCGCCTCGATGCGCAGGATGACGAGGCTGACGGCAATCGACACGGCGGCGATCAGGCCGGTCACGAAGACGTACATGCCAAGCGAGGCGAGCCGTGAACGCCATTCGGCGGCGCGTCGAGCCGTCTGGTTCGGCGCACTGTTCCGTGCGCCGCGGCCGGCGACGACGCCACCGACGGTCGAACCGATCCAGACGACGGCCGCGCCGACGCTGCGCCACGGCGCCGAGGCGATCCAGATCGGCACGTACACAGCAGCGACGAAAATTGCCGTCCAGGCGACCGAGTAGATCAGCAGCCAGGCGCCGAACCGTGACGTCCATTCGCGCCGCTCGTCGGGAAAATTGATCCCGAGCAGGCCGACGTGGGTCACCCCGACGATCGCCACCATCAGCACCATCGCCGGCGTGCCGAAGGCGATCGCGTCCCACTTCCACTCGTGCGGAATCGGCGTCATCGTCGCGATGGTGAGGAGCTGGCACGCGGTCGCGTAGAAAATCGCGGCGCCGATCACCGCGGTGATCGCGCCGAGCGCGAGGTGCAGGACGACGGCGGCGGCGAGGCCGGCCCGGCCGCTGTTGGCCAGCAGACACCGGCCGAATCCGCCGAAGGCGAGCATCCAGGCGAGGCCGCCAAACAGCACCACGAACACGCCGGCGGCGAGCGTCTGGTCGCTGACGCTGCGGGCAACCAGCACCCGCGAGACGTAGGTCGAACCGGTCGCCGCGGCGACGAAGATGCACGCGATCACTGCCTGCACCGCGCCCTGTCCGCAGCCGACGCGCGGCGTCGCGTCGGCCGGGCGGAACACCGCGAACAGCGTGGGCACCACCGTCATGCGGAACCCGTTGACGGCGGCGCGATAGAAGGAGCCCAGCACGTTGCGACGTCGCGGCGGTTGAACCGCAACCAGCTGCGACAGCTCGCCGCCGATGGCGGCACAGGCAATCCAGAACGCGGCCACCGCGACATACAGCAGGAACTCGGTCGGCACCGCGCGCATCTGCAGTGCGCCGGCCGATCGGACGAACAGGAGCACTGCCGCCAGCGCGGCGACGAGTACCGTCGTGTTCAGCGCGGTGTTGCGGATCCAGGTCGAGATCATCGTCCAGGTGTCGGCGCTCAGCGTGCCGACGCGCGGGGTGAGATAGTTGCTGTACTCGCGCAGGTAGCGGATCGGCTCGCGACAGGAACCGCGGCGCCCGGCCGATTTCGGATCGGTCAACGCTGACTGGACGCCGGCGAGCCCGTCCGGCTGCCGCGCAATCCATCCGTACAACCACGCGCCGATGTAGCCGCCGCCCGAAACGGTCGAGAGATAGTCGATCGACGACAGCAGGTTGGCGCGGGCGAGCGCCTGGAGGACGCCCAGGTTGAATGTCGCGCTGCGGATGCCGCCGCCCGAGAACGCCAGCCCGACGAGATTGCGCCGGCTGGCGCGATGCATGGGGAATTCGTGATCGCCAGGCGTCATGGCTGTCCTTCGCTCGAGGCGTGCCGCTCCTCGACGATCTTCCGCACCACGAGTTCGAAGCGTTCGATGGCGTCGGGCTCGCGCGATGCGCCGCCGGGCGGGACGGCGTGCGTCCGCGCCAGGCGCATCCCGTCGATGTGATCCAGCTCCATCGCCAGCGCGGTCGCGAACG
>Ga0070686_100002323_pt1 | contig 10499 bp, 6 predicted proteins | sample KBSS23LmetaG_FD_65654 | JGI IMG/M metagenome (GOLD analysis project Ga0070686, IMG submission 65654) | Switchgrass rhizosphere microbial communities from Kellogg Biological Station, Michigan, USA - KBS S2-3L metaG | ecosystem: Host-associated > Plants > Roots > Rhizosphere ...
GCCCCGGCCCGCGGCGCCGCCCGTTCCAGCGACTCCACCCGCTCCGGTCGTCCCGCCGACTCCGGTGGTGCCGCCCGCTCCGGTGGTGCCGCCCTCTCCGGTTGTGCCACCCGCTCCCGTCGTACCACCCACTCCGGTCGTGCCGCCCGCTCCGGTCGTCCCACCCGCTCCCGTCGTCCCACCCGTTCCGGCGACGCCGCTTCCGGCGGTCCCGGTCGTCCCGGCGGAGCCGGTCGAAGATGTTCCGCCGGCACCGCTTTCACCGCCACCCGACTCGCTGCCGGCGCACGCTGCCAGCATCACCGCGGCGAGAAGCGAACAACCGACGACACCGACGGACCTGGGGGGCAGGGCCATACTGTTCTATCCCCGCGGGTCTCGATGCGGATCACCTCGACGACGCCCTGCGTGGTGGAATGGCTATGTCAGGCGGCTCCGCTACTGCGTGTTGAGCGGGCTCGGGGGGTACAAGTCCGGGCACTTGTTCATCAGCGCCATGCAGCTCGCGGGCGGCGGGGCGGCCATGATTTCGAAGAGAGCGGCCGTGTCGGCGCGCGTGAGCGTGGCGCAGGTCTTGAGCCCGTTCACGGTCTGGGTGAAAGCGGAAGCCTCGTCGCCGATGCAGGTGGAGTACTCCGCGACCGTCGCCGCGCAGGTCGTGGGGATGTCGTTGCAACCCGGGTTGTCGGCCCAGGGATCTGTCTGATTGCAGGAGCTCTCCTTGCTCGTGCAGTTCGACTGCGCCTGGGCGTCCGAAGGGGCGCTGCTCGACGCCGCGTAGGCCAGGCCGCGCCACTTGCAGGTGGTGGCCTTCGCGATCGCGCTCCCGAAGTACGCGTACGTGTCGTTGCAGAGCTGGGTGACCTCCGTCGGCGACAACGCGTTGACCGCCGTGGTGCCGGGCAGGGTCGTGACGGAGCCTCCGCCTCCCGCACCGCCGGTGCCCATGGTTCCGGCGCCGGAGCTGGTGCCCGCAGTGCCGGTGCTGCTGGTGCCTGCCATTCCCCCGGTTCCGCCGCTGCCCCCGCCGTTGCTACAGGCGGCCATCGCCGCGAACAGCACCCCGCTCGACAATCCGACAAGTCCGTTGCGCATGAAACCTCCGGACCACGTTGTCGATCGGCGCGCGCTCTTGTCACGGCATCGCGGCGAGGAGATTGCGTGACAAAATCCCGTCGCTCGCGACAAAAGTTTTAGGGGGTTTTCATTCGCGCGCACGGCTGTCTGACAGTTCTGATTGGGCTGGCGCTGGCTTCGACGGCGCGCGCGCAGGCGCCCGCGACCGTGAACATCTCCGTCGACGCGACTGCGGCGGGCACACCGCTCGAGCGGGTCTGGGCGTTCCACGGCTACGACGAGATCAACTACACGACCGTCCCGGAAGGGAGCGCGTTGCTCGGCACCCTCGCCGCCGCGCACACCGCGCCCGTGCACGTGCGCAGTCACTTCCTGCTCAACACCGGCGACGGCACGCCCGCGATGAAGTGGGGATCCACCAACGTCTACACGGAGGACGCCGCCGGGAACCCGATCTACAGCTGGACGCTGACCGACGGGATCATGGACACCATCACGGCGGCCGGCGCGTTTCCGTTCGTCGAGATCGGGTTCATGCCCGAGGCGCTCTCGACGCACCCGACGCCCTACCGCAACTCCAGCACGACGACGCTCGACGGCGGATGCTTCTACCCGCCGTCTGACTACGCGAAGTGGGCGACTCTGATCCGCGCCTGGGCGACGCACGCGAGCGAACGCTACCCCGACGTCGCGACGACCTGGCTCTGGGAACTGTGGAACGAGCCCGACCTCCCCTACTGGAACGGCACGTTCGACGAGTACGCGAAGCTGTACGACTACACCGAGGCGGCGCTGCACGAGGTGGTCCCGGACGCGCCGCTCGGCGGCCCGGCGGTGGCGGGCGCCGGCAGCAGCTACCTGAGGCAATTCCTCCAGCACTGCGCGACGGGCACCAACGCCGTCACGGGCGGCACCGGGACGCGCCTCGATCACGTCACCTTCCACGCGAAGGGCGGCACCACCGTCACCGGCGGCTACGTCGAGATGAATCTCGGCAATCAGCTCCGGCTGCACCGGGCCGGAATGAGCGCCGTCGCGGCGTTCTCCCAGTTCAGGCAAACCCCCATCTACATCACCGAGGCCGACCCCGACGGCTGCGCCGCCTGCCCCGCGAGCAGCGCGCCCGCCGACGCATACCGCAACTCCCCCGCTTACGGCGCGTACGAGGTCGCGATGATGAAGCACAGCCTCGAGCTCGAGACCCAGACGGGCGTCAAGCTGGGCGGGCTGCTCACGTGGGCGTTCACGTTCCCGGGCACGCCCTACTTCGCCGGGTATCGCACGCTGGCGACGAACGGCATCAACCTGCCGGTGATGAGCGCGTTCAAGCTGCTCGGCCGTCTGGACGGAACGCGCCTGCCCCTGACCAGCAGCGGTGCGCGCGCGCTGGACGACATCGTGACCAACAGCGTGCGTGGAGAGCCGGACGTCGACGGCATCGCCACCCGCAACGGCGACGCTGTCCAGGTCCTGGTCTGGAACTATCACGATCAGATCGCCGCCACCGCGGCCGCGCCAGTGCACCTGGCGATCACACTGCCGGCGAGCTTCGGACCGGGCGCGCGCGTCTCGCACCTGCGCGTCGACGAATCGCACGGCGACGCCTACACCGTCTGGATGTCGCAGGGACTGCCGGTCAGCCCGGCGCCGACGCAGATCGCGGCGCTGCAGGAGGCGATGGATCCGGCGCCGCTCGTGCCCGACGAAACCGTCGCAGTGGCGGCGGACGGCTCCGTCGCCGTCGACTTCGATCTGCCCCGGTTCGGCGTCTCACTGGTCACGCTCACGCCGGCGTCCGGCCCGAGCGACGCCGGCACGCAGATCGACGGGGGCGATGGCGGCGGCGGTGGTGGCAGCGGTTGCGGGTGTCACGCAGCGAGTCGCAGTGGCGGCGCGGCCGACCCGGCGGCGCTGCTCGGTTTCGGCATCCTGGCTGTCGTCATGATCGGGCGCCGTCGGACCGGGAATCGTTCCATGTAGCAATGTAGATTGATGTCGATGCGTTCGTGGTTGCTTCGATCTTCTCTCGCCGGGCTCCTGCTCGTTGCGCCTGGGTGTCGGTCGAGCAGGAACAACACGACGGACGCTGGTGCGACCGGAGAGGTCGGCATCGGCAGCGCTGGAACCGGAGGCGCCGGCGCAACGGGCGGCGCCGGTACGACGGGCACCGCGGGGACGACCGGCACCGCCGGGACGACCGGCACCGCTGGAGGAGGCGCAGCCGGAACGGGCGGCGCGGGTCCGTTCTACCCGCTCGACATGAACGACGTGACGATCCTCGCGCCGCTCCCGCCGGCGGGCGCGCCGGTGCTTCTCCTCGCGACTGATCTGGCGGACGACGGGACGGCGCTCGTCCCCCGCGCGCTCTACGACCGGGTCGTGGTCGACGGCAGCGGGCGACCGCTCCCTCTGCTGGACACGGCGTACGAGGCGCTTCACCTCGTGGCCGTGCGCTTCGATCTCTGCGATCGTCATCTGCCGGGCGACTGCCCGGCCACGGAGGACGCACGCCTGCGGCTCGTGTTCCAGCCCATCCTCGATGCGTCCGGTCCCATGGACGCAGGCTTCCATGCCTTCTACACGATCCGCAACGACGAGATCGCGGGCGCCGTCGCGGCGCTGCGCGATCTCGCGATGACCGCGCCTCCGCAAAGCGGGGCCCTGCGCGTCAGCCCCGCTCTCGGCGCGGCCGATCCCGAACCCTACGCGACGAAGCTGCGCGCGTTCGTCCGGCGGTACGGCGGCGACGGCCGCGTCGTGCGCCTCACGATCAACGCTTTGGATCTTCGGCACCAGGCGTTCGTCTGGCAGCTCCGCGGCGTCGAGAAGCAGGGGACCGCGTTCGCGGACATCAAGATCGTGGGCACGACGGAGATCTCGCAGGTGGTCACGCTGACCGGCAGCCCCGGCTTCAACGTCATACCCATGACCGACAGTCCGTCGGGTTTCCAGACCGCGATGACGCAGACTCTGTTCGACATGGCGGACGCGACGAGGAAGCGCGAGCTCCTCGGGGCGCTCGCGGCAGCCGACAACCCGCTCGGCCACACGGCGGAGACGGTCCCGTGCGTCGCCTGTCACGTCTCGACGGTCGTGATGGCCGCGCGCGCGGCGAGCGCGGCGATTGACCCGCAGACGCTCTCCGCGCGGTACACCTCGACGTTCGATCTCTCCATCGCCGGTGGTCAGTCGGCGCAAACTCAGACCACGATCCGCGCGCTCGGCTACCTCAGGAAGGTGCCGATGATCTCCCAGCGCGTCGTCAACGACACGGCGCAGACGCTCGCGGAGATCGAGAGGCGCTTTCCGCCCCCCTGAGATCAGGGCACGTACTTGATCGTCGCCCAGCCGCTGCCGGGCATCGCGAACTGCAGCTTCTTGCCGCCGATCGAGACGACGTAACTCGCGTTGGCGGCGCCGCTGTTGAACATGATCGCCACCAGGCTGCCGTCCGGGTTCTTGAAGCCGATCGCGTCGCCGCCGGTGGCGTCGACGCGCCTCGCCCCCACGTCGACGAACTGGGAGAAGTGCCGGAAGACGTAGTACGCCGGCGTCGCGGTCACGGTGCCCGAATCGGCGACGAGCAACGCGTTCTGTGGCCACTTGCGCGTGTCGTCGATGCCGAGCCCGCCCTTGTCCAGCACCATGTTCCAGGCGTTGTACGAGGTCAGCCCGTTCTTGAGCGCGCCGGTGATGTAGCCCCAGCTGTCGCGTCCGTAGTTGAAATCGTTGGGCGCGGGCGCCGTCGATCCCATCGTGCCGCCGCACTTGTGCTCGGACAGCCAGATGGAGATCCCGCCGGCCAGATTTTTCAGCGTGGTGACCTGGTTCGTGTCCGACATGCCCCACTGCACGCCGATTGACTTGATGTAACCCTTCGCGGTCGCGTCCTGCAGCACGCCCTGGCCGATCTGGGCGTCGCCGCTCGGGTTGGACAGCGTGCCGTCCATGATCTTCGTGGTGAGGTTGGCGGAAGTCAGCGCCGGGCCGAGATACTTGCCGACGAAGGTGACGAACAGGGACGTGTCCCAGTGGCAGGACGGGTAGTTCTGCTGGTAGTTGGGCTCGTTCTGCGGCGACACGACCTCGACGTTGATCCCCTGGGCCGCGTAGGCCTGGACGAACCTGACCAGGTAGAGCGCGAACGCCTTCAAGGTCGCGTCGTCGCTCTTCATGACGCCGCCGTCGAAGTTCGAGTGCGACGGGCCCGAGCCGGGATTGTACGGGCCCGTCTTCATCCACGTGGGCGGCGTCCACGGGCTGGCCCAGAACCGGATGTTCGACTTCACCGCCTGGGCGGCCCTGATGTACGGGATGAGCCGCATCTGGTCGCGGGCGATCGAGAAGTTGCTCATCGCCGTGTCGTTGGCGGTCTCGTTCAGCGAGTACCGATCCACCGCGTAGTCGCTGGCGCCGATCGGGATCCGTCCCCACGCGAAGTTGCATCCGTCCTTGCCGAACAGCAGCGCGATGGCCTGGTCCTGCATCGCCTTCGTGGTCAGGTACGTCCAGCCCTTCTCGTTGAACGCGCCGCCGAAGCCCTCCCAGGTCTGGTAGGCGTTCGCGTCGTTGACCGTGACGGTGGCGGTGCCGGTGGACTCGGTCCAGGTGCCGGTCTTCCAGTAAGCGCCCGACGCCGACGTGACGAGCGTGCTCGTCGCGGTGGTGGATCCGCCCGCGCCTGTTCCGGCGGCGCCGGTCGTGCCCGCGGTGCCGGTGGTCCCGCCACGGCCTGCCGATCCACCTTGGCCGGTGGTTCCGGCGGTGCCCGTCGTTCCGCCACGGCCTGACGATCCACCTTGGCCGGTCGTCCCGGCGGTGCCCGTCGTCCCGGCCTCGCCGCCGCCGGTACCCGTCGTTCCCGCGGCGCCGCTCGTGCCGGCCGCGCCCGTCGCGTCGCCCCCGGTGCCCGTCGTTCCCGCGGAGCCGCTCGTACCGGCCGCGCCGCTCGTGCCGGCCGATCCGGTGCTGTCGCCGCCAGTCCCCGCCGCGCCGCCGCTTTCCGTTCCGCCCGATCCTCCCGGGCCGCCCGCGCCGGGGCTACACGCCGCTACGAGAAGCGCCAGGCCGATGCCGGCCATCGAGTGTCGTGACCTGATCATGGAATTTCCTCCCGCTTGGTGGGGCGTCTACGCCGTCGGACGGCCGCGCCGATCGCCAGAGCTCCGAGAACCGCGAGCGCTCGCGAACCGTCGAGCGATCGAGTCACGTGACAGCCGCAGCCCGCCGGCTCGCTCGCGCCCGGACCGGTCGCGGTCCCGCCCGTCGAGCCGCCGCTCCCGACGGTGGCCGGCCCTCCGCCGGTCCCGCCGGCCGGCGCTCCGGCGCCGCCCGAAACGCCCGCGCCGCCCGACGTGCCGCCGAGCGAGCCCGCGCTGCCACCCGTGCCTGCGCTGCCGCCGGTCGTCCCGCCGGTGGTTCCGCCGCCTCCCGCCTGCCCGGCGCCGGCGCTGCCACTCGTTCCGGCCGCGCCCCCACCGGTGCCCGCGACGCCCGCGGTCGCCGCGCCGCCGGTGCCGGACGTGCCCGCTGTCCCGCCCGTCCCTCCGCGTCCGCCAGCGCCGCCCCTTCCGCCGGCGCCGCCCGCGCCGCCGGTGCCGGCCGCGCCACCCGCGCCACCTGTACCGGTGATGGGCGGAGCAACGCAGCTTCCCGGCGTCACCGTCGTCACCGCGCCGGCGCGATACGCGCCGATGTCCGGCGTGCCCGATCGCGTCTTCGCGTTGAAACACTTCGCGACGCCGCCGATGCTCTTGATGTAGTCGATGTCGACGTCGTACTGCCAGGTGCTCACGCGCGCGACCTGGCCGACCATGACCGGCGTGCGCTTCACGATGCACTTCGGATCGAGGCCGATGTCCGTCGTGGGCACCGCGCTTCCGGCCGCGCCCTTGCCGGTCAGCATCGTGTCGCCGGAAGCGGGAACGAAGCTCGGGTTGGTGCCGGTCGGCGCCGTGAAGAAAGTCGGCGTCCCGGTGGTCACCACGTTGTTGGACCAGCCCGACGTCGGCATGTTCTGGATGGGCTGCGACCCTGCCGGCGCTTGCCCGGTCCCGACGATCACGTTGTTCGTGAACGTGACGCCCTGGATCGTGACGCCGGCGTTCGTGAAGTAGAGCTCGCCGGGATTGGTCGGGCCCGTCGCCATCGATCCAAACTGCGAGTTGCGATAGCAGGTGTTGTTGACGAACCGCGTGCCTGAGCTCTTCGTCAGGCGCAGGCAGGAGCCCGAGTTTCCGAAGGCGATGTTGTTGACGAAGGTCGCGTTGCTCGAGTTTTCGTCGGCGATGAAGCCGCTGCCGTCGGTGTGCTTCTGCTGGTCGGTGTTCTCGAACGACACGGTGCCTTCGATCAGGTTCGTGCCGGTCGCCTCGAACAGCGTCACCCCGCTGGACCACGACGCCACGGTGCTGCTGCCGTTGTGCGCGGAGATCGAATTCTTGAGGTGAAAGTCCCCCGCGCTGAAGAACGTGAAGCCGGTGCGGCCGTTCGAATAGGAGATGCAGTTCGTGATCTCCCAGTGTCCGTTCGACACCGCGGTCGAGTCGGTGCCGCCCGCCCAGCCGTTGCCGAAGCCCTCGTTCCAGCCGCGCGACACGAGCCCGACGAAGCGGACGTATTCGGCGGTCTTCGAGTAGACGCCGACGTCGTCCGCCATGTCGACGTCCGGGCCCACGCCCTGGCCCTCGATGATCGGCGTGGCGCATTCGTCCGCCTGAAACGTGATCCACGCCGACGCCGTCCCGGAGTTCACGGGGAGGAGCGCCTGCTTGTAGACGCCGTCCATCAGCACCACGGTGTCGCCCGCCACCGCGGCGGTGGCCGCGCTCGCGAGCGAACAGGGGTTCGCCCGCGTGGTGCACCCCGTTTCAGCGGTCCCCGTTGGCGCCACGTACAGCGTGGTGGCGGCGGCGGGCGGTGCGATGCCAAGCGCCGCGACGAGCGCCGCGCACGCGCCAAGGACGCCTTTCATCGTGCCGCGGACCACGTTAATTCCCTGAATTCCCGGCGCCCGGCATCTGGATCCCGTCTTCCCCGGCGGGATCGGTTGGCAACCGCCTATGGCAGCAGCGCGCCGATGGCCGCGTAAAAGTGGTCAGCCATGAACTTGTAGCCGGTGGTGTTCGGATGAATGCTGTCGGAGCCCAGCATCGTGCTGGTGGTGAACCCCGTGAACATGTCGACGAGCACGATGTGCTTGCCGGCCGCGGCGCGCTCCTGCACGACGCCCGGGATCGCCTGGTTGTAGGCCTTGATGACGTCGTTGGTCCCGTACCCGAGCGGGATGATCTGCGCGACCACGACCAGGGCGTTGGGCGCGTTCGTGATGACCTTGTCGAGCAGCCCCTTGAGGTCGTTGATCATCTGCGTCGCCGGGAAGCTGCTCGAGTCGTTGGTGCCGATGTGCAGCAGGATGATGTTCGGCGTCCCGCCGCTCCCGCTGCTGAACGCCGGGCTGGGGATGAGGGTGGCGATTCCCGCGTTGCCGTTGCTGTAGGGCGTGACCTCCGAGATGCCCCAGCCGCTGTGTCCTTCGTTCTTCTTGGGGAAGGTCTGGCCCGACACCGTGTTCGGGCCGTTCGAGAGAGATCCGGTGAAGGTGATCTTGCGGCCCCCGGCCACGGCCGCCGCGAACAGGGGGCCGCGATACCCGCCGTTGCCTTCGTCGTTGACGCCGTAGGTGATCGAATCGCCGAACGGCAGCACCTTGCAGGCGGTGCCGTCCGTCGGACAGGGCTGGTAAGCGCCGCCGCCGCTGCCGCCGCTGCCACCCTGGCCGCCGGACGATCCACCGCTGCCGCCGCTGCCGCCCCGGCCGCCGCTGCCGCCGCTGCCGCCGCCCGCGCTGCCGCCCCGGCCGGCGGACGATCCGCCACCGCCGCCCCCAACCGCGCCGCCCGTTCCCGCCGTCGCGCCGGCCGCGCCGCCGCCGCCCCCCGATCCGATTGTCCCGCCAGATCCGCCCGCCCCACCGGAGGACGTGCCGCCTGCGCCGGCCACCGTGCCGGCCTGTCCACCGCTCGACCCACCGCCACCGGCCGCGGAGCCGCCCGTCGCGTTTCCGCCCGCTCCCGGCGACGAGCCACCGTTTCCACCGGGCGCGCCCGCTGCACCGTTGCCGGCGGAGCCCCCGCCCTCGCCGGCGCTTCCGGCGTTGTCACTCCCCCCCGAGCTCGAACACGCGCAGAGCAGCAACGCGGCGCACAGCAGTCGCGCCTGCGAGGTCCATCGAATTCGCATGCACCTCAATGCCTGCTCGCGCCCCAACGGATCGAGCAGGGCCGCCGTCATCGGCCCGCGAATTTGTTTAACAAGATGATAACGCTCGCGACAAACCCGTTAAATGCGGGCCCGCTCTGCTCTTTTGGTGATCACGCCGGGCGCGGCCTCGGGCGCGTGCAGCTCCGGCGCGGGCGGTTCGTCGGGAACGGCCGGAACCTCCGGCACCGGGATCGTCACGGGCTATCCGACCGACGCGATGGCGCGGACCAGATAACTCAGCGACATAAAATGAGAACTTTACAGAAATGCGATATCCGGGATCCCGTTCGGGTCGGACGGGAATAGTTAAGGACGTTTATCTCGCGTGAAGGAGACTGCTCCATGAAGGTCCAATTCGCTGTCCTCGCCCTGGCCGTTTCCCTCGGACTGATCTCGGCGGCGTGTACCGCCACTTCGAGCCTTCCAACAGGCACGGGCGGCACCTCCAGCGCCGGGACCGCGGGGACGGCGGGGACGGCGGGGACCCACGGCGGAGGAGGCACCGGGCCATCCTGCCCGAACGGGACGCCTTGCGGCGGAGACGTGGTCGGCACCTGGAACGTGACGTCGTCCTGCCTGTCGTTGTCGAGCTCGAACCTGGACATCACGTTCGCGGGGCTCGATCCGCGCACCTGCACCAACGTGGTGCTGGCGGGCTCGCTCACCGTCAGCGGAACGTGGACCGCCAACTCCAACGGGACCTACACGGACGGCACGACGACGATGGGGACCGCGCACGTCGACCTCCCGCCCGGGTGCCTCATGCTTTCGGGAACCACCACGACGTGCAACCGCATCGGTGGGCCCTTCGCGGGGATCGGCTTCTCGTCGGTCACCTGCGTGGACGCATCGAGCGGCGGGTGCTCGTGTGAGGCCACCATCCAGCAGTCGGGCATGCCGGGCGTCATCTCCGTGAACGCGGCGCCGACCGGCAACTACACGGTTTCGGGCAACACGGTCACCGTCGACAGCGAGACGCAGTACGCGTCGTGCGTCTCGGGGAGCACGATGACCTGGACGCCGCAGACCACGAGCCCGATGACGTCGGGAACGATCGTGTTCACGAAGAGCGGTTCATCGGGCAGCGCAGGCACGAGCGGCACCGCCGGCACGAGCGGCACCGCCGGCACGACCGGCACCGCGGGCACGAGCGGCACCGC
>Ga0070686_100002326_pt1 | contig 10487 bp, 9 predicted proteins | sample KBSS23LmetaG_FD_65654 | JGI IMG/M metagenome (GOLD analysis project Ga0070686, IMG submission 65654) | Switchgrass rhizosphere microbial communities from Kellogg Biological Station, Michigan, USA - KBS S2-3L metaG | ecosystem: Host-associated > Plants > Roots > Rhizosphere ...
ACGTCGAAGGCGTCGGCCGGCAGCGCCGGGACACCGTGGCCGCGATTCGGCGGGTCGATCGTCCGAATGGCGGTCGCGATCACGATCGCGTCGGCGTCGCGGACGAGCGATTGTGGCGTCGGCCGGGGATGCGTCTCGTCGACGACGAGCGAGCAGGGAAGCGCGGCGCCCGCGACAAGCAGACAGCCCCACAGCATCAAGGCAGACCGGATCATGTTTCCCAGCGTAGCGCGGTTGCGTGGCGTGATCCATACTCTGTAGTGATGTCGGCGCCCGCACTGTCGTTCACCGCCTTCGTGATCTCGCTCGCCAGCAGCGCAGCGATTCATTTCGGCGATCTGCCCGACCCGGGGTCTGGTCAGCGCAGCGAGCCGAACCTCGAAGGCGCCGCGCAGATGATCGAGATCCTCGCCCTGCTCGAGGAGAAGACGAAGGGCAACCTCACCGCCGAAGAACGTCAGGTGCTCGAGTCGGTACTCTACGAGCTCCGCTTGCGCTTCGTTGAAGCCTCTGGCGCCGGAAAGCGGATTATTGAGCCTTAAGGTAACCGTGCTCGGTAGCGGGACGTCGCACGGCGTTCCGTCGATCGGCTGCGACTGCGCCGTCTGCCGCTCCACCGATCCGAAGGACCGCCGAACCCGACCGTCGATCCTGCTCGAACTGCAGCCCGAGGACGGCGACGGCGAGCCCGCGTTTGCCCGCGCGGTGCGTTCGATCCTCGTCGACACCTCCACCGATCTGCGCATGCAGGCGCTCGCCAACGACGTCCGCCGCGTCGACGCGATCCTCTTCACCCATTCGCACGCCGATCACATCTTCGGGCTCGACGACGTGCGGCGCTACAACCAGATGCAGCAGTCGGCGATCCCGTGCTACGCCGACGCCGAGACGCTCGACAACCTGAAGCGGATGTTCGGCTACGTCTTCAATCCGCCGACGCAGAAGGGCGGCGGCATCCCGCAGTTGACGATCTTCCGCATCGCCGGCGCATTCTCGCTCGGCGGCGTCGAGATCATTCCGGTGCCGCTGTTCCACGGCCGGCTGCCGGTGCTCGGCTTCCGGATCGGCACGTTCGCATACCTGACCGACTGCAACCGGATCCCCGATGAATCATGGGCGCTGCTCGACGGCGTCCGCACGGTGATCCTCGACGCGCTCCGTCATCGTCCGCACTCGACGCATTTCAGCATCGGCGAGGCGATCGACGTGGTCGGCCGGCTGCGCGCCGAACGCGCCTACTTCACCCACATCTGCCACGATCTCGGCCACGCCGCCACCAACGCGCAACTGCCGAGCGGTGTGCAGTTGGCTTATGATGGCCTCGTCTTGACGATTTGATGGACGTCATCCATTTTCCGGAAGACCCGCGGCCGGCGCACTGGCGGCAGCCGGTGCTGGCGCTGGGCAACTTCGACGGCGTCCATCGCGGCCATCGCAAGATCCTCGAGCGGGTCCGCCGCGTCGCCGGCGAGCGTGCCGCGACGTCGGTGGTGATGACCTTCGACCCGCACCCGCCGCGCGTCGTCCGCCCCGACAAGGCCCCGTCGCTGCTGATGACCAAGCCGCAGAAGCTCGAGGCGATAGCCGACGCCGGCGTGCAGGGCGCAGCGATTGTCCGCTTCTCGACCGACCTCTCGCACTGGGACCCGGAGACGTTCGTCCGCAACGTCCTGGTCGACTGGCTGCACGTCGGCGAAGTGTGGGTGGGCGCGAATTTTCTCTTCGGCCACGATCGCGCGGGCAACTTCTCGGTGCTCCGCGCCCTCGGCGGCCGATACGGGTTCAAGGCGGAGAAAATCGATCCGGTCCGCTACAAGGACTTCGTCGTCAGCAGCACGCGGGTGCGGCGGCTGGTCAGCGAGGGGCGCGTCGACGAAGCGGCCGCGCTGCTCGGGCATCAGTACTTTGTCGACGGCACGATCATGCGCGGCGATCAGCGCGGCCGCACGCTCGGCTTTCCGACCGCCAACCTGTGTTCCGAAAACGAACTGCTGCCGCCGCACGGCGTCTACGCGACGACGGCGCGCATCGGCGCGCTGGTCTACCCCTCGGTGACCAACGTCGGCACCCGGCCGACCGTCGACCAGTCGGGCCGCACCGTGATCGAGACCCACATCTTCGATCTCGATCGCGATCTCTACGGACAGCCGATGCGCATCGGCTTCGTCCAGCGGCTGCGCGACGAGCGCGCCTTCGAGTCGCTCGACGCCCTGCGCGCGCAGATCGACGCCGACTGCCAGCGGGCGCGCGTGCTGTTCACGCGCCTTTCACTGTAGAATTCTGCAGTTGCCGGACCACGAGTTCCTCTTCGCCCTCGAAATGGCCGACGATCCCGACACCAGCCGCATGCTCGGTGAACTGTGCGCCGCCGTGCTCGGACACGTCGGCTACCCGCCGCCGGCGATTGCCGAGGTCAACCGCGAGCTGCACGACGCCATCCTCGGCAGCCACCACACCGGCCGCTGCGACGTCCGCTTCGTCGCCCACCGCGGTGAGCTGCAGATCGTCGTCGCCCGCGTCGGCGCCGCCGAGTGGCGGACGACGCGCCGCCTGCCGACGCCGTGAGCGAGATGCGTCTCTACAACACGCTGACGCGCAGCGAGGAGCCGTTTGCGCCGGCGCACGGCCGCACCGTGCGGATGTACACGTGCGGGCTCACCGTCTACGCGCGCGGCCACATCGGCAACTTCCGCACGTTCATCTGCGTCGACGTGCTGCGCCGCACGCTGAAGTACCTGCTCGGCTACGACGTCCGCCAGGTGATGAACTTCACCGACGTCGACGATCGGACGATCATCGGCGCCCAGAAGGCGGGCAAGGATCTGCGCAGCTACACCGATCAATACATCGCGATGTTCCGCGAGGACGCGCAGTCGCTCGGGCTCGAGCCGGTGGAGGAGACGCCGCGTGCCACCGACGAAGCGAACCTGCAGGCGATGGCCGATCTGATCGCCGCGCTCGAGAAGAACGGCCACACGTATCTGAGCGACGGCTCGATCTATTTCAAGATTTCGACCTTGCCGTCGTACGGGAAGCTGGCGCACCTCGATCACGACGGCATGAAGCCCGGCGCGCGCGTCGACGCCGATTCGTACGCGAAGGAAGATGCCCGCGACTTCGTGCTGTGGAAGGCCGCCAAGCCGGACGAGCCGACCTGGACGCTCGTCGATCCGCCGGGACGGCCGGGATGGCACCTCGAGTGCTCGGCGATGGCGCTGCGCCTGCTCGGCGAGCCGCCAATCGACATCCACGCCGGCGGCATCGACCTGATCTTCCCGCACCACGAGAACGAGATCGCGCAGAGCGAAGGCGCGACCGGCCGCCAGTTCTCGCGCTTCTGGGTCCACGTCGAGTACTTGATCGTCGACGAGCAGAAGATGTCGAAGTCGCTCGGGAACACCTACACGATTCCCGACGTGGTCGCAAAGGGCTTCCGGCCGTCTGCCGTGCGCTACCTGCTGCTGTCGGCGCACTATCGCAAGCAGCTGAACTTCACGTGGGACAGCCTTGCCGCGGCGGAAAAGGCGCTGCAGCGGCTGTCGGATTTCCTCGTGCGCGTCGAGGGCGTCACGCAGCCGGGATCCCACGCGGAGCTCGCCGCGCGCGTCGAGGCGGCGCGGACCGCCTTTGCCAACGCGATGCGCGACGACCTGAACACCGCCGCCGCGCTCGGCGCGATGTTCGAACTGGTCAGCGACCTGAATTCGGCGATCGATGCCGGCGGCATGGGCACCGACGACGTGGCCGCGGTGAAGGCGGCCTTCGCCGACTTCGATCGCGTGCTCGGCGTCCTCAGCCTGCGGCGGGCGGAAGAGGAACGGCCGCCGGTGCCGGTCGACGAGATCGAGCGCATGATCGAGGATCGCCAGGCGGCGCGCCGCCGCCGCGATTTCGCTGCCGCCGATCGCATTCGCGACGATCTGGCCGCGCGCGGCGTACTGCTCGAGGACAGCGCCGCCGGGACGCGATGGAAGCGGAAATAAGACGAACGTACTGTCCGGCTTACAGCGACCACTGTAGTGTCCGGCTTCAGCCGGACCGATAACCACTGCATGGCTTCAGGACCAGCGAGACCGGACGTGACGAACCAGCCCGAGATCAGGACGGCGCTGCCTGGCCCGAAAGCCAAGGCGCTGATCGACCGCGACAAGACGGTCGTGTCGCCGTCGTACACGCGCGGGTATCCGCTGGTGATCGAGCGCGGCTGGGGCGCGATGGTCGAGGACGTCGACGGCAACGTGTTCCTCGACTGCGCCGCCGGCATCGCCGTCAACTCCACCGGCCATTCGCACCCCGACGTGGTTCGCGCGATCACCGAGCAGGCGCAGAAGTTCCTGCACATGTCGGGCACCGACTTCTACTACGAGCCGCAGGTGCGCCTGGCCGAGGAACTGGCCGCGATCGCGCCGATGCGCGGCGGCGTGCGCTCGTTCTTCGGCAACTCGGGGACCGAGGCGATCGAGGCGTGCATCAAGCTGTCGCGCCACACCACCGGCCGTCAGAACATCATCGCCTTTCTCGGCGGGTTTCACGGCCGCAGCATGGGATCGCTGGCACTCACCGCCAGCAAAGCGATTCAGCGGCGCGGCTTCGGCCCGCTGCTGCCGGGCGTCTACCACGCGCCCTACCCGGACACCTACCGATGCCCGCTCGGATCGACAGCCGAGTCGTGCGCCGATGCCTGCGTCGACTACATCGAGCACGAGCTGTTCACCCACCTGGTCTCGCCGGATGAAGTGGCGGCGATCGTCGTCGAACCGATCCAGGGCGAGGGGGGCTACATCGTCGCGCCCGACGGCTTTCTGCAGCGGCTGCGCGAGCTGACGACGCGGCACGGCATCCTGCTCGTCGTCGACGAGGTGCAGTCGGGGATGGGCCGATCAGGAAAGATGTTCGCGGTCGAGTTCAGCGGCGTGGAGCCGGACCTGGTCGCGATCGCGAAGGGCATCGCCTCGGGGCTGCCGCTCGGCGTCACCGTGGCGCGCGCCGGGTTGATGGCGTGGCCGCCGGGTGCGCACGCGAGCACGTTCGGCGGCAACCCGGTCTCGTGCGCGGCGGCGCTGGCGACGATCCGGCTGCTCCGCGACGGCATCGTCAGGAACGTCGTGGACGTCGGCGCGCACATGATGGCCGGCCTGAAAGCGCTGGCCGGCAAGCACCCGCTGATCGGCGACGTGCGCGGCCGCGGGTTGATGATCGGCGTCGAGCTGGTGCGCGATCGACAGACCAAAGAACGCGCGATCGAGGAGCGCGATGCGATCGTGTCGGCCTGCTTTGCGCGCGGGCTGCTCGTCCTCGGCGCCGGCAAGAACGCGATCCGCTTCTCGCCGCCGCTCGTGCTGACGCGCGAGCAGGCCGACACGGCGATCGCGATCTTCGATCAGGCGCTGACCGACGTCGCCCGGAGCCGACGCTGATCGGATGGCGCGTCGATTGCTGGGCTCGTCGCCATCATGTCCTACGCCCGGCAAGCACTCGGCAAACACGGGGAAGATCTGGCGTGCCGCGAGCTCGAACGCCGCGGGTACGCAATCGTCGCCAGGCGCTACCGCAGCCGGGGCGGCGAAATTGACATCATCGCGCGCGATGGGGAGACGATCGTGTTCGTCGAGGTGAAGACGCGCGAGGATCTGGCGTTTGGCGGCGGCGCCGACGCGGTGACCGGGTTCAAGCGGCGGCGGATTGTCCAGGTCGCTGAGGATTATCTGGCGCGCCATCACTGCGGCGACTGCCGCTGTCGCTTCGACGTCGTGTCGATTGACTTGACCAGCGGCGTTCCCACTTTCGAGCTGTTTCAAAACGCCTTCGATGCCTGAGCTGCGCTGCGATCCGGTCTCCGGGCGCTGGGTGATCATCTCCACCGATCGACAGAAGCGGCCGAACGATTTCCGGATCGAGCACGCGATCACCATCGGCCGCGATCAGTGTCCGTTCTGTCCAGGACGCGAAGCGATGACGCCGCCCGAGGTGCTGTCCTACCGGCAGAACGGCAGCGCCGCGAACACGCCGGGGTGGGACCTGCGCGTCGTGCCGAACAAGTTTCCGGCGCTGCAGGTCGAGGGGACGCTCGATCGCGGCGGCGAGGGGATGTTCGATCGGATGAACGGCATCGGCGCGCACGAGGTGATCATCGAGACGCCGGATCACGATCGGCCGTTCGCGCTGATGTCCGAGCCGGAGATCGAGCGGGTGCTGTGGGCGTTCCGCGAGCGGATCCTCGATCTCAAGAAGGACGTCCGGCTCAAGCACCTGCTGATTTTCAAGAATCACGGCGGCGCCGCCGGCGCGACGCTCGATCATCCGCACTCGCAGTTGATCGCGCTGCCGATCGTGCCGGAGTTCGTCCGCGAGGAGCTCGACGGGGCGGGGACGCACTTCGCGCTGAAGGAGCGTTGCGTCTTCTGCGACATCATCCGCCAGGAAATGCGCGACGGCCGGCGCGTCGTGCAGGAGAACGCCGACATCATCGCGCTGGCGCCGTACGCGCCGCGGTTCGCGTTCGAGACCTGGCTGCTGCCGAAGGTCCACGGGGCGCGGTTCGAGCAGACGCCGCGCAACGTCAGCGAGAGCCTGGCGCGGCTGTTGAAGTCGGTGCTGCAGCGGCTCGACCGCGCGCTCGAGACGCCGCCGTGGAATCTGGTGCTGCACACCTCGCCGGCGTCGGAGGAGGTGGCGGATGCGTATCACTGGCACGTCGAGATCATGCCGCGGCTGACGCGGGTGGCCGGATTCGAGTGGGGGACCGGCTTCTACATCAACCCCACGCCGCCGGAGGAAGCCGCCAAGGTCTTGCGTTCAGTGCGGTTGTGATGGTACGTTGGGGGTTCGAGCGGGAATAACTCAGTGGTAGAGTGCGACCTTGCCAAGGTCGAAGTCGCGGGTTCGAATCCCGTTTCCCGCTCCAACAATTTCCTGCTCGTGACGCGGGCCGCGACGGCCCGCGCGCTGTTTCTACGGGGCGCCGTCGCCAAGAGGTAAGGCAGAGGTCTGCAAAACCTCCACCCCCGGTTCAAATCCGGGCGGCGCCTCCACATTCTCTAACAAAAAAATCGATCCGCGTTCAACCAATCAGCGGCATCGCGCGGCGCTGCAGGACCTCCTGCACGGCGCGATGCGCTTCGAGCATCGCCGCGTCGGTATGCGGGCTCGCCGCGGCATCGGAGTTCGCGATCGTAATCAACCCGAACGGTTGCCGCGCCTTGACACACGGACGATCGTTGGTCGACGTGTACACCCACTCGAGCGGATCGTAGAGCGGGTTGTAGGTGTAGGAATAGCCGTGCGGCCACCTGTTGACCGCGATCGCGATGATGTCGCGGGCCGGGTCGAACCCGCCGCCGCCCAGCGCGCGCGCGAGGTGATCGCGGATCTTGCGCTCGAACGTCTCGAACGTCGTGTTCAGCAGGTCGGCGCGGCCGATGCGATGCTGCTCCTTCCTCGGCTTGCCGGGTGCCGTCGGATAACGCGTCATGTGCAGGACGACCGGTTGATCTGGCGTCTGCGGGTGCTGCAGCTCGCCAAGGCTCACCGCTTCGGCCAGTGACACATCGGCGTGGTACATCGTCGGCGAGCTGACGCTCGAGACCCCGAGCTTTTGAAACGCCGACCAATTCTTGACGGCGACGCTCGTGTAGACCAGCGGTCCCTTGACGTTGAAGGCGAGCGCTTCCTTCTGCGCCGGCGGCAGATCTGGAACGAGATAGGGAATGAACATGTTCCAGCACGCCATCACGACCGCCCGCGACTGCACGCGATACGTCTTGCCGCCGCGCACGTAGCTGGTGCGGACTTCGCGGGCCTTCGCTGCATCGCCGTCATGGACGACGTGCACCACCGTACTGTTCAACCTGACGCGCGTCGTCTGACCGGCGCGGTCGAGGGCGGCGTAATCGACCCGCGCTGCGCCGACATCCTCCATCGTCTTTCCGGGGACAGCGTCGGGAATGAGCCAGCGAATCAGCAATCGCGCGATGGTGGCGTTGCCATCGGGAAAATGGACCGTGGGGCCGCCGCCGGGACCAACCTGGCGGCCGTGGTGGCCACCCGGCAGATCGGCGAGCAGGCCGTTCGGGCTCGGCTCGAGCGCCATGCCCGAGAATCCCGGCAACCCGTCCTGCCACCCGAACAACGCCGGATAACAATCGACGCCCACGCAGAAGCTGCCGGCGCCCTGATTGCGGAAGAACCACAGAACCTGTGGATCGACCTTGACATGGTTGAGGAGAAAGTCCTGGTAGCTCATTTTCGCCAGCCGAACTTTCTTTTCCGGAGATGACAGTCCCGGCAGGTAGTCGGGATGCGGGCCCCCGTACAGGCGCAGCATGTCCTTCTGCGCCGCGTGCGACAACGGAGTCTGGGTCAGATCCTCCGCCGCCCACGATCCGCCTCGGCCGCCACGACCAGAGCGGCCCGCTCCTTCTTCGCCGCCCGATGGTCCGCGCCCGCCGCGCGCGCCAGCCGACCACCCGGCAGCTCCGCGGACCAGCAGCTTGTCGACGCCCCATGTTTCCTTGTCGAAGAACGTCGCCTGACCGGTCAGCCCAAGTGAACGATAGAGCGTCCGGTTCTTCTCGTTCGTAGACAGGAAGCGGTCGATGTCGATGCCGATATCGTGCAGCACCGCTCGAGCGTGCTCGTTGTAGCGGCCCCACGACTCGATGTTGAGCGTGCCGCCGTTGAGGGCGAGCATTCTGCCGTCGTAGTGAAACTCGTTGCGTTTCGCGTGACCGCCGAAGTCGTCGTGGTTATCGAGGACGAGCACCTTCACGTTTCGGCCAGCGTCGCGAATGAAGTAGTAGGCCGCCGACAAACCGCTCAACCCGCCGCCGACGATCACCAGATCGTAGGTCTCACCGGTATCGAGCGCGCTGTTGACGTCCCACTGACGACGATCCCGCAACTGGTGAGCCACCTCGAACGATCCGGGATGGCTGCCGCGCATGCCGACGCGCGTCGGCGGGTAGTAATCGGCGGCTCGTTCAGGCGCGAACTCCTGCTCGGCGGCGCGAATCAACTCGGGCGCGAGCATCGCGCCGACGGCGCTGACCGCGACCCCGTTCAGAAAATCGCGGCGCGTAATCGGCCGGTGCATGCCGAGCGCGCGGTCGTTCGTGTTCATGCGATCGTCCCCTCTCCCGCTACCACTGGAATTTTCCGCCGATCCGCGCGACGCGCGGCGGCGTGATCGCCACAGGACGGAGGAACGCCGAACCGGAACTCTTGGTGAGATCCTGCTCGGCGTTGCTGTTGAAGATATTGTAGACGTCGAAGAACCCGGTGATCCGCAGCGAACCGGCGCGAACGAGCTTTTCGGAGCGGATGTCGATGATGTTCAGGTTCGGGGTGCGCTCCGCGTTGAACGGCTCGGCAAGGACGGTCGCGTTCCCGTAATTGAGCGCGGTGACGAACGTCCGGCCAAACGGCGCGCCGGACTGGTGGCGATACACCGGTGTGAGACGCAACTCGCCGGGAAGCCGCACGGTCGCGTTGATCTTTCCCTGCCAGGTCTTGTAGATATTCAGCCCGTCAGTGGTATTGATCAGCGCGTTGGGCGTGTACGACGCACCGCCGGCGAGGTTGGTTTCCCGGTTCCAGGTTTCGGCGAAGCTCGCCAGCAGCGACCAGCGGCCCGTTTCGCGGCGAGTGGCGGTGATCTCCCACGTGTAGTAGTCGCTCATGGCTTCGTCGATGTTGCGGGTGATGTTGACTGGAGCCAGGGCGAGGTTCGCCGCCGAGAGGTTGTAGCCGGTAAACGTGTCGCCGTCGTCGGCGGTGCCGGCGCGGCCGTCGGGACCGGGGTCGCGGATCGTCACCGGCACGTTGTACGCATCGAACGGCCGGTTGGCGTTCACCGTCGCGCGAACCTGGCGGCGTCCGTTCCACACGAAGCCTGTGCGCACGCCGAAGTTGGCCGCCACTTCGCGCTCGACGTAAGTGGTGGTCTGATGCGTGTAGGTATTCTGTAGGTTCGGATCGAGCGCGGTCGACACGGAGCCGCCGTTCACGCCGAGCAGCGCGCCCTCCTCGCCCGGATCCCAGACGCCGTTGCCGTTGAGGTCTGTCGTCCAGCGGAGTTGACGGTACCACGTCGAGGCATTGGGGTTGATGCTGCTGGCGAAATCGGCGCCGGGATAGAGCCAGAACCGGCCGTAGCTGGCTTTGACGAGCGTGCGGCCGTCACCGGTGAGGTCGTAGCTGACTCCGGTCCGCGGTCCCCAGTTGTTCGACCAGCTGATCACATTGCCGACTTCGGCGAACGCGACCCCATTGGGCCCTTGTTGCGCCGGGAGGAAGGCCTGCTGCCGGTCCCATCGCAGCCCGAGATTGATCGTCACGCGCTTGCCCGCGTGCCAGGTGTCGTTCGCGTACAACGCATCGCTCAGCACACCGCTTTGCGAGTTCGACGGCGACTGATAGACGTATACCTGTGTCGGCGCGCCGTTGTTGAACAGCGACAAGGCGTTGGTCGCGCTGTCAAACCCGGTGAA
>Ga0070686_100002329_pt1 | contig 10482 bp, 13 predicted proteins | sample KBSS23LmetaG_FD_65654 | JGI IMG/M metagenome (GOLD analysis project Ga0070686, IMG submission 65654) | Switchgrass rhizosphere microbial communities from Kellogg Biological Station, Michigan, USA - KBS S2-3L metaG | ecosystem: Host-associated > Plants > Roots > Rhizosphere ...
ACAGCCCCTCATCCAAGCATTTGATGCAATCGATGCCGCCAACAAATCGAACCTGGCAGCGATGTACGATATTGCTCAATCCATTCTCAGCGCCGGGAAGTCCATGGATCAAAGTTTGCTGCGCATTCAATCCACCATGCGTCCTATCATCCAGGCTTTGGAGAAGTTGTTAGGGGCACCAGGTCGCCGAGGTGGCGGGCTGCTCGGTGGTCGTGGCACCGGCACCTCCGACAGCAACCTTGCGTGGGTGTCGCGCGGTGAGCACATCATGCCGGCGCGGGCGGTGCAGCAACCGGGTGTGCTGGCGTTCTTGGAGGCGCTGCGGCGATCGGGCGGCAACCTCAGCCGGGTGCTCAACGGCATGGGCCGGTTCGCGCTCGGTGGCATGGTCCCGCGGGCGATCCCGGCCTATGCGGCGGGTGGCCTCGCCGGTGGCGGCAATCACGTCACCATTCAGTTTCCCGGCCTGCCGGCGATCGGCGGGCTGCGCGCCTCGTCCAGCGTGGTCGATCAATTGCAGAAGGCGGCGGCGCTGGCACAGGTCCGCTCCGGTGGCCGCAAGCCGAGCCGTTATTCCTGATGCCCGCCTATACCCTGCTTGCGATCGACAGCATCGACTTCTCGCAGTACGCCGTGCGCGGCATCACCATGACCTTGGACCCGATCGACCAGGCCAAGAACGTGGTGCGCGACTGCCGCGGCGACCTGGCCGACATCTCGGTGGCGCAGTTCCGACAATACAAGATCAGCGTGACCTGCACCGACCATGAGGCGCCGGCGCTCGCCGGGGTGTGGCCCGGCCAGGACATCACCATCACTTGCATCCCCGGTCTCGGCGGCGGCGATCCCGACGACGTGCTGACCATCCTCGCCAAGGTCACGAGCTGGAACACCTCGCGCGACGAGTGGGCGGCCGAGGTGGCGTGGCAGCTCGAGGCCGAGCAACGGACACCATAAGCAATGCCGGCGGGTCTTCCATATTTCGCCTGGATCGACGCCAGCGAGACGACGTTCGGCCCCGAACACATGCGCTGGGATGAGGCGGTGTTCTCGTTCAACCTGTCGCAGGAGGAAGGCGACCCGGCCAGCCTGACCGCCCAGGTGCGTCGCCCACGCAATGTCGACGGCGATCCGATCGGGCTGCTCGGTCCCGGCCGCAAGATATGGTGCTGGTTCGCACTCGACTGCGGGCCGGCATTGATCAAGTTCCGTGGCCGCCTCGTCGGCATTCCGACCAGCCTGTTCGAGGAGCTGGTCACGTTGGAGTTTGTAGCACGGCCGTTCGATGTCGTGGCGCAGAAGGAGGCGCTCGCCGATACGCTGCGGGTGCTGCCATTCTATGACGAGGCGGTGCTCGACAAGGAGCGGCGCAAAGACCCGGATGTCGTGCTCGAGGGTTACACCAAGATATGGCACTATGATCGCGAGACCCATGTGCTCACTGTCTCCGACGAGATCACTGGCGAGGATGGCCTGGTCGAGTTCGACGGCGCCAGCGAAGCCGGCAAGGTGTTCTATGACGGCCTCGGGTTGAGGCTGACCAGCGGGCCGCTAACGCGGGTTGATGTCAGTGCGGAATTCACGTGGACGCAGCAGGCGGTCGGCACCGTCGATCTGACCCGATACATCATCAACATTGCGCAACCGGCTACGGAAGGACAGGCCGGTTCGATTGCCTCATACACCTTGGATGCTTCGAGCTGGCCGAAGAAAGGAACCGGGATCGGCGACGGCTGGGAAGTAGCGGAGGGCAGATGCTACGAAAATTATGATCTGACAATCCGGCAGTGGACGAGCAGCGGAACGCTCATCGTTGAAACGGGGGATGGCCAAACCATCCAGGCACAACGAACCCATTCGAGAAGCAGCTTTGCAATTCCGCCCGGTAGCATGGTGGTCGGATACGACATTAAGAACGAATGGAGTGTTTCATATAACGATGACGGCGATGCCACGGGATACAGCAGCAACTACTCATCGACCGCTTCCGTTCTGCCGCTGCACCATATCACGCCGACTTTGGTGGCCGGCTACAAGGCCGAACGGCAATGCACCGAGCTGGTCTCGTTCTCGCTGATTGCCGACGTGCAACCGATCCTGACCGATCCCGAGGACGGCGAGGCCATGCGTGTCGACGATATCCGCTCGATTAATCTGAGCGAGGTGGTCGATGGCCAGCCACCCATTATCGGCGATCCGCGCCGGCGCTCCTACATCGCCACCGAGCGCGGCAACCGGAGCCTCGAACACTTGATCGCATATGCGCGGGCGCTTCTGATGAAGCGGGCGCGGGTGATCGAGATCGCCTTCGCGCCCAAGCTCGCGCGCATGCCCGAGATCACGCTGCGAAAAAATGTATCCCTGATCGAGCCCCGTGTCGGCGAGGCGGTCGGCAAGATCATCGGCTACTCGATCGCGCTCGATGGCTCGGACGGCCGGGTCAACTGCGAGGTGCGCATCGGCTGTACCATCGGCTACGGCGGCTCGCAGGTCGCGTTCGCGGGAACGCCGACCTACTGCAGCATTGATTATGCCGGCGCCGACTATCAGCAATTCAACGATCGGGTGGTGCTGTTCGATGAAGGCGACACCTCGGTTGGTTATCAACCGCCACAGGCTGCGCCGAATGATGATGGCCTCGACTTTCTGTCAGCACTCAGAGCAGAGGATGTCATCGATATTCCCCTCACCGTCGAGAACCCGCCGGTGGATCAGCAGGCCTACATCCTGCAGGCGACCCTGGGTCACACATTGCCGAGGACTCCGGCTGCAGACGAGGAAGAGTTGCAGAAATACTACGAGACGACATCCGAGCTTGTGGGCGCGGCATTGCGGCAGGTCGAAACCAAATTGATCTTCAAGCTCAAAAGCATGACCAGGGAATTTTCGAGCGACTACGAGCTGCAGGTCACCGATCTAAAAATCCCGACCGGCTATGATCTGGAGGCGGTGTAATGCCAGGCTTCGAGACCATCGTCCGGCCGATGGTGTTTCCCAACATCCGGCCCATCCCGACACGATCACTACCGCCCGAGGATGATCCCGAGCAGGGCAAGTGTGAGATCGGCGGCGGCGGCGGCGGAATCGTCGCCGTCACGGAAAATATCAGCGTGAGCGGATCGACACATAACCCGAAGGAAGTTGAACGCCGGGTTGATACGGCGCGGGTCTATCAAGAGAACGATGACGGGACGGTTAACCGTGACAACTTTGTTGATCTTGAAGTTGCGAACAGGATCAAGATGAAGGTGGGCGCACATCCCGGCACCCCCGGTGACTTGCCCCCCGGTGCTGGTTTCAACGGTGACGATGTGGTGAAAACGACAGCAGAGAAGGGCTACACGGGCGACGATCTGATCGAGACTTATAAATACGATCCCGTCAAGGAGAAGAAAAACATCGAGATCAAGAAAAGGAACAAAATAAAGAAAGCAGAAGACGCATGACCATCGTTTTCGTCACCACCGGCCCGTGGGGCAGCGGCACCGGCGCGCCCAACAGCGCGGCGCAGGTCGACGGCAATTTCTACGATGTCGATCAGCGCATTGTTGGCCTCTCGGCTGATGTGGCCGAGGGCAAGCGCATTGACACCGTGACCTATACGTCCAACAGCATGACGTTTCATTTTACTGATGGAACGTCGCAGGTCATTCCGCTGCCGGTCGCCACTCTTGAATACGCAGGGAACTGGCTGAACGATACATTCTACAGTCGCGCCAATATCATCACGGCACCGGGCATCGGCGTGTTCCAGGTGCTCGAGGATCATACGACGCCGTCGGCACCGGCACCCTTTGATCCAAACGCTGTCGATGGCAGCAGCAACCCGCTCTATCAATTATGGATGCCACTGCGCGATGTGAACTACGACGCCGCGATCTTCGTGCCCGGCAGCATCCAGCGCGCGGCCGACGAACTGCTGTTCCAGGGTGTTGCCAATCGATCGATGAAAATCGGCCCCGGCGATGAGGGGGCATACGCCTATCTCGATGTCGGCAACGATGCGCCTGGTGCCACCGATATCATCTTGTCGATCGAATGGAACGGGACCGAGTTCGGCACCATCACGTTTCCTGCCGGCGGCGAGATTGATACCGCCGGTGGCCAGCTCGGCGAGTTCGATATTCCGTTGCCTATCGGGTATGCCGCAGGCTCTCGCTATGCGCTGCGGGTCACGCAGTCCAACAACGCCGAGCCAGCCGGTCTGTCAGTGACGCTGCCGTTCATCCGCACGGATATCTGATGGCTGAGCCGGGAGGGCTTGGGCTCGATTTCCTGACGCAGGTCACCAATGTTCATTGGGGTGGCGGCCTCGCAGTTGAATTTGGCAACAAGGACCAAGACGCCCCGAAGGCAGACGAAACGCCGACAGCAACACGCCGAAGCCGAAGAAGATGAGCTATCTCAAACTGCCGAACGGTGTGCCGGATTTTTCCAAGGCTGTGTTCTCGCTCTGGTTCCGGGTGCCAAGAGAGTCAGTCATCGCGGCATCCAACCATTCCTTGCCGCCCGCAAAGTGGCCAATGATGCAAAATATCTTGCCGCTCATTACTTTTGGCCGACCTCAACAGAACCAGGCTTATACGTTTATTATCAATCCAAATGTTGTGACTAACAATCCCGACACTGTCTTGGCGAGGCCTGTTGGATATCAAGCAACCGGACCATATGATGTTGATCCTTCTTATATTGGGGTTGAATGCTATTCGGACGGAACATTCTACATGGCCTTTAATCTTCAAACTGGTACATTCGGAACGTACAATTCACTTCTTTGGTTTCTTACAAACCTGAATTATGAGGAGGGCGCCCAGCCATACCCCATTGGAAATGGTTATGTTGGCACTGGGACCGGGTCGCACAAATCGACCATTAAAGAAGGCACAGGATACGTGCAGGATGCACAGCCGGAATATTTTTTGGTTTCAGGTAACAATAAACTTGCATCAGATGTATGGCATCACGTGCTGCTATCTTTTGATATAGGCGGATCACTTTCAATAGGAAACAAGCCAAGCAGCAATTGCCAGTTATGGTACGCAATTGATAACACTGATTACCGGGGATGGGAAAACCTGCAGCCATACAGGGACGGGAACGATGGTCTTGGCAAAAACACCATCGTGACCCAGAACGTCTACCGTCAGTCCGGCTTTACCGAAACTGAGCCCCCCCTGTTCTACAACAATTATGTTCCTCTACCGAGCGGGGGTTTCTCCGGCGGAATGCTTCCGAGCAGTGGGGCAGAACTGGGGCTTCCTGCCGCCTCGCATTATGTGGACGGCATCTTTCGCGCCGAGATGGCCGAGTTGCAAATCTGGACAGGCGTCACCCTGGATACCGGCAACGAGAGTAATCGTCGCGCCTTCATCAAGGATGGCAAACCTGTCGATCCGACAGGGACGGAAGCGAAGCCCGCACCGGCGGTCAGCCTGCTGGGGAAAAAGCCCGAGGTCATGCTGCATGGCAATAGCAACTGGCAGGCCGGCTACAATACCGGCACGCTGGGTGTCGCGATCGAGACTGATCCTGACGGCACGGAAACCGTTACGAAATTGCCGGGCGGGCAATTCACGCCGGTCGCCGGCATCGAAAAGTACAAGCCCGAACCGAGTCTGAGCCCTGCCTGATGCTGGTCTGTAACGTCAGCCTACGTCCACCGCGCTCGGCGATTGCCGCCAGCCTCACTGAGGCGACCACCGCAGCGGATGCGGCTGCGACCGGGAATGTTGTCTTTGCCACACTGGTCGATGACCCAGCGTCGGTCGGCGACATCGTCGACGCCTATCTCGGCGAGATCATGCTCGAGGCGGCCAGCGCGGCCGATACCGTCGAGGTTGTCGGGGGCGTTTATGCTGGCGCGGTTGCTGAAGCGGCAACCGCCGTCGACGCGATGGACGGAACTGTTCCGGTGGCGATGGCAACATTCGACGGCGCCGCGACTAACGTGACGCTGTCAAACGGCAATCTGACGGCAACGCATTCCAACACGACCTCCAATTCCGGCGTGCGCAGCGCGTCGCAACAGAGCAGCGGGAAATATTATTTTGAGGTGACCGCAACCCAAACCACAGGCACCGCCGATTGCGTCGGTGTTATTACCGCCGCCGGCACTTACACAAATCTCGTGACCAATGGATCGAACTGCGGCGTCCAATATCGCACGGGGGCGATCTGGTCGAACAATGTCAACAGCACGCTGAGCGGAAGCAATATTGCCAATGGCAACATCGTCGGAGTTGCGGTCGATCTCGATAACGACAAGATCTGGTTCCAACAATTTTTCGGCTGGAACGGCCTGGCCTTGACTTCGGAAGATCCCGCCACCAACACGGGCGGGGTCAGCATCTCGAGCTTCAGCGGCACGACATTATCTCCTGCTGTCGGTTTTGCTGCCACCGCGAGCGGTAACTTCACCGCGAACTTTGGCGCCACGACCTTCAAGGGCAATGTGCCAGCCGGCTTCTCGGCCTGGGGTAGTTCCACCACGTTCGATGGTACCGCGACCAACGCCACACTGACGAACGGAAACCTGACTGCGGCGCATTCCAATACGACGACCAATTCTGGGGCGCGCAGCACCGACCAGCGCAACAGCGGGAAATATTATTTCGAGGTGACCGTCACTGCGATCGGGGTTGGAGACGCCATTGGCCTGCTGACTGCCGCCGGCACCTATACCAACCTTGTCACGAACGCGACAAACTGTGGCGCGGTGTATGCGGGCGGCAAGATATTTGGCAACGGCAGCGACTCGGGAAAGACGCTCGGGAGCTTTGTTGCACCTTACATTCTCGGAGTTGCAGTCGATCTCGACAACGAGAAGATCTGGTTCCGCGCGTTCCGGTGGAACGGAACTGTGACGCAAGATCCTGCCACCAACACCGGCGGGGCATCGATCTCGAGTTATAGCGGCACGACCGTGTCTCCCGTGGTTGGATTTGGCGGGACCGGTACCGCATCGGGCGACAACTTCACGGCCAACTTCGGGCAGTCGTCTTATGTGATGGGACTGCCAACAGGCTTCAGCAACTGGCCGCACTAAAATCAGATGGAGAAACCAAATGACTGAGGAACGCGCACAAGCGCGCGAATACAGCGATGCGTCCGTGATCCGTGGCAATGGAATCGGCGAGCAGGCCGAGGCGCATGGTCGCTATGAGATCGAATGCATCGGCGCGGACGGCAAGCTGAAATGGCGCGACACGATCGAGAACGTGGTGGCGACGGTCGGCAAAAACCTGGCGCTGGATACGTTCCTCGCCGGTTCGGCCTACACCGTGACCGGGCCGTACATGGGGCTGATTTCGTCGACCTCCTATTCGGCGGTGGCGGCGGGCGACACCATGGCCTCGCATGCGGGATGGCTCGAGGCCGGTGGCACCAATGCGCCGACCTATACCGGCAACCGCAAAACCGCAGTCTGGTCAGCGGCAGCATCAGGGTCGAAGGCGCTGTCGGCGGCGCTGTCGTTCGCCATCACCAGCACCGGTACCGTCAAGGGTGCGTTCGTCTGCTTCGGCAGCGGCGCGCTCAACACCAAGGACAACACCGCGGGGACGCTGTGGTCGGCCGGCACGTTCTCGACCGGCGACAAGGCGGTGGTGAATGGGGACACGCTCAACGTCAATTATTCCACGTCGCTATGACGCCTCGCCACTACGAGGCGCTGCCCTGGATTATCATCTTCATCACGGCGCTGCTGGTGCTGGCTTTCCTGTCCTGGCTCGGTTGGGACAACTGGTCCGAGGCCAGGAGCGAGGGTTATCCGCCGCTACAGACCTCGATCTATGACCGCAAGCTTAATCGGCTCGATCGGGCCGGCGTTGAGGCCGCCTATCGCAGCCGGGTGGCGCTGCTGTTCCAGAATTGGATGACCGACACCAACAAGGAAAGTCAGGACCGTGCGCTGCGCGGTCATCGGAATGCCCGGAAGATATACATCGAGGTCATGACCGGAATTGATGCCCGCGATCCTCCGACCGAGGATGACTTGAAATGAGCGCACCTGATTGGCTGCTCACGATGCGGGCCATCAACGGCATGTCGGAAACGCCGGGCGCGGCCGACAATCCGAAGATCATGGCCATGGCCGACGAGATCGGCCGCATCTTTCCAGACATGCAGTCTTACTGCGATCAGTATCGTGCGGACTCCATCCCATGGTGCGGTCTGACGGTGGCCTACACCATGGCCAAGGCGAACATCCGGCCGCCGTTCGGCACGACCGATACCGACCGTTTTCTGTGGGCCAAGAGTTGGGCGGATGACGCCGGCTATCAGATATTGAAGACGCCGCGGCTGGGCTGTGTCGTGGTGCTGACGCGCTCCGGCGGCGGGCATGTGACGCTGTACGAGAGCACGTCCGGCTCTAACTACATGTGCCGCGGGGGCAATCAATCCGATGCTATCAATCTGGCTGCATACCCTAAAAGTTCTGTCGTCGCCCTCGTCTGGCCTTACGCCGAACCCGTCCCGGCGCCGATCGAGCCGCCGTCCGATGCATTACCTGTCTTGCGCAAGGGCGACACTGGTCCGGCTGTGGTCAAGCTGCAGGAGCTGTTGCCGAAATGGATCGATGGTGATTTCGGGTCGACCACGGATGCGCTCGTCCGAGAATTCCAACGGTCGCAGGGCTTGGCGGTCGACGGGGTGGTAGGCGAGGCGACCTGGGCCGCGCTGCTGGATGAGGAGCCGCCACCGCTTCCTCCTGCGGAGGGCTGGAACCATGACATCACGGCGACGGTGTTCGGTTCCTATGAGGGCGAGCAGTCGGCCTATGGCGGGCAACTGGATGACAGCCAGCCGTTTGTGGCGCTGCCTTATCGCTTTAGCCCAGCGGCTTCGCGGCCGAGCGTCGAGGTGATGAACGAGGACGGCGAGAACATTCTGGCGACCATCGAGGACGTTGGCCCCTGGATGACCACGGACGACTATTGGGTCAAGGGCACGCGGCCGATCGCCGAGCAGTGCTACGCCAGCAAGACGCCGATCCCGTCAGGGCCGCAGAAGGGGCGGGTGCCGAGCAATCCCGCCGGCATTGACCTGTCGCCATCGCTGGCTCGGTCACTCGGGATCGACGGCATGGGCCGGGTGTCGTGGCGGCTGGTGCCTTAGTGGCCCCGCCGGTGGAAGTGGGTCCACCACCAACGGGGCCTATCGGCCAGGTTCGACGGGTGTTCGGGCCTAGCCAACAACCACTCTAAATCTCTCTGCGGAAGCCCTGATCCGCAAGCCTCGGCGCCCTCCCGCCGGGGCTTTTTTTTGTGCCGGAATTGCCTGCAGATCGCGGCTGTGTTCATAGCTCGGCGGTCGCTGGTGCCAGTACACGAAGACGATCACGCCCAGGCTTACATCGGCAACAGTGCCTTGCTGGGCGGGCTGGTCACGGCGGATGACGGTGTCGCCTTTGCGCATTTTTTTATTCCGAAATGGAATATTCCAACGATTCAACAGTGCGGGGTCTTCCGCCCCAATGCAACAAAATTTTATTCCAAAATGGCATCCGGGTAGGGGGGGGCGTGCTGTAATATAGTATAGCATGCCGTGTTCTGTTGCCGGGATTCAACCGGCCAGACCACGGGAGGCGACGGTATGGGAATGCGGAAGTGCGATTATTGCATCGAAATCGGGCGCCGCATCAAGGACGCCCGCGAAGGTCAACGGCTAACCCAGGAGGAGCTCGGCCGTCAGTTCGGCGTGCCGTTCCAGATGGTGCAGCGGTGGGAGCGCGGCGAGCAGCTCACGATCGAGCGCATCGTCGCCATCGCCATTATGCTCAAGCTCGATCCCACCTGGCTCATCACCGGCCAGTATGGGGTGCCGCCTCAGCTATGCCGGGCGCTGAGTGATACCTCGGTGCGGCTGGAACGGGCCACCAGCGCGAGCGAGCTGTTGGACCTGTTCAAGCGTCGCGACGAAATTCGGCGCCATCAGTTCGATCCGCTGCTCGGCATAAAGCCGCTACCGATGGTCGTGGGCGACCTGCTGCGGGGTCTGTTGCCTGCGATCACTCCTGCTTCGCGATTCTAGCGATCTTGGCGATGACCTTGTTCGGACTGAACTTGAGGGCACGGGCAAGGTCGCATAGCTCGCACACATCGATTCGCCTCTGACCGCTTTCGATCTTGGCAAGCCAGGATTGAGTGCGGCCAAGCGTTGTTGCCACATCACGCTGGCGCATGCCCGACGCCCGGCGTTTCTCAATCAGCAATCGGATTAGCGCCTTGTGGCTCGCGCGCTGAATCGTTTCCATTCCTTCTTATTTGAATGCCAAAATAGCATAGGCCAAATCGGAATAATTAGAACATTCTAACCTGCGCGGCCGATCCGCACCACATTGGACGCCGCCTTCTTGCCGCTGACGATCGCCTGCAACTCCCGCGCCCAGGCTTCCAGCGCCTGCCGCTTCTCGGCGTCATAGCGGTGCATGTTGTAGTGCTTGCGGTTGACGCTTTGCGGGGTGTGGTTGGCGATGCGCTC
>Ga0070686_100002331_pt1 | contig 10472 bp, 14 predicted proteins | sample KBSS23LmetaG_FD_65654 | JGI IMG/M metagenome (GOLD analysis project Ga0070686, IMG submission 65654) | Switchgrass rhizosphere microbial communities from Kellogg Biological Station, Michigan, USA - KBS S2-3L metaG | ecosystem: Host-associated > Plants > Roots > Rhizosphere ...
CGACATCAAACTTTAAGCCGGTCAGTGCCTGACCGAACTCGTCGTGAAGCTCCCTCGCCAGCCGCTTGCGTTCGACTTCTTCCGCCTCGGTCAGCTGCCGGGTGAGGTCCCGGAGCTGCTCATAGGCTTCTTTCAGCGCGCGTTCGGCTTGTTTGCGTTCACTAATGTCCCGCAAAAACGCGCTGAAGACCGTCCGGCCTTCAATCGTCACCGCCGTGACCGACAATTCGATGGGAAACTCCCGTCCCTCCTTGTGCAGCGCGGAAAGTTCCACGCGTCGGTTCAGGATCGGTCCATACCCTGAGGAGAGGTATCGTTGCAGACCGCTGCTGTGCGCCTCCCGATATCGTAGCGGCAGAATTGTTTCGCTCAGCAGTCTACCGCTGATCTCCTGTTCCTGATAGCCGAACATCGACGCGGCTTGTGAATTCCATCCGGTGATGATGCCCCGTTCATCCATCGTCACGACCGCGTCCAACGCCGACTCGACAATGGCGCGCGTCCGCATTTCACTGGCCTGCAAGTCCGCGACCGCCTGCTTGCGCGCGATGGAAGCGGCCAGACTGTTGCACACGGATTCGATGGTTTGCCGCATGGGCTCAGAAATGGTCTCCCGGCTGAACAGGCCCAACACACCGAACACCTGACTTTCCACCATCAAGGCAAATCCCGCGAACGACCGGAGCCCATGCTCCTGCATCCACTCCTTGTTCGGCAATCGATCGTCGTTGAGCACGTCGTTCGTAAAGAGGGCCCCTTGTCCTTGTGCGATTCGGCCGATCTTCAGCGCGCCGAGCGGCACACGACGATATTCTCCGTTCAGATTCGTGGAGAGGCCGGAACTGGCATGCAGATGCAAACACATCGTGCGATCCCGACACCAGGATGCCTTGTGACAGTTCGCGCAGAGATCTCCCGGTTTGAGCAGCCAGACCCGTGTGAATGCCGCTCCCAGATGCTCCACGGCCGCATCGGTACAGCGCTGGAGGAGGCGGTCGAGCGGCTCGTCGTGGTTCAACAGCAGACTGACTTCAGCGGCAAATGCGGCACATCTGGCGCGCTCCTTGAGCGCCTGTTCCGCAACCTTGCGCGCGGTGATATCGCGGGTGATGGCTTCCACACCCACCACCTGTCCTTCCACGAAACGCAGCCGGACATGCTGGCCGAACCAGAGTTCCACTCCCCGCCTGGTCACGGCAGGAAATTCGTAGTACGTGCTGGGAACCCGGTTCAACAGCTGTTCGCGGTAGAACTGTTGAGCCTTGCCCCGAATATCTTCGCGGATCAACTCGAGATAATGCTTGCCCAGCAGCTCTTCCTTCTCATAGCCCATCAGCGCGCAGGCAGCCGCATTCACGAACGTGAATCGGCCGTCCACCCCGGCGGTGTAGATGATGTCGGTCGCCTGCGATACGAGCGAGCTGTACCGGACCTCGCTCTCCCGGAGGGCTTCTTCGGTCCGCTTCCTGGCGGTAATGTCGATCTCGATGCCGGCCATCCGGACCGGCGCACCCTGTTTATCGCGCTCGATCACCCGGCCGCGATTCAGAATCCACGTCCATTCGTCCGCTTTGGTGCGGACGCGCATTTCCGCTTCGAATTCCGGAGTCTGCCCGGCGAGACAGGTCTTCAGATTCGACTCAACCACTGGCCGGTCGTCCGGATGAATGCCGTCCGTGGAGGTCGAGAAATGAGGGGCCAATTCCTGTGCGCTGAAGCCTCTCAACTCGGCCCACCGCTCATTGAACGAAAACGCTCCGGTCTCGATGTGCCAATCCCAGGAAGCCAGCCCTGCGCCGTGAAATGCCATCTCTAAACGCTGTTGACTGGCTTGGAGCGCGGCCGTCCGCTCCTCCACCCCACGCTCAAGCTCGTGCCGAATCCGTTGCAACTCCTCCTCGGCCTGCTTGCGGTCGGTGATGTCATCGGCCACGCCGACGATGCGGCTCACCGCCCCGGCGCTGTCGCGGACGGGAAACGCACGGTCGCGGATCCAGCGCGTGGAGCCGTCCGGTCTGACAATGCGATATTCCTCGTCATAGGTCCCTTCCGTCTGTTTTGTCAGCGCGGCCCGTAACACTCGTTCCCGGTCCTCCGGATGAATGGCTTCGAGCCAGGATCTCGGTGATCGATAGAGGCTTTCGCAGGACCTTCCCCAAATCGATTCATAGGCGGGGCTGATGTAGAGCACTTCGTTTTTCAACGTATCGCTCAGCCAAAACACCTCCTGAATACGCTCCGTCACCTGCCGGAATTGCTCTTCCCGTTCCAGCATGGCCGTCTCGATCTTTTTGCGTTCAGTGCTATCCACGGCCACACCTCCACGCATCACGATGGCCCTGCTCGTCCACGATCAGGAAGTTGCTCACGAAGCATTCATGCCCTCCGTCGTCATAGCGAGCAGATGCGGCCGCCGTAATGACGTGCGCATCATTGGCCTTGAGACTCGTCAAGTCGGCGCTGCCGAACACCCGACCGGAGAGAACGAGAATATCGGCTATGAGCGACAGATGGCCTGTCGGCGGTGGGAGAGGATGAACGAAACAGAAACGAAGTGCCTTCACGGGAACACCTCACCCCGTAGGAATGAAGGCGCGAGAGAGTCCGCAGCACTGATCAGTCGATGATTTCGACCTTTTTCCCTGTTGATTTGGCTCGCTTCAAGCAGTCGCCATCGGTGACGGCACAGCGTAGAGTATCAAGTTCTGCTTCATCCACAAGCTGGACCTTCTTGCCTTGGGCCTTGGCTTGCGTGAGGCAGCCGGTGTCAGTCGCCATGCATTTTACGGAATCCGAGGCCGCCGGCGCATTCACGACCGACACCGCTTTGCCTTCCTCCTTGGCCCGTTTCAAGCACTCTTGATCCGTGGCCACACATTGCACGGTTTCTTCCGTTTTATTCATGCCTTTGTCGATGGATTGATCGATGTGCTGATTCACTCGATCCCGCGCTTTTTGTTCGGTACTTTGCTTGGCTTTGTCGAACAGACCCTCAAAGATTCCTTGCGCATGCAGCGTTGTGGTACCCGTCAGCAAGAGGAGCAGGCTCAAACAGCCGGCGATAATGTGTGTGGACATGATCCGCCTCCCTTCGGTCCTGACCATGGCGATGCAATGTGGAAGGGCGAACAATAGCACAGCTGACTCCGCGAGACAAAGAGCAGCCTGCAGGTTGTCTACCCTAGACCTACACGTAGATGGCCTACGTATTGTCATCCGCCACCGTTTCCGAGCAGGATAGGCGCTCGACACCTTCCTCACAGGCATTGTCGATTTCCGCGGCGGGAGACGACTATACAGTGGGACGGCACAGTTCCACTATAAGACGGAGGAACACGCATGAAGTACCTTTGCTTAGTATACGTCGAAGAAACAGTGTTACATGCAATGGACAAATCCCAGCGGCAGTCGCTGTCCGACGAGTCCATGGCTTTTTGCGCTGATCTCCAGAAGAAGGGACAACTCCTCGCCGCCTCGCCCCTGCATCCGATCGAGACGGCAACGACCGTTCGCGTTCGGAACGGGAAGACCTCGACGACCGACGGTCCCTTCGCAGAAACCAAAGAACAGCTGGGAGGATTCCTCGCGATCGACGTCAGGGACCTCAACGATGCCATCCGGATTGCCGCCCAATTCCCTGCGGCCCGCTTCGGAAGCATCGAGGTCCGCCCCATGAAGGAACTCGGCTGCGCAGAGTAACGAGGATGATCCACTCCGGCGATGAGGCACGGGCACAGGTTGACGAGGCATACCGAACGGAGTCCCGGCGGGTCCTGGCCACGTTGATCCGGCTGCTCCGCGACTTTGACCTCGCCGAGGAGGCCATGCACGAGGCCTTCGCCGCCGCGCTGGAGCAATGGCCCCGCGAAGGGGTGCCTGACAACCCGCGGGCCTGGCTCGTCTCGGCCGGCCGGTTCAAAGCCATCGATGCACTGCGGCGCCGCGTGCGCTATGACTCGACGCTCGCTGAATTCGCCAAGGAGGTCGATACGACTATCGCCGAAGCCCCTCTCGAGCCCGAAGCGCACGAAATCGACGACGACCGCTTGCGGTTGATCTTTACCTGCTGCCATCCGGCGCTTGCACCGGAAGCCCAGATTCCCATGACCCTGCGTGAGGTCTGCGGCCTCACGACGGAAGAGATTGCTCGCGCCTTTCTCACCAAGCCCGCGACGATCGCCCAGCGGATCGTCCGTGCGAAAGCCAAGATTCGTGACGCACGCATCCCCTATGAAGTGCCCGTCGCGTCCGAATTGCCGGCCCGGCTGGATGCCGTGCTGCGGGTTATCTATCTCGTCTTCAACGAGGGATACTCCGCATCCTCCGGAGAATTGCTCACGCGAGCCGAGCTGTCAGCCGAAGCACTCCGACTCGGCCGCTTGCTGCTCGCCTTGCAACCTGAACCGGAAACGACCGGACTCCTGGCACTCATGCTTCTGCAGGAATCACGGCGAGAGGCCCGCACTTCGCCGGACGGGGACCTGATTCTGTTGGAGGATCAGGACCGCTCGCGCTGGCATCGCAGTCACATTGCGGAAGGAGTCGAGCTCGTCGAGCGGGCATTGTCGTCGGGACGCATCGGTCGTTATACGATCCAGGCGGCGATAGCCGCGATCCATGCGGAAGCCTCCGACGCCGGACAGACAGATTGGGGGCAGATCGTCGGGCTCTATGACGTGCTGTTCCGCATCGACCCTTCCGCCGTGGTGGAGTTGAACCGGGCCGTCGCGGTGGCCATGCGGGACGGCCCACTCGCGGGCTTGGAGCTGGTCGACGCTATTTTGCGCCGGGGCGAACTGGCCGAGTACCACTTGGCCCATTCCGCTCGGGCGGAACTTTGCCGGCGCCTGGGACGAAGCCAGGAGGCTCGGCAATCCTATGAACGAGCGCTCCGGTTCGCCAGGCAGGAACCGGAACGACGATTTTTGGCGCGCCGGATGAACTCTCTTCCTTCCTGAATAACATTTCTATATCAGTGACTTATGTGCCCTTGGCCATCGGCTGACGGTCACCGGGTCTCTTCTGTCGATTTCAACCAACGCAGACGACTATGGTATGTCAGCGCACAAGGGGCCGAAGCCGCCCGTCTGGAGAACCGAAATGAAATATATGTTGCTCGTCTACCACAATGAGGAGCACTTCGCCGAACTCGGAGAGACGACGCACGCCGCGATGCTGGATGAATCCATCCGTCTGGCTCATCAAGTCATATCGCGCGGGCAGTACCTTGCCGCCCCGCTGCAGCCGGCGTCTACGGCAACATGCATTCGCGTGCGGGGGAACAAGACCGTCGTGACCGACGGTCCCTACGCGGAAACGCACGAGCAACTCGCGGGTTACTTTCTCATCGAGGTGGACAACCTCGACGAAGCCATCGGAATCGCAGTCAGAATTCCCGGCGCACGGATCGGCACAATCGAGATTCGCCCGATCAGGGACGTTCCCGGATTACCCGTTGCATCTTAGACGGCCCACGAACATCACGCGTCGCCTCGAGGTGCGCCAAAGGAGCTGCTGCTGCCGAAGATTACACCTTGTTTATGGTTGCCGAGGAAGCCGTGCACTACTTTCTGTCGCTGTTCAATGGATCACGAATGGAAACGATCGCACGATACGGCGATGCCGGAGCCAGCGTCTGGCCGGCCAAAAGGCTCCGTGATGACGGCGACATTCGACATCGACGGACAGGAATTCGTGGCGCTCAATGGCGGACGGGTCTTTACGTTTCATGAAGCCGTCTCGTTTCAGGTGCATTGTCAGACATGGTCCGCGCTCTCCGCCGGCGGAAATCGGGACAGCAACAATGCGGCTGGCTGAAGGACCGATACGCAGTGTCCTGGCAGATTGTGCCGACCGCCATGATCCAGATGCTCAAAGCCGGGGACCCGGACAAAGCCAACCGCGTGATGCAAGCGGTATTGCAGATGAAGAAACTCGACATCCAGACCCTCCAGAAGGCCTTTGAGCGCTAGGAATTCCAGGGAGATACATGATGACGACAAAACAGATGCTGTGGGCCGGATATGTCATGAGCGCATTGCCCGTGCTGATGCTGCTATTCAGCGGCATCCTCAAACTCGTGAAGCCGGCGTCAGTGGCAGAAGGATTCACTCACTTGGGGTATGACGACAATCTGGCACTTGGCCTGGGGCTGGTCGAGCTCCTCTCCACGCTCCTGTATGTCATCCCACGCACGACCGTGCTGGGTGCGATTTTGCTGACCGGATACTTGGGAGGAGCAACGGCCACTCATCTCCGCATCGGAGAGCCGTTCCACATGGCGGTGTTGCTTGGGGTCTTGCTGTGGGGCGGACTGTACCTTCGGGACGAGCGACTACGCCAGCTCATCCCGCTAAGGCTTTCATGATCTCCGTCAGCCGGCTTCTCCAACCAGGCCCTGCACCTAGGTGTTTTGCGAGGTGCGGTGACGCCCTCCGGTTTGTTTCACTTGGGCGTCTGTCGATTTGGCACATGCTCGTTCGACTAAGGGAGAACGCAGGAGAAGCAGCTTCACCTCATATTGAATGGAAGGCAAACAGAAGGAGGGTTCGGTATGCGGTTTATGATTATCGTCAAGGCCAGCAAGGACTCGGAAGCAGGCGTCATGCCCAGCGAGAAGCTCCTCGCCGAGATGGGAAAGTTTAACGAAGAGTTGGCCCATGCAGGCGTGTTGTTGGCGGCCGACGGTCTTCACCCCACCTCAAAAGGCGCACGCGTCAAATTTTCAGGCAACACCCGGACGGTCGTCGACGGGCCGTTCACCGAAACGAAAGACTTGATCGCCGGCTTCTGGCTCTGGAATGTGAAGTCGAAAGCAGAGGCGATCGAGTGGGTCAAGCGCTGTCCGAATCCGCACAATGAAGACAGCGAGATCGAAATCCGTCAGGTGTTCGAAGCCGAGGATTTCGGCGCGGAGTTTACCCCGGAGCTTCGAGAGCAGGAGGAGCGGGTTCGGGCAAAGGCAGCGAACGCACACTAGGAACGAGCGAAAGGAGCCGACGATGCTGTTACAACCCTATCTATTTTTTGACGGCCATTGCGAAGAAGCCGCTCAGTTCTACGAGAAGGCTGTCGGTGCAAAAGTCGGCAGACTCATCCGCTTCAAGGATAGTCCGGATCCGAGCCTCGGCGGCTCCACGGATTCCAATAAGGTCATGCACATGACCTTGCAAATCGGCGATCAGATGATCATGGCGTCGGACGGGCAATGCCAGGGATCGCAGAAATACGAAGGGTTTGCCCTCTCGCTCACCGTAGAGAGCGAAGCCGAGGCCGACCGCCGGTTCTCCGCGTTGGCTGAGGGGGGTCAAGTGAGCCAACCATTAATCAAAACGTTCTTTTCGCCACGGTTTGGGATGGTGACCGATCGTTTTGGGGTGTCCTGGATGATTCACGCGGCCCCGTGATTCGGCCGCATCCATCGAGACAGAAACGAATTCAACAACCGGCTGCCGGCCATGAGACGGAACAGGTCGCAGCTTTTATCTCATCATAGGAGGCCACTATGCGGTTCATGATTACTGCACTCACCTGCCTGTGTCTCTTCTTCTCTGCGTCCGCCGTGCCGGCAAAAGAGAAGAAGCATGATAAACACATGGACCAACAGGCAATGATGGAGCTCTGGAAGAAGATGGCGATGCCCGGCGAGCCGCACAAGCTGTTTGCCTCCCTCGCCGGCAGTTGGACCACCACAACCAAGGAATGGATGGAACCGGGTAAGCCGCCGACAGAATCCAGCGGCACGGCCGAGATGAAGATGCTGCTCGACGGCCGCTTTCTCTACCAGGAATACAATGGACAGATGATGGGTCAGCCGTTCTCGGGCATCGGCATCGACGCGTACGACAATATGTCCAAGAAATATGTGACGGCCTGGATGGATTCGATGGGCACCGGATTGTTCATCATGGAAGGCACGGCGAGCCCGGACGGCAAGACCATTACGCTGAAAGGCTCGCACCCTGAACCGGACGGCGGCAAGATGACGCATCGCGCCGTCTGGAAGATCGTCGACAGCAATACACAAACGTTCGATATGTATGGTGCACACAAAGGCGATAAGGAAACGAAGATGCTGGAAATCGTGTACAGCCGGAAACAGTGACAGGTCCCGCGAGAACGCCGGCGCCTTCGGGCGCCGGCCGGGCATTGACGGTCGCTTGCGAACATGCTTGACTACCCGCCCACACCGACGCACACGGAGGACGCTATGGCACGCACGATGAACATCATGGCCGTGATCATCCTGTTGACGGTCACCAGCGGGTGCAGTTACTTGTTCTATCCGCGCGCAGGCGACTATGCGGTACAGGCAAAGGGCGCCACGGCGGTCGATACTATGGTCAACCTGACCACAATGATGGAAGCCACAGCGGCGAAGGCGAAGGGCGGGAAAGGCAACGATACGGCGTTCGACGATTACCACAACCAGTTGCATGCCCTCCTCGATTCCTATTGCGAGGTCACGAAGGAACAGCAAAAAACCCCGGCCTATGATCTCGCTGTGACCCATAAGAAGGAGTTAGTCACGATTTTCAAACGCCTGTGGAAATTCAAGGACGATCAGCCGCAGCGCGATCAACATTTGGATCTCTCGATCGCCGAGTTGAAGGAACTCCGCGAAACGTTGCAGACGATCAAGTAACTTGCCGCAGCATCGACGGAGGACGACCATGGCGACCAACTTCGGGCACATCGAGCTGATCACTCAGGATTTGGAGAAGGCAAAAGACTTCTACCAGAAACTCTTCGGCTGGAAAGTCCGCGACCTGCCGGACATGCCCTACTCGCTCTTCAATGAAGAAGCGTCTCCGACCGGAGGCATGATGAAGAGCCCGCAGGCGGGAGCGGAATCGTTCTGGATCCCCTACATCGTGACGGATGACATCGCGGGCGTGACCGAGAAAGCCCGGAGCCTTGGGGCAACGATTCATCGCGAGGTGATGGTAGCCGGTCAATACGGATGGTTGAGCATCATCAACGATCCGACGGGCGCCACGTTCGGACTGTGGCAATCGAAAATGGAGCCGAAGGCATCGAGAAAGAAGTCCGCGGCCAGACGCACCAAGAACCGGCCCAAACGGAAGCGGCGCTGAGCCAGCGGACTCGTTCGGAAGGAGACTATCAAATGATTCGCAGAGCCAAGACCGGTACATCAGCCGCCTCGAAGCAGGCGGTCACCCTGTTGATCGGCACCCGGAAGGGGGCGTTCACCTTGCGCAGCGACGCGTCCCGGCGAACGTGGAAACTGTCCGCGCCGACGTTTCTCGGCCACATCGTGCACCACCTGGTGCTCGACCCACGTGATCGACGCACGATGTTGATGGCCGTCAGCACGGGGCATCTTGGACCGACGATCTACCGGTCTACGGATGCCGGCAAGACCTGGAAGGAATCTTCAGCGCCTCCGGCATTCCGAAAGGTGTCAGAGGGCGAAAACGGCCGCGCAGTGAATCACGTCTTTTGGCTCACCCCCTGCCATGCGAACGAACCGGATGCTTGGTATGCCGGCACATCCCCGCAAGGCCTGTTCCGATCTGACAACGGAGGCGTGACGTGGAGCGCGTTCTCCCCTATCAATGAAGATCCGCAGTATCTGGAATGGATGGGCACGGTCCAGGACGGCACGCCTGACGGTCCCAAGCTGCATTCCATCATCGTTGATCCGCGCGATGCCAAGCACCTGTATTTCGCCATGTCCGGTGGCGGCGTCCATGAATCCGTAGACGGCGGCAAGACCTTTCTCCCCTTGATTAAAGGCCTTGAGGTCGTCGAAGGGTTCGACGCGGCCACCGTGACGTTCCACGACCCGCACTGTGTTCGGCTCTGTCCCAGCAATCCGGACCGGCTCTATCAACAAAACCATTGCGGGATCTATCGTCTCGATCGTCCGTCGAACCAGTGGGTGCGGATTGGAAAAAACATGCCGAAGGCCATCGGGGACATCGGCTTTCCGATGGTGGTCCACCCCCGCAATGCGGATGTGGCATGGGTACTTCCAATGGACGGGTCCACGGTCTGGCCGCGTGTCAGCCTCGGCGGAAAACCGGCCGCCTATGTCACGAAAAATGCAGGGAGGACCTGGTCCCGGCTCGACAAGGGATTCCCGCGAGCCAACGCCTGGTGGACCGTCAAGCGTCAGGCCATGAGCCGCGACGGTCATGACCCCGTCGGTCTGTACCTCGGAACGACCAGCGGAGAGATCTGGGCAAGCCGCACGGAAGGGCAAGGTTGGACGTGCATCGCCCGTCATTTGCCCGAGATTTACTCCGTGGAAGCCGCCGTGCTCGGGCGATGACCATTCATATCCCCAGCGCGTTGCGGTCGTACACGAATCGGCAGAGCGAGGTGCAGGTCGCAGGAGCGACGCTCGCGCAGGTGTTGTCCGCGTTGGATGCGCAATATCCCGGCTTCCGTTTTCGCATCGTGACGGAACAGGACAGGATCAGGCCCCATATCAGAATCTTCGTGAA
>Ga0070686_100002333_pt1 | contig 10464 bp, 12 predicted proteins | sample KBSS23LmetaG_FD_65654 | JGI IMG/M metagenome (GOLD analysis project Ga0070686, IMG submission 65654) | Switchgrass rhizosphere microbial communities from Kellogg Biological Station, Michigan, USA - KBS S2-3L metaG | ecosystem: Host-associated > Plants > Roots > Rhizosphere ...
GAACTGGACATGTACATTCCAATACCAATTCGAACTACTGTAAGGAAATACTATGTCACAAGCAACCTTAAGAAATTCAGATGGAAATCCGTTTTTATATTTAGAAGGAGCAACTGGGAGCACTGCATTTGGTGTTGATACTACAAATTCTGATCAAGTTAATTTAGTTACTTCAGATGCAGTTCAAAACGTTGATCCAACTTCTGCTAATCCTGCAATTGCAGTACAAAGTACAACACCGGGAGATATAAAATTTTCACCAAAAGGAATAGGTCAATCGACATTCGTAAATGGTAATGTAGAGATATTAGCAAATGCGGGATCAGATGGTAATCTGTTAATGCAAAATACTGCAGCTGCGGGTGTTTCAGGCGTTATTGAATATGGCGGTGATCGTTTTATTCATAATTATGGCACTCAAAATACCTTTATTGGTCAATTATCAGGAAATTTTGGTTTAACCATTGGATTAGCAAATGCACTTACTGCAGTTGGTAATGCCGCAATGGATAATATTACTACCGGAACTGCAAATACAACAGTCGGTGCTAATTCATGTGGTGCAACTACGGGATTTCGTAATACATCTATTGGTTATTTAGCATTACGTGATATCGCCGGAGGAACAAGTAATACCGCAGTAGGATGGAGTTCTCTTCTTCAAACTACTGGATCAAATAATACCGCTATAGGAGATAGCGCTGGGAATGCTCTTACAGGAACCGATTCAAGTAATATTCTTGTAAAGAATACCGGTACTGTTGGAGATAATAATACTATTCGTATTGGTACACAGGGAGCCGGTGCTGGACAACAAAATAAATGCTTTATTGCAGGTATTAATGGCACATCGGTTACCGCTGCTGGCACTGTCGTAATTAATTCATCTGGTCAACTTGGTACTACAAGTGGTGCCCCAACTGTGTGGAATGATGTCACAGGAACCTCTGCTTCAATGGCAGTCAATAATGGTTATGTGGCTGATAATGCTGGTCTTGTTACGTTGACACTTCCCGCAACTGCAGCATTTGGATCTCGTATAGAAGTTGTTGGTAAAGGATCTGGTGGATGGCTTATTGCGCAAAACGCTGGACAAACCATACATTTTGAATCACTTAATACAACTACCGGAGTTGGTGGAAGTCTTGCATCTACGGTGCGTTATGATTGCGTTGAACTTGTTTGTGTAACCGCTAATACCGATTTTGTAGTGAAATCAAGTGTTGGTAATATTACCATCGTCTAGGAGATTTAATGGCAACTATAAATGCAATTAATACGAGCAATCCAATAGAAGTAGCAAAAGGTGGGACTGGCGCTGCTTCGTTAACTGCTCATGGCGTTCTTGTTGGTGAAGGGACTAGTGCTATTACCCCTTTATCCGTTGGAACTAATGGACAAGTGCTTCTTGGTTCTACCGGTGCTGATCCAGTGTTTGCAACCTTAACTTCAACGGGTGGAACAGTTACCTATACAACGGGCGCTGGTACATTGAATTTGGAAACTGCAACGTCTGGAACTGCATGGTCTGTTATTACCGGTGATCAAACGGCCGTGGTTAACAATGGTTATATATGTAATAAAGGTTCCGCTCTTTTATTAGCATTACCAACTACTTCTGCCGCAGGAACTACTTTAGAAGTTACGGGTATAAATACAGCACTTGGCTGGAAGATAACACAAGCGGCTGGACAACAAATATTTTTTGGTACATCAAGCACAACGGCAGGAGCTACAGGATTTCTTCAAAGTTCTGCTACGCGTGATAGCATAAAATTAGTTTGTGTTGTAGCTAATCTTACCTGGAATGTGTTGTCATCTATTGGTAATATTACTATTTCTTAAGGAGAAATATGGCAACTAATAATAGTATTAATAATGCAGTAAAAGTAACCACCTATACCGCAAGTGATACGTGGACTAAAGATCCACGATCCCTATGGATAAAAGTATATTTATGGGGTGCTGGACAAGGAGGTGGATCTGGAAGAAAAGGAGCAACGACAGCTGCTGGCGGAGGTGGAGGTGGTTGTGGTGGGGCCTTTTGTTTTGTAGATGGTCCCGCAAGTATATTTGATACAAGTCAAACAGTAACAATAGCAGGTACAACTACCGGCGCAGTAGGTGTAACTACTGATAATACAAACGGTAATGGACTATCGGCCATTGCTGCAGGAACCACATCACTTGGTAATAATATTCAATCACCAGGTTGTAATATTTCTCAGGGAGGTACTACAGCAACATCGGGAATAAGTACTGGTATTCAGGGATTCGGTGTAGGTAATTCAACTACTGGATTATCATCGAGTGGTAATGGCAGTAATAGTACATCTTCTAATGCAAACAGTGTTGCTATATCTGCTCCAACAGGTTTAGCTGGCGCTGGTGGTTCTGGTGCTAATTCATCTACTGCACAACAAGCGGGAAATGGAGCTGGACGATTAAAAATTGATGCCGTAACTACCTTAATTGCTGGCGGAGCTGGTGGCATTGAAACGGGTACCATTGGTGGTGGCGATGGCACTAGTACGCCCGCTGCATCTACAATGCAAGGAATACTTGCTGGTGGAACTGGTGGAGGCGGTGGTGGGGGTCAAAAATCTAATGGTGTTGGTGGTGGAAAAGGTGGTAATGGCGGTATTCCCGGTGGCGGAGGTGGAGGAGGCGGCGGAGCTCTTAATGATGGATCTGCTGTTTTTGCATCGGGTGCTGGCGGTAATGGTGGTCGTGGTCAAATTATTGTAGTAGAATTTTTAAGCTAAAGGAATACCATGCGTTATGCAATCATAGATCCAAACTTAAAAGAACGAAATATAATCAATATTATTGAATGGGAAGGTGCAGAATTTTTACCACCCCGTGGTATGCATGTTATTCCATGTCCAGAAGCAAATTGTGGTGATACATTTAATTTTGATACAAAAGAGTTTATTCGGCATTATATAGTTGAACCAGAAGTAGTGTAATGATATACTGTCATTAACGAAGTATAATTGTAAATAAGAGCCTTCCCTTTTTGGGAAGGTTTTTGTTTTTTAGTTCTTGAAATTTGTAAAAACTGGTATACTAAAGATGTGTTACTTTTACTACTTGCTCATGTTTTTATTCTCCTTTTTTTACCATTAGTTTTTGGGCCACTGTTTTTAAGTTTTCAGTGGCTCTCTTAATTTTAAATATAAGAACTTGTTGGTTGAGCCCAATACTGAACGGCATTGATCACAAATCCATTATTAATACTCTGAAGATTTTTTACTTGATCATTAGTCCAATACAGATGTAATTGAACTACCTCACCATCTTGTTGATAATACATTCTATGCCAGAATTGATTCTGATTTAATTCCCATGGCTTAGTAAGATATGGTGCGGTTTCTAATATATTATTACCAAGAATAGCGCCTGATATTTGTGCTTCAGTTACTATAGAAAGATTAGAATCACTTGATAAATAATCAGCAGTAATCTGTCCACTTGTTTCTCTATCAACATAGAAATCAGCATAGGCAACAAAGCAACGCTCTCCTGTGTCAGGAAAAAAATTATATTGCTTAGTAAGTATTTCTATTTCAGATACCCGTTCTATAGTACCACCACCTTGATAAACCCCTAAAACGCTTACCCCGAATATTTGAATTTCATTTGCTGATACATACGTTGCTTCTTGTATAGTTCCGTTAAGACTTTCTAAAGAAGCGCCACCCGCTTGAATATTATCAATGAAAATATACGGAGATCCCGGTGATATATTATGATCGATAACCGTTAATACTACTGAAGCACCAAGCACCGTAATATTGGTTATCTGTAATGCCATACTATTACGCGATAAATCCGGCGTCATAATAAACGTCCAACCTTCTTGATTGCCTGCAAGAACGGAACGAAATAGATCAAATCCAAATCCAGCATTCCAAGACATATCCATATTAGCCCAGGTTTCACTTATATTTGACCATACAAGAAAGTTTCCTTGCAGATAGAAGTATCCAAAGGTGGTAATTGAATCGTCGAAATAAGCCCATGTCTGATTGATATAATCCATAATCAATAAACGATTTGGGTAAACATTATTATCTCGATATTGTTCGTCATCAGACGGATAGGTCCAATAGGCAAGTTCTTCATAATAATCACGGATACCATGGACGCGTAATGGACCGTTGTTTATATTAGCGATATCAAATATAGTAGTCGGTATAAGTTCATCAACTCGTTCAACATTCAGACCATTACATGCATGCACACCTGTAGATCCCATACCCATAACAATTTTATCAAACGGTACGGTTGAATGAGTAGATTCAACACCAAGTTCGGTGTTAATTTTTTGAAATACGAATGGCAATACTTCATTGTTGGTATATACCAATTCATACGTACTACTTTCGAAAAATACGATCAATCTATCTTTTAGTGCTTGTACTGAAATGATTGCTTCTTTGGTTGGTGCATCTATAAAGTTACCTTTGCCTTCGATATCATCACGCCATGCATCAACTTCTAATGGCGAACCAATTTGCGATATGCGTACACGATTTGCATAACGGGTCGTAACAGGACCAGGATTAACGCTTTCTAATGTATTAAATAACATGAGAGCGCCTTTGAAGACTGTTACGATAAGTGCCGTTAAAATAGTATCGCCAGCTGCATTTGTTATGGGAGGCGCTAAGGTGAACCAATTAGCCCCATCATAATATTGTATACCATCAGCAGCGACATTATTAACCACAAACATAAGATAACTACTCGCAGCTACACCACGCCAATTATCAGTCCAATGGAAGTCGCTATTGCTCCCACTCCACAATCCAGGCACCCCACCAGAACGTTGCCATCCAATACCATTCGTATACTCATATGAAAACTGGGTATCAAATGCGATTGTTTTTTCATTAGAAATATCTAATCGTTCATATAATCCAATATGCATAACTGGTTCGGCAGGATAGAAATATACCGTGGTTAATGCAGATGCGCCATTAATAACAAATGCGCCTGTTGTTGTATTATAAGTAAATACCGTAGCAGTTGCGCTGGTCGTAATCATATTAGCCGGAATACCTAAAGCAACTACAGAAAAATAATCGGTACCAATGGAAAACATTTGGCCAATTTTATATATGGATCCCGGAACAATCCCTACAATATTTCCTGCGCCATCAGTCGTACCAACATTGATACGCAATCGGGTAAATTGTTGTTGAGTTGCTAATGGTCGTGATTGATCCATAACGCGTGCACCAAAGCGTTTCTTAATACGACCACGCCAACAGTATACATTTCGTAATAATTCATAAGCGTCATCAGCAATAAGCCATGGTTTACGATTAGTCTGTACACCCGATTTTGGTGGTGCAATAAGAAAACTTTGTAGTGGCATATTATATTCCTACAGTAATATAGTTGAATATAAAATTTTGAGGATTTGCAGGAATAGTCATCTGTCCTCCAAAACATTCAAATCCAAGAACAGTATAATTTGTAGGACTTAATAATATATACCTATCTGCACCATTAGTGCCAGAGCTAAATGCCTGTAGTAAAGTATTATATACTGCAGTAAAAACGGGAGTATTGGCTGCTACTGGATACGTTACTACTGTCGCACCATTAGCAGTTGCTGAACCCCATTTTAGTAGAATTCCAGAGGGTAATCTAGTCCACCCTACTGAAGCCGCTAATAAACCAGTCCATTCTATACGTGCACCATTATTCTCACGTTGCCATGCCAATTCAGTTTGGCCGGTAAGTGTACTCAATTGAGAATATATATTTGCTTCATCAATAAGTGTATTGGTCGGCGCTACATTTTCTGGTAAGGTAACTTCAGTATGTTTGCCCTGTGTAGCATTATTAAAGGGAATATGATTAATGTTCCATGCAGTACTTAATTGCTGAAAATTCTCCAATATATCATCTTGGGAATCTGCAAGTATATCGTTCGGTTGCGGAATATTTGGATTATATGTAGGCATAAAATTCCTTACCAGTAGAAGTTATTATTACCAGATCCAAATTGGTTCCGGTCACTTAATTGATTTGTATAGATAGTTCCCACTTGTTCATTGGCATATTGCACCCATGATCTGCGTTGTACTAACATCTCTTGACGTTTAAATTCAGGCCATAGTGCTTGCACACTGTCATTATCACTACGATCTTGGAATATTTTTACCGCAGCTCCATATGCAATATATTGCCAATATTGTTGTAATTTTGGATCTTGATTCAATTGCAATAAGGCATCAGGACGTTTATATACTTCCATATTGATTGGATATGGCTGATCAGGAACGGGACGTAAAACAAATTTATCATCATAATACAACATACTTGTTGGTCGTGATGCTTGATAAGGAAATGTCATTGCATTTACGGCAACTGCAGCACCAGGAGCGGTAGAATAATTAAATTGAAATACACCTGTTACATAATTTATAGTATTAGGCCCAACCCCAACATCTCCTAAAAGATTTCCTTGTCCATCATCAAATACAACTAATCCTTGAGATAATGTATTAATAGACGAAAACGTTACATTATTTGGAAGAACGGGAATCGCGCTTAACGTGCCGGTAAATAATGTAGTAACGCCATCACCAGAACCAACTTGTGCAATGTTATTTGTTTGTGGCCATATATTATAAAATTCTTCAGGCTTTTGAGAGAACATCATTTTATTACCTGCAGAATACATCGGATAATGCGTAGTAATATATAATTGATCAAAGTTCTCTAATTCTGGAACTATTGCCGTTGAATCAGTTGTGTATTCGGCAATATTAGGTAAACAATACCAAGTTAAGGTAGTACGATATTCAAATAAACGGAGCTCTTCAGGAAGATCATATAAGAGAAACGTATTCACATATTCTTGAATTTCTGCATCGGTTATTAAGTTAGTAGACGGCGAACGGGTTAGTCGTCGTACTTTGGTAATGATCGATTGTAAATCTGATGCCATTGACTACTCCTTAATTATGGTGCTGGAGACGGATTGGGATATGGTGGATATTCAGTATTTCTCAGAATGTTTACATTAGCGCCAATAAACTGTGTCGCTAATTCACCAGTTGGAATTGCTTGAGCTGATTGTAATGGTATAGCGGGAACTACAAATGCATCAAAATTACTGGAATCAATATTTACGGTAAAAAGATCAGGAAGATCTATGTTCACAATGAGTCCAGTTAAGCCATTAAGTTGTGTCATCCCATATTCTTCTGGTATGAGAAATTTAATATAAAGTCCTTCAATGAAAGTATTATTAAATGCTGTTTGCACGATGGTAAACCCAGGAGCGCGTTGTATGGCTATAATAGTTGCCATCGAAGGATTAAATGTTGGAAATCGTAATGCTCCCAGAGTCATAGCAATCCTAGGTATTAAAATAATACTGGTTCTACTTTTTCAACCGTAACAATTTTAGAAGGTGTAAAGTCGGCATCTTCAAAATCAAGTTTTTGGAAGTTAGTTCTATGCAATTTTTTTCCAATTCTCGTTGATTTTCTGCCATGCTCATCGAGTTCATATTTATGTACTTGATAGAACACTTCGGTAGCAAGATGCTTAGCTACCATATAGGGTAAATCATAAATCTGGCCATCTTTTAATTCCCAATTTGATGGTTCATCATCAGGATACTTATGATAAGGGAAAATTAATGTACCACCTGGACAATCTAAATAACTGAATTTGCCACGTACCATTTTATGATCACGTTCCCATTCTGTTTTATATTTCTTTTCTGTTTCTTTATCTTTGAATTTTAATTTTGATATATTCATTTTATTTCCTTTTTCGGGGGGGGTACCCGAAAGAGCACCCCGTATTTTACATACTAAAAGATTAATTGTGCATCATTATCAACGAGATATGATTTACCAGCTACCCAGTAAATTACATCGTTATTTTGTCCTGCTGGACTTGAAACGCCCGCTGCAAGATTCATACCAATAATGGAAATATTTTTTGATGCATCTGATAATGTATCTAAGCTATTAGCAAGTGCAAATGCAGTATTTTCACCAACAGGTCCTACATATGCAGGAGTATATCTGCCACTTATAGTTACTAATTGAGCCACGGTTGGGAATGTAAAGGCTGTCATAGCAGTTGTATCAATATCAGTGGTAAAAGTATTTGATGTTACTGCAGTAATTGTTCCAACCAATTGATCAATTTCCACCATACCATTAAATGAACTGGTTACATGGAATCGTATTTCTTGACCTGCTTCATAATCATGATCAACGCTTGTAGTTACCACGGCATTTACTGCTTGAGTAATATTCGTGATATAGCGTGTTTGTGGATAGAAAGTACTATCGATATTTACTTTGCGATAGGTACCAGCACCACCAACAGCGCCAGGAACGTTTGCAAGTGCGCTATGCAAACGGAATGATGTATTAGCAACAATGGTATCTATTTGAAAATCAATACCAAGCACATCTGATGGATTTGCATTAAATTGTGTTGGAGTCATAGAAAGACGGACCACATCACCTGCTGCAAGTCCTGCCGTATTTCCCGTTGCTACTATCGGTTGAGCAGCATTAGATATTGAAGTAAGTGCAACACCAGGGCCAACGAGCGCATCAGATCCTTGATTCACCAGGGTGAACCCACTCAAAGCAGCAATTTGACTAATTGTGGTTGGATCATTCGCTATTGTACCAAGTTTACTTGTAACGATACCACGACCTTGGGTCATGCCACGTTGCCAATAAAATACTGCGCCTAAATCAGCAGCAGCTTGTGCAATTGCTGTTTCATTATATACATACATCCAATCTACATCAGAACGAATCGCTATAGTTACTGAAGTACCATCAGAAGTAAATTTACCTTGTTGAAGTATAGTTCCGTCCATATTAAGCTCCTAATCGTAAGGTAACTCTGAGTGAAATAACCCAGGCATCGTTTAATATGCGGTACGCTGAACCAAATTTATAACCAGCAGTTACATTTTGCGCTAATGGCCCAGAATAAATTGCTGGACGATATAAGAACTGTGCAGTGTATTGATCTTGTTCAACTATGCCGTATGCTTCTTTTGCAACAACGAATACGTTATATACATTACGACCATTCATTGATGAATTTGGAATTACAGAACCAATTGAAGATACCAAGAATCGTACGTTATTTACTGCACCCCACTCAGATTCAATCGTTCGTGATTGATCGGGATATTGAGATTTAGCAATAAAATTTGGCACGTTTGCAGGATTTTGCAAATCGGGAATAATAGCTGAATTTGCCAATGCAATGAAAGCCATACGTACGGGTGCAGTGCCAAATTTTAAATCACCTTCAATACCAGACAAGAACATATGTGCATTATTATTAATAAGCATAGTAGTTACTTTATCAATATCTGGCTGGGTAATTTCAGTTGGCACATCGCCATTAGTTCCAAAAGTTGCATTCACAAATGCTGCAGTACCGGCAAGCATATTACGTGTCAGTTCATCTTCAGTTCTTCTTAAAGAATCACCAAGACGAATAGCAGCATTATTGAGCACGTTATCTTGTGCTTGTAATGTTACTTGTTCATTAATAATTATATAGGTGCCATAAAATTGTATTTCAGCATCAATATCTACAGCAGTTAATAATTGAGCATCAGGATCAACCCCTGTATTTCCTAAAGGAACAGTGGCTGCTGCAAGTGGATTATAACGACGGAATCGAGCAATACTACCACCACGAGCTGGCATATGTTCACGCATTGCGGGAATACGATGAATATAATTAGGTACCGGCGTGCTCAAGATCATCTGATTAAACGATACCTGAACTTCTGGTGGTAACACGCCTGTTGTAGTTGTAGGCATAATGTGTACCTCTAATAAAAATTTTTTTGTATTGTTTTAATCAAGCCGGACGAGATCTTGAATCCCTACTTCGCTAAAGCTACGAAGGGCAGGTTGCGTCCTAATGAAGGTGTGACAAAAAGTCACAGGTTGGAGGAACGACTTCCAGATTGCGTTCATAGTAGGTATATCATAGCGGACAAATTGGACAAAAAATTAATACTCCACCACAGATTTTTTAATTCTGTAGTAGAGTAAAAAGGAAAAAATGTAATGAAAAAGTATATGTGGTAAATTATCGTCGGCGTGCATTTTGTAGCATTTGTTCATATATTTGACGTTTACGATCTTCAGTCAAATTTTCTGAAAATGCAGATGCATGCGTTAATGAACTGGTACTTGCAATAGCTGATGTTGGTTTTGGTTTATTTAAATTATGCTGCGCTTTTATTTGCTCATCACTCACCATACTTGATCGTGCAATACCAAGATCTTTTAAAATTGTATAGGTGGCTGCGGCTTTGTTGAAGAGGTCTTGCGTTTGGTGTAAGCTCGCCGCAATTTCCGGTTTAAGTTCACGCAGCTTTTGTATATTTTCATAAGTAACAACAGAATCAAAGTCATTGTATTTGGTCCT
>Ga0070686_100002334_pt1 | contig 10463 bp, 6 predicted proteins | sample KBSS23LmetaG_FD_65654 | JGI IMG/M metagenome (GOLD analysis project Ga0070686, IMG submission 65654) | Switchgrass rhizosphere microbial communities from Kellogg Biological Station, Michigan, USA - KBS S2-3L metaG | ecosystem: Host-associated > Plants > Roots > Rhizosphere ...
AAACCGAAGGCTGACAAGCTATGATGAAATCAAGTTCAACTGAGACGCGGGCCTCGAAACGGAGTGGGATGCTGTGGTTGGTCGCTGTGCTGCTCTTGGTGCTGGGCTGGTTATTTCTCGACAGCTTCAAACCCGGCGAAGCCGTATTTGCCAACGACGGTCCGCTGGGGGCTCAAGTTTCTGACATTTACAAGATGCCAGGCGCGTTTTTCGGGATCTGGAGTGACCTGTATTGGCTTGGCGCCTACGGTGGCAACTACGCGCCGAACGCGACTGGCGTGCTACTCTGGGTGTTAGGGCCCCTCGCCTTTAACAAATTTCTCGTCCCGATTTCCATGCTGCTCTTGGGCCTCAGTGCAGCGGTTTTCTATCGGCAGCTGGGCTTTGGTCTTCCAGCTCTCGTGCTGGGAGGAGTCGCTGCCGCGCTAAATTCAAACTTTTTCTCGAACGCCTGTTGGGGGCTCTCCAGTCGGGCCCTGTCCTTGGCGGCGGCCTTTCTGGCATTGGCCGCCGTGCAGTCGAGCCTCGCGTCGCGAGGCTGGGTGCGATGGGCCAAAACGGTGCTGGCGGGATTGGCCATCGGGCTTTCGGTCTCCGAAGGGGGCGATAACGGGGCCATATTTAGTTTATTCATCGCGGCGTACGCGTTCTATGTCAGTTTTGTACAAGAGGGCCCGTTGGCTGGGCGAGTGGCCAACGGCGTGATGAAAGTAGGGCTCATGGCCGTCATGGCGGCCTTTCTGGCTTTCCAGACTATCAGCGTCTTCTTTCACAAAGATGTCTCTGGCGGGCCCACGACCGGAGGAGCGGGAATGAGCAAAGAGCGCCATTGGGCTTGGGCGACGCAGTGGAGTTTGCCTAAGCTGGAAAGCTTTCGAGTTATAGTGCCAGGATTGTTTGGATACCGATTGGATACGGAAAACGGTGGAAGCTACTGGGGCGGGGTTGGCCAGGAGCCGGGCTGGGAAGAAGGGCACAATGACCCAGAGTGGGTGAAAGCTCATCCGAACGCGTTCCCACGACATTCGGGAGCAGGGGAGTACGCCGGGATTGCAGTGGTGTTGATCGCCATCTGGGCGTTGGCCCATTCGTTTGTCCGCAACGGTTCGTACTCAAATTACGAACGTTCAATGATTCGGTTCTGGGGCGCCGCAGCGTTGCTCGCGCTGCTTCTTTCCTGGGGGCGCCATGCTCCTTTCTACCGCCTCGTGGACATGCTGCCCTACTTCCGTTCGGAATTCCGCAATCCAATGAAATTCATGCACCCGTGTCATATGGCGCTGATGATTCTTTTCGCTTATGGGGTGGAAGGCCTGTGGCGGCGCTACGTGGAACCCTTCGGTGCAGCGGTGACGAAGCTCAAGGGAGCCTCAGCCCCCGTCTTCGATAGAAGGACTCCACTGGTGTTGGGGCTCGTTGGTGGGTTGGCCATGTTAACGTGGATTGTCTATGCTTCCGCTCAAACTGGACTGGCGCGCTTTCTAACCGAACGTTTGGCCATTGAGCCCACGGCTGCGTCAGCGATCGCGCGATTTAGTAGCGGCGAAGTTGGCATGTCGGTGTTTTTCCTCCTGCTCACACTAGGGTTGATCTTCGCCATCACGCGAGGTTTCTTCAGCGGCAATCAGGTGGTGTGGCCAACATTACTGCTGGCCTTGTTGATGACTGTTGATTTTGCCCGCGCGAATCGCCCTTGGATCAAGCACTACGATTACAAGGCCAAATACGCCAGCGATGCAATCCTTGCCACGCTGGCGACCAACGCTTATCAGCACCGGGTCACAATGCCTCCGCTGCAGTGGGACCGGAATTTTGCGATTTTTCAGCAAGTTTACGGAGTGGAATGGCTGCAACATCAGTTTCCATTTTACAACATTCAATCGCTCGATATCCCTCAAGAGCCTCGCATGCCGGCAGACAAAGCCGCCTATCGCGAAGCATTGGCGACGAATATCGTTCGGCTATGGGAGCTGACGAACACGCGGTTTATCTGCGGCATGGCGGGGAACTTCGCTGACGTTCTCAATCAGCAATTGGACCCGGTCCAACGCCGGTTCCGGGTGCACACGCGGTTCAATTTCTCTCAGGACCCCGGCACCGGCAACATCACGGCTCGTGTCGATGAAAACGGTCTCTGGGCGCTGCTCGAGTTCACAGGGGCATTGCCGCGAGCGCAGCTCTACTCGCAGTGGAAGGCAAAGGTCGACGATACCGCGGCACTCTCGTCGTTGGCGAACCCCGCGTTTAATCCCCACAACGAAGTGCTGGTTGCGGAAGCAATCGATGCTCCCCAGCCAACTGGAACAAATTCCTCCCCTGGCACGGTTGAATTCGTTCGTTATTCGCCCAAGCAGCTCAGCTTGACAACTAGAGCGATCAGTCCCTCGGTTCTGCTACTGAACGATCACTATGATCCCAGCTGGCAGGCGACCGTGGATGGGAAAGCTGTCCCAATCCTGCGCTGTAACTACATGATGCGAGGCATTCAGCTTTCTCCTGGTGAGCACACGGTTGAATTCAGATATCGTCCTTCCTCCGATATCTTCTACGTCAGCCTCACTTTCACTTTGCTTGGCCTGGCGCTTCTGATTGTTCTTTGCTGGCAGTCCAGGGCGAGCGCTCGAGATTCTTTCGGGGCCAATTCTTAACCATCCTGCATGAGTCATCAGGACTCTTATTACAGGCAGAACGAAGCATACGCCGAGTTCCTGGCTGGGTGGGACGCAGCCTTTTACTCCAAGTACACCGACACACTTAAGCCCGCCACTCAGGGCGCGCGTGTGCTCGACGTTGGCTGCGGCGTTGGCCAGGTCGTGGCGCGTTTGAACGAAGCCGGGCATGAAGCCTATGGAGTTGATGTGTCCGAACCTAATATCTCGCGGGCTCAAAGGTTCTGCACGCGGTGTCAGCTCTACGATGGGCGCATGCTGCCATTCCCAGAGCAACATTTCGCCAGCGTGGGAGCCCTGAATGTATTGGAGCATGTGGATGACCCGGAAGCTTTCATTCGTGAGTTGGTTCGAGTCACTCAGGTCGGGGGACGGGTCGTGGTCTCCAGCCCGAATTTTTTCCGAGTGTTCGGGTTTCGCGATTATCACCCGCGCATGCGTGGGTTAGGGAATAAGTGGCGAAATTGGCGGCGGCTCGTGGCCAAGCGGAAGGCAATCGCACGTACACCGGCGGCAGTACGGTTCGACCGGATGCAGCCGATCGTGAAGCAGCCCTTTACACCAGACGACGACGCGATCGTCGCAACCAATGCGCTGGAGATGGAGTTTTTTCTCACCCAAGCCGGATGCCGAGTGGAAGTAGTGTCTTGTTGCGACCGGTACGTGGCGAGGCCCATTGATTTTGTACTCAATCTAGGACCTTGGCGTTATGCGATGTTCAACTCCTTCCTGGTTGCGAGTCGAGTTCGCTGACGCCGTTGGTTGCGGTTGAGGAGGTTGCAATTCATCGAGTTCTGTGCGACGTGTCTCAATCACAACTCCACTCCCGTCGCAATGTGGTTTGGGCAATTGGCCCGCGGAAACTCCGCGTCGCAGAATACGAAGATTCGGCTCGTGAACTGTACTCGATACGCGGCGAAAGCTCCGCAGCGAAAGCGTTGGTGGATCCTCATCCTGCTTCATTTCCAGGTCACGTCCGGCTGGTCACAAACTAGCTTGGGCTTTGAAGCTGGCGCGGTGTTCGCGACAGAAGGTCAAGGGGCTGTCTCCTGGCCGGTCTTGCGATTAGGTGAGACCAATACTTCATGCTCGGTGCGATATCGTACTCGGTCTGATTCTGCCGAGGCTGGCTTGGACTTTCAGGAAGCATCGGGAACTCTCATCTTTGCGCCGGGTGAGACTCGGAAGGAAGTGATTATCGGACTGGAAGATGACGGTTTGGTAGAAGAGACGGAGATGTTCGGCATCCAGTTGTTTGAATGGTTGGGAGCAACCCCTGGTGTCAGCACCAATGTGAACGTCATCATTTCCGACAACGAAAAGCCAACGTTCATTGATGGATTGTTCACCGTCGACAGCGGTGCGAACAATGACGTCTTTGCCATCGCCCTTCAAAGCGATGGCAAGATTCTGCTTGGTGGTCAATTCACCAGTTACCAGTTTGCCGGATTTAATCGCGTCACTCGCCTTCAGGTTAACGGTGTGTACGACCCGACTTTCACTCCGGGAATTGCCGCCAACGCGGAAGTGTATGCTGTGGCCGTTCAACCGGATGGGAAGATTCTATTGGGAGGCAATTTCACAAGCTTTAATGGCAACGCTGCTTCCTATGTGGTCCGCCTGCAGACGAATGGCATCATCGACTCGGCCTTTGGCATCGGACTGAACGTCAATGGTCCACTTCGCGCCATCGTTCTGCAGTCCGACGGCAAAATCGTCATTGGCGGCCGATTCACCGCGGTGACAAGTCGAGCCCGTGGTTATGTCGCACGCCTCAATGCTGACGGGACGCTCGATACTAACTTCTTCTCTTCGCCTGGAGCCAATGGTTTCGTTCGGACTGTCGCACTGCAGGCCGATGGCAACGTAGTGATTGGCGGTGAATTCACTCTTGTCGATGGTCGTCCCCGTGCGCGTATAGCGCGCCTGACATCTTCCGGAGTCGTCGACGTCTCTTTCAACCCCGGGCTGGGAGCTGATTCCGATGTTCGCAGTATTGCTATCCAATCGGACAGTCGTGTGTTGGCGGGCGGAGATTTCACGACGTTCGATGGCAAGCCTTATCGGAGAATTGTCCGTCTCGCCACGGACGGTTCAGTGGACGAAACATTCCAAGTCGGCAGCGGATTGGCTGCTTCCGTCCGGGGATTATGTCTTCAACCCGATGGAAAAATCTTGTTGGGAGGTGCCTTTGCGGGCATCGACTCACATACCCGCCGAGGAGTGCTCCGATTGCTCTCCGACGGTTCATTCGATGATTCGTTTGGGATTACAGGAGGAGGCTTTGCGGAGGATGTTTTCGCCTTGGCGTGGGAATCGGACGGTCGAATTATCGTCGGCGGTCAATTCACCACACTTACTGTGGGGTCGGAATCCTATTGGCAACCTCACGTCAGTCGGCTCTATGCCGATCGTAATCAACCCGCAGTGTTCTTCCCTCAACCAGTTTTGCTGACGAGCGAAACAAATCTGTATGTTGAGGCCGTAGCATATCGTACTGGAGCGAGCACAGAGCCGGTTACGGTTCCATTTACAACTGTCAATGATCGAGCCGAGGCTGGAATGGATTACATTGGAAGGAGCGGTGTACTTGCCTTCGATCCGCTGACGGTCAGCGCTGCGATAAGAGTATCGTTGCTTGACGATTTTCAAGTGGAGGAACAGGAATATTTCACCATTGAGCTCGGTCTCCCGTCAACCAATGCGGTATTGAACGCGAACGTAACGAGGGTTTCCATTGGTGATGATGATCGCGGCATCATCACGGCCACGACGAATGTGAACGTTCTGGAGAGTATCGGATTTGCGGAGGTTTTGGTACGGCGGCTTGATCATGCCGATTTGACGGAATCGGTAGATTTTTTTACGCAGCCAGGCACCGCCTTGGAGGGATTCGACTTTATTCAAACCAACGGCACGCTCTTATTCTCACCGAATCAAACGACGGCGGCGATTCGACTACGCATCCTGTCGGATGACTTGACGGAACCAAACGAACAGTTTCGTCTCGTGATCACCAATTCGTCCCTGCAACGCCGTCTTGGAGCTCTGCGCACGACTACGGTTACCATAGTGGACGCACCTAGAACGAACGGAGTTGAATTCTTTTTCCCGTTGCTCGCTATCCGCGAAGATGCTGACGGCCCGAGCGTCTCCCCAGTCGCCTCCTTCCCTGTGTTCTTACAAGGCTCGGTCAACAGCTCCCATACGGTGGATTGGCGGATTACTCCTGGCACCGCAAGATGGGGTGAAGATTTCGCTGGCCCTATCAGCGGTCAAGTCACTTTCCCGCCAGGCTCGAATTTCGAATGGATCACCATTCCGATTCTGAACGACGGAATAGTGGAATCGAATGAGACACTTACGATCATGCTCGAGGATCCGCTTGGCGGCCTGGTGGGCCCAAATAGCACGGCGACGCTGATCATCGAGGATAACGACGCCGGCGTGGAATTCACTTCGGCGGTCTTTGAAGCTGAGGAAGGACTTTCGTCGGCTTCGATTTCGATTGCTCGCCGAGATGACGGACCCAATCCGATTAGCGTCGACTACGTGGTCAGCCCCGGCTCAGCAACGCCCGGGCTTGATTATCTCACTCAGGCCGGAACCGTTATCATTCCCACCGGACTAAGCACACAGGTAGTCAATATCCCGCTTCTTGATGATTGTATTGTTGAAGAGACTGAAGATTGCATTGTCACGTTGTTAAATCCAACTAGCGGTGCAAGCCTGGGTCCATTGACTTCCACTCGCATCCGCATACGAGACAATGGTCGTGAGCGGCCTGGAAGTCGAGATTTTGCCTGGCAAAAGGTGCCGTTGCACGGTGTCTTCGCCGTGCAACCCGATGGAAAGGTGGTAATAGCTGGGTTGCCCGCCTTGGGCAGTAGCTCTTCGAGTGCGTCGATTGTGCGAGTTCGACCGGACGGCAGGTTGGATGCAACCTTTGATGCGTCGTCATTCGTCGCATCGTTGCCAGGAAGCCAAGTCCATTTCAGCGCTCTGACCATAGAACCAGGCGGCAGTGTGTTGTTGGCGGGCTCTTCCTCTAGAAACGGTGCTGGCGAACCGCCGTTCGTTGTACGGCTACGAGCGAACGGGACTCTCGATGCAAGATTCGAAGTGCAAGCTTCAGTCACCGAGGCTGCATCGCCACACGCGAGCGTCGAGGCGCTGGCGGTTCTGCCTAGTGGAAAAATTCTCGTGGGAGGCGCGTTTGATCGACTGAACGGAATTACCCGACGTGGACTCGTTCGCCTATTTCCCGACGGTTCGTTGGATTCTGGCTTTGCCTCCATCACGCCAACCAACCAGAGCGGTCTCGCGACGATTGCTGCCTTGGCGGTTCAAGCTGATGGCTCGGTCGTTCTAGGCGGTACTTTCGGTTGGATCGGAAATAGTATGCGGCGTGGTCTGGCCAGACTGACTCCGGACGGCCAGTTGGATGCGTCATTTAATCCACGAGACGGAGCGGTGTATCAGGATGCCGCGGGCGTTCACCCGGATGTCTCAAGTCTGGTGTTGGAACCCCAAGGGGCGATATTGGCCGGCGGCAAATTCCGCCAAGTTGACGGTGTCTTCCGATCTGGAGTGGCGCGACTTCGCTCTGACGGGTCGTTGGACCTTGCTTTTGACCCAGGCGCAGGCGCTAACATTCAGGCGGGCCACGCTTCAGTTCAGCGTTTGGTCCGCCAATGGGATGGCAAAATCATCGTCACAGGAACCTTTACGAACTTCGCTGGCGTCGCGTGCGTCAATCTCGCGCGGCTTCATCGAAATGGTTCAGTCGACCTTGATTTCGAGCCTGATGACCAGTGGGCATATGTCGGATTGGATCCTTGTGTGTTGACATCAAACGGGCAGATTCTTGTCGGCAATGAAGTATCCGGGTTGGTTCGGCTTCATGGCGAGCCGCCGATTCAGCTCGCCTCAAAACTTTCCTTAGAGCACGGAGTGCAGCTCAGCTTCGATACTTGCCCCGGAAATCATTACTCCATTGAAGCATCATCAGACTTGCGAGTATGGGTGCCTGTTCTGACAAATCGCGCGAGCGGATGCACAATGGACATTTCTGATATTGCTATATCCACCAATGGCGCTGCATCGCGGCTTTTTTTCCGCGCCACTAAGCTCGAACGCTGAATTCGCCTCACTTCCCCTCCTACAGTCCTGTTGGATAATCCAGGAAGGACCAGGGGACGCGGAATTTTCGGGAGAGGTCGGTGGCGAGGGCTTTGACGCCGAAGGTTTCAGTGGCGTAGTGGCCGCCGTAGAGAACATTCACGCCGAGTTCCTCCGCCAAGCCGTAAGTCCAGTGCGGGCCTTCGCCAGTGATGAAAGTGTCCACGCCTTCGGCGGCGGCTTTTGTCAATTCGCCACCGGCCCCGCCCGTCACGACGCCGATGCGTCGGCAGAGTTTCGGCCCACCCGGGATCACGAGGGGGACGGTTCCGACGGCGCGCTGAAGGCGCCGGGCCAGCGCGGTCAAAGGGAGCTGGGCGACAGCCATGCGTCCCAGGAGCTGGCCTTTCTCATGGAAGAATGGAGTGGTGCGCCGCAGTCCGAGGGCGGCGCAAAGCTTCACGTTGTTGCCCAGGCGCGGATGGATATCAAGGGGCAGATGCGCGCTGTAGACGGCGAGATTGGCTTCAACCAGGCGGCGGAACAACTCGTAGCTGGGACCGGTCCACGGTGTGCGTGGCGTCCAGAAGAGGCCGTGATGAACGAGGAGCAGTTCGGCGCCGGCGGAGGCCGCGAGTTCGATGGTTGAAAGGGTGGCGTCAACGGCGGCGGCGATGCGGCGGACCCGCCCGTCGTTTTGCACCTGCAATCCATTGACGGCGCCGGCGTAGTCGGAGACTTCGTTGATCCGCAGGGTGCGAGCGCAATACTGGACGATGCGCGTCAACGCAGTGGTTGGCGTGGCCATGGGGAAGGGGGCGGGGTCACTGTCACTGACCGGCGGAGGGCTCGAGGTTATCGAAGAGGCTGGGAGCGATCTTTTGCACGAGTTTGCGGCAGCGGGCGAGGATTTCGGCGCCGGACTCGCACTGGAGAGCGAAAGCCGCCAGCTCATTGGCCTCTTCCATTTTCAAGCGGCGGATGAGGTATTTGATTTGGGGGACGACAGCGGGGGCGGCGCTGAGTTCGGTGATGCCGACGCCCAGGAGCAAGGGGGTAAGGACAGGGTCACCGGCCATTTCGCCACAAACGCCGACCCACAACCCGTGCTGTTTGGCGGCGTCGGTCGTCATTTTGATGAGCCGGATGATGGCGGGATGAGTGGGTTGGTAGAGGTGGGCGATGCGCTCGTTGAGGCGGTCGACGGCCAGGGAGTATTGGATGAGGTCGTTGGTGCCGATGCTGAAGAATTTGACGCGGCGGGCGAGGGATTCAGCGGCGACGGCGGCGGAAGGGATCTCGATCATGGCGCCGATTTCGAGGTCTTCCTGGAAGCCGGTGCCTTCCTGGCGGAGCTCGGCTTTGAATTCTTCGACCAGGGCATTGGCCTGATTGAGTTCTTCGACGCCGGAGATCATGGGGTACATGAGCTTGACGTTGCCTTCGATGCTGGCGCGAAGGATGGCGCGAAGCTGGATGCGAAAGATCTCGCGTTCCTGCAAACAGAAGCGGATGGCGCGCCAGCCCAGGAACGGATTCATCTCCTGGGGCACCTGCAAATGGGAGAGGAACTTGTCCCCGCCCAAATCGAGCGTGCGGATGATGACGGGCTGCGGTTTGAGGGCGGAGGCGACCCGGCGATAGGCCTGAACTTGTTCCTCTTCGCTCGGGAGCGTGTCGCGATTGATGAAGAGATATTCGGTGCGGAACAGCCCGACGCCCTCGGCGCCGCTGGCGATGACGCTGTCGGTGTCGGAAGGTTGCTCGACGTTGGCGGAGAGGACGACGCGGGTGCCGTCGAGGGTGACGGCGGGCTGGTCGATGGTGGCGCGGAGTTTTTCCTCCAGGGTGACCTGTTTGCGGACCAACTGGCCGTATTCAAACAGGGTCTGGTCGGTGGGATTAATGATGATGACCCCGTTGTAGCCGTCGAGGAGAGCGGGGGCGCCGGAGACGAGTTCCTGGCTGGCGGAATGAAGGCCGACGATGGCGGGGATGCGGAGGGAACGGGCCATGATGGCCGTATGGGAGGTGCGCCCGCCGATGTCGGTGGCAAAGCCGCGCACCATTTCACGATTGATCTGGGCGGTTTGGGTGGGGGTGAGATCGTAGCTGACGATGATGCAGGGCTCTTTGATTTGGCGCAGGTCGAAGTGCGTGCTGCGTCCGAGTAAATTGTCCACGACGCGGGAGGTGACATCGCGCATATCGGTGACGCGCTCGCGCAGGTAGTCATCGCCGATGGCATTGAGGGTATGGATGTATTTTTCGGCGATTCGATGGAAGGCGAAATCGGCGCTGACCTCTTCCTGGGCGATCATGCGGCTGACTTCTTCGATCAGGGCAGGGTCTTCGAGAATGAGGAGGTGGGCATCGAAGATATTTGCGTCCTGGGCACCGAGGCCGCGGGCGATTTGGCGTTGGACTTCCTGAACTTGGCGGCGTGTATCCAGGAGGGCCTGCTGGAAACGTTTGAGCTCATCGGGGACCGCCTCGGTTGAGATTTCCCGGCGGGTGACGGCTTCGGACTGGGGCTTCCCTAAAACCAGAATTTTCCCGCGACACACCCCGGGGGAGACCGGGATTCCGCGAAAAACCCTTTCCCCTGCTCGCGCCGCATCTGGCATGGCCTTTTTTTACTCCCCACAGCGGCAGATGAAAAGGAAGAAAGCG
>Ga0070686_100002336_pt1 | contig 10459 bp, 6 predicted proteins | sample KBSS23LmetaG_FD_65654 | JGI IMG/M metagenome (GOLD analysis project Ga0070686, IMG submission 65654) | Switchgrass rhizosphere microbial communities from Kellogg Biological Station, Michigan, USA - KBS S2-3L metaG | ecosystem: Host-associated > Plants > Roots > Rhizosphere ...
CATTGGGCACTGATCGGACCGGAAAGAGAGGCGACATTCAAAAACTTTCTGGCAAGTGCTACGAACGAGGGCAGATTGAGACTTGTCGGCACTTATGGCCAAGATACTGACCTCTACGCGGTAGTAAAAGTCGAGTCTGACGTTGCACACCAATAATCAAAGACGGTGTTAGATACGAAAGAGAATCAGCTCCGCCGGGTGGCGAAAACACCAACTCAACCTGGGCTGCATTGTTTTTCAGTAGCTTCTTCGCGAAAGTTTTTATCAGCGGTCGCTACATCATTACCGGGGACCCCTTCTACTACAGCAACCTCCGCGAACGATTGCGTGGAACACGATCCGGCACGTGCAGTTACCACTCTGGACGCCGAATTACCACAACTGCCAGGCGGGACAACTCATAGAGGCGATGAGGCGCGTATCATCGACTATCGATCCTCAAGATTAACAATCGAAACGAACGCCGCAGCTAACTCTTGTAAGTGGCGAGCGAAATGTTCTGTCCGGGATGGGAAGGACGATTGACGGTCAGCCGACACGAATAATGCTGACAGATTATGTCTTGCGCGGCGTCGCCATTCCGAGCGGTAAGCACCGAATCGAGATGCGGTATCGGGCACCAGCGGCACGCAATGGTGCGATTGTGTCGGCTATCAGCATCTTCATTCTGCTTGGGCTGCCTCGTCTACCGTCGACGTAAGCCAAAGCTCAGTCCAAGCAATAACAGCGAAAACACGCTGAGCGCTCCGCCCACATAAAAGCTTTTGGGGCGAAATTCAAACCGAACACGATGACTTCCAGCCGGCACCGCAACGCCGCGGATCAAATAGTCTGTGTGATAAATGTTTGTGAGTTGTCCATCGATTGATGCAGTCCAACCCGGATAGTACGTATCGCTTGTGACCAGAAACGCATTCGAACTTGAAGACGTTTCTATTTCCATTGCTGAGTCAGTCAAGGAGGTGACCCGCGCCGTGCCATTGGAAGTAGTTGCATTCGGACTAGGACCGAGAGGCGGAGAAGCATCCTCAATCAATGCGACGCGAGTAAGGTCCAAGGTGCGACCGTCCGGCAAAATGGAGGTACGAATCGCATTGAGAGCTTCCACGTCACTAACCTGCACAACTTCAGGAACGAGCCACACACGCGGGCGCGCTCGCAAGTTCTCGAAAACGTGTGACACGCCGACGTCATCCGGTTTCACTTCGGCTCCGTAACCGGAATTGTTGGATTCAATCTTTCCCGCGAACCGCCAGCGTGAATTGTCAGTGATCGTTGTCGTGACGGGAGGAACAGGCACAGACACTCGGCCATTGTCATCGATGACTGTTATTTTTCGTAAAGCAAAAGTTGCTGCTGGTCCAGTCCAACGAAAACTGATGGCCTTGATTTCTTCGGGCTTTTCAAGCGGTACGAACGCCACATAGTCGTGCGCTTCACATCGGATAGAGCCACGTTCTGCAGGTCGGCTGCTGAAGACAAGTGCTCGTCGATGTCGAATCGCCGCATTCACATCAGAACAGTCCCAGGCCCATTCGCTGAAGTGTTCACCAGCGCGGAGACTGTGAACAGAGGTCTGGCCTGACGTATTGGTCGTCAACACCTGCGCGAATTCAACGCCATTTGCGATCTCGACTGAACACGCGAGCGTTCCGACAATGCCGACTCTCGTTGCCTGCAATGGTTGTTGTAAATCCATCGCTGTCGACAAAGCGCCGCCAGGAGAACATCCTTGTCCAATCGTGTCGCTGTAGTCGCGGACAGACCACTGAAGTCCGCGTTCGTCGGTTTGGTACAAAGCATCCCGTTCGCGTTCAGGCAAAAGCACGTAACGTACGCTTAGCAAATCCAACCCTTGGTTTGCAGGGTCTCGCCACGTGTCGTCAATCGTGCCGTGCGGAGGCATTGAGAACAGACGATTCAAACGCGTCAGCACGAATGGACCATAGCCCGTGGCGCTCGGGATCTGCCAAAGCCTGGAAAGATCGGGAGGCAACTCAGCTACCCGTCCCAATCCACCGCGTACGGGCATCACACGCTGATGGGTTTCGTCGATTTGCTTCTTATAATCATTCGCTGCGACGGGCGCTCGGAGGTAGGCCGCGTACGGTGATCGATAACGCCACTCAGAAAACCAGGCGAAGCTCGACAGGTCAACTACCAACAGGATCACTAACAACAGAACCCGCACCTTCGAGATCCGCTGTCGCCGCCAGAGCAACAATGCTGCAACCGAGAAGAGAAAAATTAAAAGAGGAACGATCAGCGAAGGATTCCTGATCGGGTTAAGACTAATCGGGCGACTGATATGCTGCGTTGCGAGCTCGTTGAGTTTTCCAGAACCGATTTGAAGAAGCAACAAAAACGACACCATAACCATTGCTGCTATGGTCACGGTCCGCAAAAGCATTCGCCTTGTTATGCCACCATTTAAGAAGCTGGCCGCACCAACTCCTGCAAGCACACTCACTGCAAATGCGAAACCAAAGAAGTGGCGCGCCGGGGCGCGAAACTTATTAAGCACGGGAAGATGATAGGTAATGAATGCAAGCGGAGTTGATTCGCCGATCACCAGCAGCAACGCGATAACCGCAACCGCCACCCAAAACCACACAATCGTTCTTCCGCGGTTTGATACAAACCCGAGCGCGGCGAGCATCAACGGCAGCAATCCCACGTAACCTGTTAGTTCGTTCGCGCCCCATCCATCAGGGCTAGACGGCCACGCGCCGAAATATGGAGTGGCATAAAACGACGCGGGCGCACCGCCATACAAGAACGGAAAGACCAACATCGGCAATTGTCGTAAGGGAACCTGGTACGCGATAAACTCCTGGAATGTTAGCGCAGCTCTTAACGTCTGTGGTGTTAGCTCCAAAGTAGGGACCAGCTGAACTGCCGCTAATCCAATTCCAACTATCAATCCAGCGGTACATAGAACGTAGTAGCGCAGGCGCGGCATTTTCGCGTTCACGCCGGCCACGATTGCAAACGCAGCACTGATTAGCAGCACGTACGTGAACATTTGCGGATGCCCCGCAAGAGCTGCACATGTGATCGCAAGCGTTGCTATCGCAAACCAAGGTCGATCAACTCGTTCACGACTCGCCAGTTCCGAATACGACCAGACAATCAAAGGCAACCAGGCTATCGTGTGCACAACGGCAGCATGGCCCAGATGCGCGATCATGAATCCACTCAGACCATAAACCAGTCCACTGATAAAGGCGGACAGTCGCGACCGAGTCAGTGAATACACATAACCGTAAGTGAAACTGGAGGCGAATATGTAGGCCGAGATGATAAAAACATCCCACGCGTGAGGAACATACGAGAGCAAAAGAGCAGGCGGATACCAGAACATTCGTTGAGCATCGCCGACGGCGGGAAAGCCGCCCCAGATCGACGGATCCCACAAGAATGCGCGCGAATAAAAGTTAGGCAGGAAGTAGCTGATGCCGTCACCTGGAGCCAACGTGTACTTCGAGAACACAACCGGCGAGAAGAACAGAACAAAAAAGAAACCGTAACCACCAATGACGGAGAGTACGTGCCGCGTGGAGTCGGTTGAGAATCGGCTACGTGCGTTGGGCATTGAGTGATCGGCGTTCAACGGCGTCGAGCGATGACATACATGATGTCGTAAACGTTTAGATAGAAGCCCCAGTTGAGGACGCGGGCGCGTTGCAATCGATCGAACAACCGCTGCTGATTCCGGTGTTGAGTAAGAATGATGTAAGCCACGTTCGCTGCGCCACGATAGTAACCGCAATAGCGGTTGTAGATAACATCGAAGCCGTAGTTGTTTAGCAAGCTGGCGAGAGTGTCAGTGGAAAAGAAATGCAAATGTACTGGCGGGATGATCATCCGCCACTTAGAGCCTCGCGCACGCGCCACTAAGCTCTGAACGTCGCCAGTAGTGATCGTTAATAAAGCACCGGGTTCAGTTAACGAAGCAATTTTCTCAACGTAGAGATCCGGCCGGCGTAGGTGTTCGATCGTGTCCCACATGCAGACTACATCGAAGCGAGACTCACCAAAATCATGCTGCAAGAAATCTCCCTGAATGGCGGGAAGGTTCAGTTGCTCGCGTGTGTGCTTCACACCTTCGTCGGTTAAATCGATCCCGAGCACTTCGGCAAAATCGTTTCGTGCCACATCGAGAAAGAATCCATAGGCGCTGCCAATCTCGAGTAGACGACGGTGTCTCTCTTTATCAAGAAACCGCCGTAGAACTTTCAATCGCAATCTGAAATTCTTTTTAAAATATTCCTCATCCGCCGCGTAGTCGAAAAAATTGCCCTCATGAAACAGACTGCTGTCATAGAGTTTTGCGAGATCCTGATCTGTTTGCTGGAAATCAGCGAAGCGGTAATCGCATTGACGACAACGCAGCAGACCTTTGTAGAGTGGTTCGATGTCTGTGCCCCGGCAGATGAGGCAGAAATGATCCATTGCTGCGCTAGAACAACTCTTCTTCTTTGATGAATCGAGGCCGAGCCTTCACTTCCTTATAGATCTTCCCGATGTATTCGCCGACCAGTCCCAGAAAGACTATCTGTACGCCGCCAAGAAAGTAGATCGGAATGATCGTGCCGGCCCAACCTGGAGGCGTATGGCCCCTGATCTTGTGATAGAGATAGAACAGAGTCATTGCGCAACTAAATAGAAAGATAAGAACACCGAACAAAGTGACCAGGCGCAAAGGGACTACACTGAACGACGTGATTCCGTCGAGGGCCAACGAAGCGAGCTTGCGTAAACCGTGCTTCGATTTGCCGGTGGCGCGTGGCTTCACATCAAAAACAACGGTATCAGACCGATAACCAATGTCGACAAAGATTCCGCGGAGAAACAGGTTATATTCTCGATATTGCGCGATCGCGTCGAGCGCTTGACGTGAGACGAGCCGGTATTCCGAGTGATGTTTTATAATTCGCGCGCCCATTAGCGACAGGAGGTTGTAGAAGAACCATGAGGTCGCGCCCTTCAGCGGCGAGCTTGTGTCGTGCCGACGACGCACGCCGTAAACAATGTGAGCGCCCTGGCGATACTTCTGAATGAACGCGTCCATCGCCTCTTCATCCTGCTGCAGGTCGGCATCAATCGTGACAGCGCAATCGATGCGCTCTTTGACTGAAAGCAAACCGGCCAGCAAAGCGTTTTGCGTGCCCACGTTACGAACTAACTTCAAACCTTTGATTCGTTCGTCGCGCGCGTGCAGTTTCTCAATTAACGTCCACGTTGCATCATGACTGCCATCGTCGACGAAATACAGAAAGCTTGAAGGATCGATTTGCGACGCGGCTATCAGTCGCGTCAACAAGTCACTCAATCGACGGGCCGTGTCTTCAACAACCAACTCTTCGTTGAGACACGGGATCACAATCGCGAGCAGCGGTGGCGAATCGCCACCGCTAAATGCCGCCGTGGTGGAAGCACTACCAAGTCTGTCGGTAATTGTCTCTTCTGTCGTTACACTCATTACTGGATTGATTCGAAAAACTCGGTGAATCCGAGAGAGTCACGCTACCCCGTGCAAAGCCGCACGACTCGCTGCTTCAATCCGTTCGCACAATTCCTTTAACCGCGGCGCTACCGCTGCGAGCGTGAACTCACGTCTGCGCAAGCGTTGCTTGTCTATCACTTCACGTCGACGCGTCACGTTACGCACCAGTTCAAACGCGCGCTCCGCAACGTGCTCGAGTGATTCATCCTTATCGAAAAGCACTCCAGCGTCAGCGATGGTTTCCGGAACAGCCGCTTCGCTGAGTGCCAGGACGGGTACATCAAACCACATTGCTTCAACGAGTGGTGCGCCGAAGCCCTCGTGTTCGCTCGCCGACCAGTATAAGTGTGCAGTCTGATAGTAAGCGAGCAACTCTGATTCATCTAGCTGTCCTGCCAAATGAACGTGCTCGATCAGGTTATGCTGTCGACATGTCTCTAAAACGTGTTGGAAGTAAGGATCGAATGCCCGACCGTCGCCAGCCAGAATCAAGCGCGCGTCTGGATCCAGCCTTCGATAATGCGCGAATGCTTCGATAAGTCGATCCTGTTTCTTATTAGGCGCAATGCGGCCGACGAACAAAATATTCGTGCGACCGTCTTGCATTTTGTCCAGCACATGCCACGCAGGTTCAATATTCCAGCGATCCGGATCAGTGATAATCGGCAATACCCCCGGCGACTTGAATCCGTAGCTCTCCAGCTCCGCAGCGTTGTACCGCGAATCGCCAGCACTCACGGGAAAGTGTTGTGCGATTCGCTTTAAACTGACGCGTCCCACTTCCAACATCCAGGAAAAACCTGGTCGATACCTGGTGAAGTAACTTGCCGGCGTGACATTGTGATAAATGAGCGCCGTGGGTCCGGGGTGACCAATTGCAACTGCCGTAACATCGGAACCGATCCCATAATGGTAAATGAGCGCCGAAGTCGAATCCGGCTCAACTTCATCAAGTAAAAAGGTTTCGCCGGCCAGGCGATCATCCCGGCGTTTACAAAAGATGTCGGACGAATACCCAAACTGACGAAGTTGGTCTCGAATCGCAAACGCCTGAGATGAAATCGCGTCGCCGTGCGTTACGTCCGGCAACAACTGATGAATAGCTGTCAACCCTCGATTCAAACCCACATTTATCGACTCGGGAGATGGAGCGTGCAACTCCAACACTGATTCATAACGCGGAATGACCGAATCCCAATCAGCGTGTGCATGTGCATATTCGCGTCCGCGCTGGCCCAATATGTTTAGCGCGTCGTCAGTTTCAATTTCCAGACGCTCGAATAACAAGACCCACTCGTCGAGGCTCGTGGGTGTCCATCCACCTCCCGCTTCTTTGACCGCGATGGCTGTAGCGGGGCATCCGCCGTTGACGGCGGCAGGTCGTCCGGCGGCCCAAGCTTCCATCAGCACGCGTGAAAAACTTTCGTTCGCACTGGGCTGCACAAGCACCAGGCATTGCGCCAGCAACGCCGCCTTCAATTCACCGCTAATAAACCCCATCTCGACGACTGAATCAGCGGAGGCGTACGACTCTGAACCAGTCCCTGCCAGCACCAACTTAAGATTGGAAGCCGGACGCCTGGATTTGAACTCATTAAACGCCTGGACCACAAAATGAACATTCTTCGAACGATCTCTTCGACCTAGATACAACAGGTATCTTACTCCCCGTAATTCTTGCGGCAGCGCATCGTTCAAAACCGACGCTTGATATTTGACATGCTCGATGCCCTCACCAACCAGAGCGCTGCGCGTGAGGATGCCTGGTCCGTAAAGCTGGAGCGCCAATTCAAATTCCCCACGGGAATTAAATAGCAGCCCTCGCGCTTGTCGAAAGGCGGCAGCCGTTTGGGGGAAGTACGCCTGCGGCTCATCATGCAAACACGGCTGCAGCCACGCCCGATCTGCTACGACCGGAAGACCAAGTATCGTCGGGCTGAACATGTAAGGCAGAAAGATGAAGGCGTGATAGTTATCTTTGTAAGCCGTGAGGTAATCGATTAATGCTTTAGATTTGATGTTTTCATTGATGAAAACTTCAGTGTCTGCGATCGAAACCGGACTTACTCCACGACGTAATGTTTTACAGGCCTCCGACAAGAGCTTCGCATTCACTCGATCAAATTCCTCTACCGCACGTTGCTCGACTGGAAACCGGCGAATCGTCAGACCAAACTCCTCGGTCGCTCCCGCGGGGTGATGGTTCACTCCCCAGTCAGACTCAAACGAGAGGCTTGTTGTGGTGAGCACTTCAACCGCATGGTTACGCAGGGCCAAACGTGTGGCGATCTGGAAAGCCTGTTGTTCAGCGCCACCAGTCAGAGATGGACCAAACCACGGTATGACAACAGCGAGTGGTTTCATTTCAGAGGTCCTGCTCGCGAGACCTTTTGCAGGACAGCACGCAACTCCTGAAGATCGGCTGCCAGCCGTTCTATTTTTGCGATGTGGTCTCGTCCCGATTGAGCGAATTGCTCTTCGAGATCGCTGATTGCCGCCCGCTGAGCCTCAACGATTATTCTCTGCTCATCGATCAAGAACTCGCGCTGTGTAGCGGCCGAGGCATCAATCGCTTGTCGCAATTCCTGAAGCCGATGCTGTTGTGTTGTGAGCTGCGTTGTTAGAGCAACGAGACTGCTATGTAGCTGGGTTTCTGATTGTTCGTGTTGCTTTTGTATTTGTTGAATTGATGTCGCCAGTTGTTCTTGCAGACTGGTTAAGCTACTGCGAAACTCCATCTCAAGTTTTTCATGCTGAGCGTTGAGGGTTTCTAAACGAGTCTCACCCTCCGCCACATTCGCCGATAAATCAATCAGCGAATCAGAGAGCATCATCACCGTTTTGATCGCGTCGGAGAGATTTTCCGCCAGCTCACTTTGACGCATGGAAAAGTCTGAACCCATTGTGACGGACAGATCGTTGACATGATCTGCCAGGCGTTGTTGCTGCCCGGTGATATACGACTCAAATTGCTGCTGATGCTGGATGAGCATGGGCAGACGACTGATTGCCCGAAGGAGACGGAATACGTATCCGACTCCAGGCCAGTTAGTGATGCGCCGCCAAGCCGGAGTACCCAGTCCAGTTACGCGAACATTCGGATACCTCGCGCACAGCTGTTCAATGATCTCGATCTTGGTACGTTGCCCGTTGCGCAGATCCTGTAACGCCTGCATTAACTCAGCAGGTGATGGTGGCTGTTTGGTGATGGCAGCATACGTATTCAAGACGAATGTCTTATCGTGGTAGTTAAGAAGGTCTTCGACCGCGTAGGTACTCGCATTATCAACTGGTGAATCGGGTTGTAGCCGAAATCCGGTAATGCCCGCACCAGCCTCTTCCGGTTCGGACGTAACGTTCTGTTCAGGCGTGTTGATTACTGAACTTTCGTTCATCTGGTTATTGAGCTTGTATAGCGGTCGTCTGTGACTTGAACTTCCTGGTTAACTGTCCGTGCAGCAACCTCCGCATTGAGGTTCGCGATTCCTTCCATCTCGATCGGACACGCGACACGGAAAAAGACCACACCGTCTAGCCAGTCGTAAGCGGCTCCGTCACGCGAGTGAACGGCGACTGAAACGAAATAGTGCTCCTGACCAAGCGAACAGTTGAAGGTAAACGTTGCTTCTTTGATCTCTCCCTGCCGCAGTTCACCAAGATCCAAGCCTCGCTGCTCAGTGTTCGTTCCGTAAATGTTAATACCGTGCCGATTGCGAATCATGAACCCGCAAACTATGTCCTGCAGGTCACTACGCGCAATAAAGCGAAACCTTAGCTTGACCTGATCCCCCGAATCGATCAGTTCTATTGGCTCATCAGCCGCATTCAGAAACTCAACATCGATTACTTCAGCATAGTTGTTACCGTGGCGATATTGATACTGCAATGGTCCACGCTGTAGCTGCGCGGCATCGACCGGTGTTTTAACTTGATCGCCGTCCGCGCTCGATTCATCCCTCGCATACGCCTTCTCACGGGCCATTATCAAACGCTGGTAACGATTCAGCACGTCGACTGGCGAGCCGTCGGCGAGCATTTCTCCTTGATACAGAAGAATCGCTCGCGAACACAGCGCTCGAACGAGTGTCGGTTCGTGAGATACGAACAGGATTGTAGTTCCTCGCTCCTGCATCTCCCTGATTCGGCGCACACACCGATGCTGAAAAATCGTATCGCCGACCGACAATGCTTCATCGACGATCAGGATGTCTGGATCAGAATTCACTGCCAGCGCAAATGCAAGCCGAACGAACATCCCGCTGGAATACGTCTTCACGGGCTGGTTGATAAATTCACCGAGCTCAGCAAATCTCTCGATTTCCGAAAGTCGCGCAGTGGTTTCGTCCCGGGAGAAACCCATCAACGCAGAATTCATGTAGACATTTTCAATGCCTGTGAACTCAAGGTTGAAACCTGCACCGAGTTCCAGCAATGCGCCGACACGACCCTCAACATGTACGGAGCCATGCGTGGGATTCAGAGTGCCGGCGATGATCTGTAGCAGCGTCGATTTTCCGGAGCCGTTCGGGCCAATGATGCCGGTCGTAGTGCCGGGTTGTATAGCGAAGGAAATGTTCTTCAAGGCCCAGAACTCGCGGTGTCGTTGCAGGTAACCGCGAGTCAGTAGCTCCTTGAGGCGATCAGCGGGTTTGTCGTAGATGCGGTACTGCTTGGCTAGACCGTCGACCTGCAGGGCGGTGTGCATGGCCGAATTCTAGAGTCGCCCAACCGGAAAGACAAAGCAGATCCACCGATTGAACGCAGAAGACAGTCGGCAGAAGGCAGTAGGCAGGAGCACCGAGAAGTCGCTACTACCTTCTGCCTACTGCCTTTTGCTTACTGATTAGGACCGAAGCGGGAACGATACTCCAGCGAGTTGACGAACCCGTTCACCATCGTCCGTGAGTCTCCAGGATGCGTGTTCAGATACGTCAGCCAGTCGTTGAACCC
>Ga0070686_100002337_pt1 | contig 10454 bp, 15 predicted proteins | sample KBSS23LmetaG_FD_65654 | JGI IMG/M metagenome (GOLD analysis project Ga0070686, IMG submission 65654) | Switchgrass rhizosphere microbial communities from Kellogg Biological Station, Michigan, USA - KBS S2-3L metaG | ecosystem: Host-associated > Plants > Roots > Rhizosphere ...
ATCGTCGTCGGCCGGATCATCTTGTTCTTGATCCGGTTGCGGAGCGTCTGTTCGTCGATTGTGAACGGCACCCAGCGCATGATATTCGCGAGCCCTGCCTCAGCCAGCACATTCGAAATACTGTACGACATTCCGAGGTTCGCGCTGACGGTTCGATTGAAGAGTCCCTCGAAGACAGAGAACACGTCTGTGGTCGCCCCGCCAATATCCACCCCGATCAAATTCAAATGCTCCCGCTTGGCGATCGTTTCCATGATCACGCCGACCGCCGCCGGCGTCGGCATGATCGGCGCACCGGTCATCTCGATCAGTTTCTTGTAGCCCGGCGCTTGCTGCATGACATGTTCGAGAAACAGGTCGTGAATCTTGTTCCGCGCTGGCGCGAGATTCTCCCGTTCCAACACCGGACGAATGTTGTCGGTCAGCACCAGCGCGGTTTTTTCTCCAAGGATCTTCTTCACTTGCGGCTGCGCGTCTTTGTTGCCCGCGTAAACCAGTGGAAGCTTGTATGTGGCTCCAAACCGAGGGCGTGGCTCCGCCGCCGAGATGTACTCCGCCATCTCGACCACATGGGTCACCGCGCCACCATCTGTCCCGCCGGACATCAAGATCATGTCCGGTCGCATCGTCCTGATGCGCTCGATCTTTTCATGCGGCAACCGGCCATCGTTCGACGCGAGCACGTCAATGACAATCGCGCCAGCCCCAAGCGCGGCCCGTTGCGCGCTTTCTCCCGTCATGTTCTGCACGACCCCGGTCACCATCATTTGCAGCCCGCCGCCCGCGCTGCTGGTGGAGATGTAGATGTCGACGCCGGTCTTCGCATCGCGACAGGGCGTGATGATCTTCTCACCGTCGAGAATTTTCCGACCTGAGAGTTCTTCAATTTCCGCAATCGCGTTCAGCACTCCGCGCGTGACATCTTCGAATGGCGCTTCCACCGTTGTCGGTGCTTCGCCGCGATAGGTTTGCCGGTACTCGTCGCCGACTTTCTCGATCAGAATGGCTTTGGTCGTCGTGCTGCCACAGTCGGTGGCGACGATGACATTGAGGGGATGGGTGAACGCCGGCTTGTTGGGTGCTGGACTCGGCACACTCATTGAGCGGAGGCTCCTTGAGGAGCCGGAGGCGCAGATTTCTTCTCTATAATCAAGATGAGACGGGAGATCGTATCGCGTCGTTCGAGCATCCGCGCCACTTGCTCGACTTCCTTCGCATTGAAAGCCCATTCAACGATTGGAGTCAGGAAGTGCAGTGCCTGACTACCGAGAAAGTTCATGGGACCGAGCGATTCCAGAAATACCGTGGCAGGAGCCGTCATGCCTCGTTTCACCACCGCATCGGCCACCCGTTCAAGCAGCGCGAGATCTTCGGTCGTGAACACTTCGGCGTCGGACGTGGCCGAAAATGCATGGGACAGCTCCTCACGGACCCTGTCCCATTTTTCCGCCAAAGATGCCTTGGAGAAAGAAGTCATAACTGTGTGGAAAGGCAGTCGAAATCTACTGTCGAGCGGCATTATATGGAGGGGGTGAAGGAGAGTCAATGAATGTGCGGCTGGTCGCGCGAGACAGGCGAGAACGGCGCGACGTGGAGAATGAGGTCCCACCTCGTTGTGAACTGTCTCGCCCGTCCCGCATGTCTCGGGGTTCTAGTACCCCCGCCCGGTGCTGCCACCGCGTCCCATCCGATCCAGGGGGAGCGCCTCGTAGCGTGTCTTTAGGTCCGGATGTTCGTTGAGATAGCCCTTGACCGCCGCCTCATCGGCGAAGATCTCCGGGCTGCGCTTTCGATACTCCTCGACCGTCAGATCGTACTTCGCCAAAACCTTGCCGAGTTTCGTGTGGATGTCCGCGCCCATTTCCTTCATCTGCTCAGGCGACGGCCTCTGCCCGTCTTTGAACATCTCTCCACCCTGAAAATAGTTCGCCATCATCTCGCCGATATCAATGCGGGCCTTCACAAACTTTTCCACCTCAGCCGGTTCTGCCGCAAGGCCGACACCCGATAACAGCAAAACTCCCAATGAGATTCCCATGATGCCACGCGCCAAATTCATGACTCTGGACTCCTTTGAAAGGTATGGATAAGGAACTCGTTCTTCGGAACAGCGCCTATCATATCACCCCAGCCAGTCAAAATGGATGGGGAGGGGGATGAAGCCTGTTGATCTCCAGTGCTCGCGCAACGCGCGGCCTCAGAAGGCCCTCGTTGCACGCGCGTAGTTGGAGATCAATCAGCCCCCATCCCTGAAGAGGCAACGAGCGAGCTCAGAAGGATCATTTAGAAGGATGAGGGTCGCTCGATGCGGGCAGTAAAGGACCGCCTTGGCCACTCCTTTGAAGAGATGTAGAGAGAACTGGAGGAGCCTCGTTCGACTGCCGCCAACACAACGTGCAACCTGGCGGTTCTCGAATATTAGGTTTTCCTGGGGCTATTCCTGCTAGGATGATCCCGTGTGGTTGATTGACCTGCGACATCGATTGAAAGGAAGCTTATTGTGAACACAACAAAACTCATTGCCGCAATTATCGTGATTGCTTTGATCGGGCTCCCGACCGTGTCCTTTGCGAGAGCGAGAGGCGGAGGATATGGTGGCGGATATTCCGGCGGCTCGAGGGGTTATAGCGCCCCCGAGAGCATGGGTAGTCGAGGATCACGCACCTATGACCAGAACGGCGCGAAGCCGATTGAACGGTCGGTCACACCAAACCCGTCCGGGGCCGCACCACAATCCACCCCCGGCAGCGCTGCACCAAATGTCCAACCCGCGCCTGCGATGCAGCCCTCATTTATGCAACGCAATCCACTCTTGGCTGGTCTTGCAGCCGGTATCGCCGGATCATATATCGGCAATATGCTGTTCGGGGCGACGGAGAGCAGCGCGCGTACCACCGATGCCGGTGAACCTGTCGGTGAAACCGACAAGGCTGCCGGGGCTTCCAACTCCACCGGGATACTCCTCATCCTCATGCTCCTAGGAGCCGGGGCGTTCTATTATTTTTTAAGAGTGCGGCGGTCGCCTACTCCTGATTTTTCCGGAATCGCGCGCAGCAGTGCATTGAGCGATACCCTGCCGGCAGGGCCTTCCGACACGACCCTGCGCACAGCGACGGTTGACACCGAAGTCACCTCTGCTGACAAGACGGCCTTTCAACAACTGCTGATCGATATTCAAACGGCCTGGAGCAAGCAAGACTTGGCCGATTTGCGGCGATTCGTCACGCCGGAAATGCTGGCGTATTTCAGCACCGCCTTGGCCGAACAGACCAGTCTAGAGATCGCGAATCATGTGGAAGATGTGGCGCTCTTACGTGCAGATGTCAAGGAGACCTGGACCGAAGACGCGACGCACTACGCGACGATAGGGCTGTACTGGAGTGCCCGTGACTACACCGTGTCCTTGACGAAGCGGCGTGGAGAGCCAGGCTATCTCGTCGAGGGCAACGAAGAGACGCCGAGCGAGTGCGGTGAAGTGTGGACATTCATGCGATACCAGAATGGAAAATGGTTACTTAGCGCAATTCAGCAATAAGTAGGAGGGGATGGGGCCTGATGATCTTCTGTGCTCGCGCAACGCGCGGCCTCAGAAGGGTGGGAGGGAGCAACCAGGCTTCCCTGAAAAAAACCATATCGAGCCTGGACTGATAGGACAGCAACCGCCAGACCACCCTTCTCGCTCACCCAGCCCCCATCCAGGAAGAAACCAACGTTCGAACTTGGAGGGAAAGTCGTAGCCTCGCTCGACGACTGCAGTGAGACCAGCACGGGTACCATTCCAAGAAAGACAAGCAAGCGAGCAGGGGGACGAATTCAGGGGAAACCAGCTGACTGCTGCTGACGAAATCTTTCATCATTCCGCTAGGAAAAAATCGATCGCCAGATGGAGATCGCCCATGCCTTGAGCATAGACAGCCAGTTATCTTCGACTGGTTCGGAGGTCTGTTTGTTAGCCGATTGCGGGTTTGCGGGGGCAACAGTCGGATCCGCGGATGCTATCGGCTGGTGAGCGGGATTTGTTTGAGCCGCAACTTGCGATGGTGGAGCAAGAGCCGTCGCTGCTGGTCCGTTGGAGGGTGCGATCGGCGGAGGAAATAGCGACGTTCTGGCTCCCTCTGCCTCCCCGAGTTTGGTTTTATACCCTTCAACCATTGATTGCAGTGCGGGCTGCTCTTCCTGCACACGTTGAAGGGCATACCGAAGGTTTTTCTGTTGAGCGATCAGCTGACCGATTGTTCGGTTCAGTCTCCTCATCCGTTCTATCGATAACTTGTACTCGGCTTCCATCTGCTGCTTAGCCTGCAGGAGTACCGACGAGTCTGCCTCCAATTGCTTTGCGCGGTTGATCGTGAGCTGTTGGAGTTCGCTGACTTGTTCGGTGAGCGCCTGCGATTGAACTCTGGCACTGTCGAGTTCGGCTTTCGTCGCTTCGAGATCGGCGATGGCGCTGTCGTAGTTGCTTCGCGTTACACAGGCGCCCGTGGTGAGGGTAGCGACGCAGAGCAACCCGGCTGTCAGGGCGTGGATCTTCATGCCTTGCCTCGTTGTGTTGCCCTCCACGCGATGTCTCAGAGGGCTGTGTTCGCTGCAACTCCGACGTCTCGTTGCCCACCAGGATAACCCTTTCCTCAGAAAAACTCACGCCGCCACTACGGGAACGGTAGGGGCTGAAGAACTCATGGACGAGGGCGCAAAGAGTTTAAACTGTATGGCATTCAACTGGCTGGAAGCACGAGCGATGAAGGTTTGCCTGGTCTAGTGGTCAGTTTCGTTCGGTAAATCACATGAGTCGATGCGACGACACTAACCATATGAACAGGAATGAACAAAGTAGACGGACGGATCGTGTGGGAATGTACTACTTGCCTTGCTGAGTGTGGGTCTGACTGACCGGGTAATTGCCGCACGATTCGCTATGGCAAACGTATCTGTGGTACAGTGTTAGGTGTATGCTGAACCATGGGTACGATCCTATCCCTTGCGTCTCCATCCGTCCTGGCGACGCCCCCACAGGATTGTTTCCTGTAGTCTCCGATGTTCCTCTGTCAACGACGTACTGACTTATTTCGTTTTTGATTCGAGGCCGCTCGCCGGGGAGAGGCCCTTCGACATCTCTGCAACGGCGGAATAGTTGATGAAAAACTGGTAGTTACTTTTCACTCCATAACGGATTACAGGGAGAGACCATGACCATGAAGCCCGTGAAGCCCGTACAGCCGCGAACAGCCACGGCCTGGGTCCGCATTCCCGATGGTACGAAGGTCAAGCACCGGCATGAAGGACATGTCGGATTCATCGATGGGCTCACCGAGATCGTGAGCGGGCCCAACCGGAATCCTGATGGGAAAACGCAATATCGTATGAATATCGGGGCGCCGGATCGGCAGCTCGTAACCGAAGGCGACTTGTCTATCTTAATCGACGATGAAGACCTTGTCATCATGCTGCGACAGAAGGCGCCCTATCGCCGTGCTGTCACACAATCGCTGCACAGCGTGCTCGCGCCGGATCGCTTCGTCAAGCCGGCCTAGGACCAGGCTGCGACGCGCGAGACATGCGAGACTGGCGGACTTTTTCAGCAACGTGCTCGAATCGGAGTCAATTATGACAGAAACCTGCTACGCCAAAGGCCAGAAGGTTATCTTGGTCACCAGCCAGATCAAAAATGGTAAATGGTTGTGCAAGTTTTCCATTCCAGGGTTCAACCATCTTGACGGCAGCCTGCACGACCAGGCTTCGTTGAAAGCCCACAAGACGGAATGGGAAGCAAGAACCGACGCGTTTCAGCGCGCCAAGTTATTCCTGGCTGGACCACAAGACATGACGCAAGAGCGACTTCTAGAGAAAGCCTAAAAACGGCTCTCGAGTCGTTGGTGTAAGAGAGTGGTTGGGACGCAGACTGGATTCAGCTGCGTGAACTTGCTTCGGCCTTCCGGTCTCAAAACTTCCCGGTCTTCACGCGCACCTTCCAACAGATTGCAGGCTACCTAAAATCCATTTCTGTACAGCAGAACTTTGTTGACCTGTACGGCCGAGACAAGCCTAGCCTGCTGGTTTGTCTAATCCAGCCAAATAAACCAGACGGACCGAATAGAGCAGGTTTCTAGGCCCAAGTCCGGTGTGCTTCGCTGACGTGCTCCATCCCGCCCACGGCGCTAATTTCCCACCGGGCATCGTCCGGAATTGCGACCACCCGCAACTCTGCGCCATGGCCATTGGCAGCCCCACCGAGTTCCTCCACGACTTGGGCGAGCTTCAGGTCATCGCGCGGGATAAGCTTTCCGCATTGATTGAGGCTCGGCTCGCTCGGCGTCGCCGCCTCGGGCCAATAGGCGCCGAGATCCATCTCCGTGAGCGCGTCCTGCTGGCCCAGCTCACGCAATCGTAGAAACGCCTGATGACTCACGCAAAAATTACCGTAGCTCTTATTGATTACAATCTTTTTCATGAACTAATCCTTCCTCTTCCTTGTCAGGGCTCTCATTGTCGCGATCTTCGTGAACGGGCCGTGCATCGGCCCCCCTTCCCGTACGATCAGCCTGCGCCGTTCGTCAGGCTACCTTTACCGGATCTGCATACTTACTCGTATAGTTCCCGGACCAATGGGAATAGCGTCGGTTGGCCCAGGTGTTGACTTCGGCATTCTCAGTTGTGCCATATCGCTTTGCCAGCACAGTGGTAAACGTGTTCAAGTTCCCCTCGATCTCCAAAAGATCCGCATCCGTGATCTTCTCCCACTTCGCTTTGAGTGGCGCCTTGAGTTGGATCCAAAACGCTTTGAATTGCTCCTGATTCATGTGGCACTCCTTCTTTACGTGATGTGATGACAAATCCCGCCCACACCTACTGTGCTCGCCTGAGACAGCCGTAGCGGGCCACAGAACATGCGGCTATCATTGGGCACTCTGGCGTAGAAGCGGCGGAGACCGGAGAATCAGACGCACGGGAACGTGGGAGGGAGTGCTGTGCGAGAGATGGGACAGTCGGCGTGGCTTAGTACGTCGTCCCTCACCTTACAGGGCTCGGAGGCAAGAGTCAACGCGATGGAGACAAGAACCGGCTGTAACGACCGGATATCATGGAGCAATAATTATTCTGTCTGGCCAGCCTCGAACAGAGGATTTGGAGAGGCTCCCAGGGAAAGCACGCCGTCATGCAGGACGCACAAAAAGACCGTTCAGCAAGGCCGCAGCGAGTGAAGGTCCGAGGCGTACCCTTCAGGGTACGTTGAGGGTCTGAACGATGCGAGAACGCTGCCAGGGAAAAGGCGCGTCTTGGCGCGCCAGGGTTGGGCGGGGGAGAAGATCGACTTTTTCAGCATCCTGCAGCTAGACATCTGGGATCTGCCAGTCAATCGGAGCTTGCCCCGCATCGGCAAGATCTCGGTTGATGTGCGAAAAGCACCGGCATCCGAAAAACTTTCTGACTGACAAGGGCGAGGGATGCGCGCAGGCAACCACGGCATGGTGCGGTTGCGTGATCAACATCCGTTTCTTCTGAGCCTCACGTCCCCACAGCACGAAGACCACTCGCGTCTGCTTCGCAGCAACCAATTCGATCAGGCGATCGGTGAACAGCTCCCAGCCGCGTCCCTGATGCGAATTGGCCTTGTGCGCTCGAACCGTGAGGACCGTGTTGAGCATGAGAATGCCTCGTCTGGCCCAGGGCTCCAGATAGCCGTTATTTGGAATCCGGCATCCAACATCATCTTGGAGTTCGCGAAAGATGTTTCGCAACGAGAACGGCAGAAGTCGAACGGTCGGTTCCACGGAGAAACAGAGACCATGGGCATGACCAGGCGTTGGGTAAGGATCCTGGCCGACAAGCAGCACGCGGACTTGGTCGTACGGTGTGCTGGCTAACGCGTTGAAGATGTTCTTGCGGGCCGGAAGAATCGTCTGTCCATCGGCTCGTTCTTTTTCAAGAAACGCATCGAGCGCCTGATAATACGGCTTGCGCGTCTCTTCCTTGAGCAAAGATCGCCAGCCTGGAGGAATGGGAGGGAGCATAGAGAAAACTGATACCACAGAGCCGACCGTAATGCTTTCCCAAAATCAGACCACTTGCATTGCAGCCTTCCCCAGTGTGTCGCCCTCTTTTCCAAACAAGGGCGGCTCTCATCTCTTCGCCTCCCCTCTCGGTCGGTTCCAGCGCGGGTTACGCTGCGCTATTATGTCGAGAGAAAAATGCGGGCAAGCTTCCGACCAAGGCCCCTGCCGAAGAACACAGCACTCCGATCACCGTTGCAATGATGAACTCGAACGGCCATAGATTGTGCGAAGTTGGGTCTTTGGCAGTATCAACAGCAATCCGCGCGAGTATCGGAGCGGGCACGGCAGCACCTACAGCAAGAATCACCGCCAGGAGGCGGGCTTTACTAACTGCGCGAGCGGCAGCGGCTAGCACACCGACCACAACCAAACCCGTACCATACATGGTGCTCGGCAGCGAGACCTTCGCGTAGGGGACCTGCCAATAGGGAAAACCCACGGCGAAGAAACTGATCACGAAGGCAGCAACCAGCCAGAAGGCTGCACGAAGTGTCATGCTATTTTTCACGCTTGCTTCCGAAGAACGCGCCAATCCGCGCCGTAATGATCGATGGGACCGAGAGCACACCGAACACCACAACCCCAAGTGGCAAAAGGTTACCAGGCCCTTGAGTGAACAGCATCCAGGAAAACTGGCCAACAAGAGGAGCAACTCCCCACCGCCACGGCCTGCTCGGCTCAACAAAACCGAGTACAGCAGACACGACGCAGATCACTGGAACGCTAATGAGGAAATACCACTGGGAATCCCACGCCTCTCTCCTACCGGTAGCGTTGGAGACGACGACCCACACCAGAATTCCAGTCACGAGGGCTAAACCGTAAAGCCAATATTCCTTCTTCATGGGCTATCTATCCTCATAGCAACCTTGCTTTCATACGACGCATGCGCAGGCCACAAGAGAAACAACATCATCCCCGCCAGCCTACTCCACGCAAAGCAAGAGTGGACCGATACCTGCTAGGTGTCAATAAAACTCCCAACTCCATTCATTTCTCAAGGAAGGCTTCGAATGCGCTAGTCGGACTTGCGCGTCTCCTCATCATCCTTTGGGGAATCCGGCATCGCCATCTTGTTGCCAATCCTGGCGAAGCACGTGTCACGCGGTACTTAGACGACTTCCGCCCAGGCAGAAGTCGCCCGCGGCGAAGGGATCTTCGCCTGCTGCGCCTTCGCCCACACCCTCACCGACGGGCTTGTTCCTCAGTAAAGAACTCCTTGTGTCACGAGCACGACGACATGCCTCCGAGCATCTTTTTCTCCCATCTCGACCAGGGGTAAAACAGTCAGGGCGTGGCCACATTTCTTTTTGATCGTAGAGCGCGATTCTTCAAGGACGATTCGACCGCACACACCAAGCTTGAGACTATTTCGAATGCTTGAGACGGAAGCACTCTTCTTGGACCATCCGGGAATTCCCAGTATCTATGTTTTAAGAGGTTCACTTGCTTCCTGATCTTCAGCCACGGTTTAAGAAATTTTACTTCTTTGAAATTTGATTTTTTGGCTCTTTGAATTAAGTCCTCAGCTGAAGCATGGCCTCGCTTTCTGGTCCAGTAACGTAAGAGGTGCTCATAACAAACATCGCATCGTAACAATACGTCGTTATAGTAAAACCCGGCTAGCCACGGCCCGTTTTGCACAATGTATCCACTAGTAGCCATGCTGCCAGCAATTCTCCGAACCTCTTCTGTTCGCTGCTTACTAGTTCCGCGTTCCGGCTTTGTCTCACGGAGATTCAATTCCTTGGCCCTCGCGAATGCATGCAACGCGCCAAAGGCAAAATTGTATGCGGTTCTTTCGTCATGATTTTCTGGAGTCATTCCCGCAAACTGTTTGGCTAGACTTTGAAACCGGCCATCCATCTCTGACCTCTGATACAAATAAAAAGTTGGAAACAGGCTACTTTTCGTAGTGTTTTGTGTCAATACTCGGTCGCCATGCAACAGCAAATAGCGATCAGCCACTCTCCCTCCCTTACGCTGCCTTGTAAATCCAAAGGCCGCTGGTCGAAAGATCAGGGGGCCATACGCCTTTCTCCTGATCGCAGGTGTGCCGAGGCTCAGCGCGACCTGACACCGAAGGAGCGGGGACCCACAGAGACTCGCTTGGGAAGGAAAGCTGGAACTGACTGAAGCCCTGCGATCGCATGATCGCAGCTGAAGGAATTCCAGAAGGTTTCCGCCCAACGAGTCCGGTAAGTGTCGCTCCGAGAGGTGAGGGAGTTGCTGAGCCTTGGCACACCTGCTTCTTCCTCAGACAAGAGAAAAGGCCCGCTGATCTTTCGACCAACGGGCCTTTGTTGTAACCCGGCAGCGTCCTACTTTCCCACTGCCTCACAGCAGCAGTATCATCGGCCTTGGAGGGCTTAACTTCCGTGTTCGGGATGGGAACGGGTGTGG
>Ga0070686_100002338_pt1 | contig 10453 bp, 13 predicted proteins | sample KBSS23LmetaG_FD_65654 | JGI IMG/M metagenome (GOLD analysis project Ga0070686, IMG submission 65654) | Switchgrass rhizosphere microbial communities from Kellogg Biological Station, Michigan, USA - KBS S2-3L metaG | ecosystem: Host-associated > Plants > Roots > Rhizosphere ...
AGTCGATGGACCAACGCCTCGGCTTGCTGTCGATCCACGTCTTACGATTAAATCAACATCATGCACAGAATAATCATCACGCTATTCATAGTCGCGTTCGTTTGCTGGGGCTGCTCGAAAAACACCGGCACCGCTGAATCCAGCCCCGCGGCTTCGCAAGCGTCCGGCAGTGCGTCGCCGGTTTTGCCCCCAACGGTAGGGGCTTCTTCGCCAAGCATCAGCGGCCAACTGCATTACAAAGTTCCCGAGGGTTGGGTCGTTGAGAAGCCGACGTCCGATATGCGCTTCGCGCAATACAAACTGCCGAAGGCGGGCGGCGACAGCGAAGACGGGTTGCTGATCGTCTACTACTTCGGTTTGGGACAGGGTGGACCAGCGCAGGCGAACATCGATCGCTGGATCGGTCAGATGCAACAGCCCGACGGCAGTTCGTCAAAAGAGAAAGCGAAGACGGAGTCGCTGACCGTGCACGGATTGCCGGTGAATACGGTTGACGTGTTGGGCAACTATTCCGGCGGCATGTCGCCGGACAGCGCGCCCGCAGAGAAGAAGGCGATTTACCGTCTGCGCGCCGCGGTGATTGAAACACCCGGGGGCAACTTTTACGTGAAACTGACCGGCCCCGAAAAAACGGTTGCGCATTGGGACCAGGCTTACACGGATTACATCAAGTCGTTCGAGTTCAAATAACGCGCTCAGCCGGATCGATCCGATATTTTGCCGCCAACAGAATCCAACCCAATTGTTCTCTACGACGGCGTTTGCGGACTCTGCAATCGCCTGGTCCAGTTTCTGCTGAAGCGCGACACCCACGACCGCTTTCGTTTCGCTTCACTGCAAAGCGACTTCGGCCAGGAAATTCTCAAACGACACGGCGCTGACCCGCTCGATCTCGACACGTTCTATGTCGTGCTCGATCACGGACGGCCTTCGGAACGTTTGCTCGCGCGCTCGGACGGGATCGTCCATGCGCTGACGACGCTCGGCGGAATCTGGAAAATCGGAAGCGCGGGAAAACTGCTGCCCAAGGCAATCCGTGACCGACTCTACGACTTCGTCGCCCGCCGTCGTTATCAAATCTTCGGCAAAAGCGAATCGTGCATGTTGCCGGAGCCGAAACAGCGCGCGAAGTTTCTGGATATTTAGAAGAAGACTAAGATTGGTACTGCAACTCGACTCCCGTGGGATGATAAAATGTCGATAGCGGAGGAGTAAACCAGATGTCTATGAATGTAGAAACGCTGGAAGCTGAAGCATTGCACTTGCCGCCCGGCGAGCGCGCACGATTGGTGGAAAGACTCATTGCCAGTCTTGATGCTGATCCCGAAGTTGAGAAGGCCTGGGCTGCTGAAGTTGAGCGGCGCCAGGCGCAAGTTGAGAGCGGCGAAGTAGCGCTGGTTTCCGGCCCCGAAGTTTTGGCTAGGCTGAAGGCTGAGTTCCAATGAGGTATCGGCTGCATCCGGAGGCCGAGAATGACCTCCGAGACGCCGCTGAATTCTATCGAGAGCGAGCAGGCAAAACGTTATCGAAGTCGTTTTTAGCGGAGTACGAACGCGGAGTACAACCGTTGCTTGAACATCCTGTCTTTGGTGGACTCTGGCAGAATAATAAGAGACGTTATCTCATGAAACGCTTTCCGTATTCCCTCGTGTACACAATTGTTGCCGACGAGATCCGCATCTGGGCGGTCGCTCACCAGAATCGTCTTCCGGGTTATTGGCGGAACCGGAAATAGCCAATCTACTTGAACTGGCATAATAAAACGGGGCCGCGCGCATTAGCACGTGGCCCCGTTTTGGTAAGTAGCGCTCACTTCTCGGTGTCGCCGGAAGCGGGCGCTATTATTTTTCAGTTACGCGACGCGGCGTGCTACCTCCGCCGGCGCGAAGCAGCCCGCAACTTCCGCACTTCTTTCTTTAGTTCCTGTATTTCCTTCTGCTGCTCCTTGATCGCATTGAGCATGGTCCACATGATCGGATCGTTGTTAACCTGCAAGTAGCCGTTATCGTTTCTCGTTACCGCCTCAGGGATGACCTGCTGCAGGGACTGAGCGCCGAAGCCGACGTATTCCTGCGTTGACTTCAGGCCCAGGGCATTGTTTGGCTTGTACTCGAAGCGAACCGGCTGCAACTGCATGACCGCCTGAAGGCCGGGTAGAAATCGACCCTTGATATTTTTCAGGCGCTCATCGGAAAAAACGGCCCAGGCGCCGCCTCCGGTCTTGCTCGCAGTTCCGTTGACCGACAGAGTATCCGTCGGCGCACCGGTACCGATGCCGACGTTGCCGGCACTGTTGATGGTCATGCGTACGGTTCCCGTATCGGTGTTAGTGGTAGCCCCGGTAACGAAGTCAATTTGTGTCGCAGCCGACATCCCACCGACCTCGCCGCCAAACGCCGCTATATTTGCCGTCTGGGTTGTGGCGCCGGCAAAAACTGCAAATTGCAAATTTGCTGACGCGTAAGGCGGCATAGCGAATCGGGACAATTTTGTCGTGTTGTTCCCGCGAACGTTGGTTCCCGCTTCTGAGCCAACGGTAAGAATATTACCTGCCACATCCAACGATGTACCGGGGCTCTGCGTCGCAATTCCGACGTTGCCGCTGGCACTTATGTCGAGGCTACTCGTCGGTGCGCCGGGGCGAATGCGGAAGGGTAGACGCGAGCCGCTGGTGACGTCGCGCACGAAGAAATTCGCTTCGTTGCCGGCGATGTCCCAGGTCTGCGCGGCAAAACCGCCGCTGTTGTTTTGTTCCAAACGAATCGCGGGCGTGTCGCTCGTGTTCGCGTGCACATCCAGCACCGGCGTGGCCGTGCGGAGTCCGACTTTGCCGCTGCTGGCGACTTTCAGCGAATTGGCGGGCGCGCCGGCGTCGACTTCAAACAGGATCGTGCCGGTTTCGGAATTGCCCGCCGCGCCCTGGTCCACGAACGCGAGAAAACTCGCGCCGCCGGCGCCCGAGCTGTTGGCGCGGATCTGCCAGTTGTTGAGCGGGAAACCGGCCGCGCTGGTGTCTTCGAATTGGAGTCGCGTGTTGTTTTCTTTCAACCTGATCGTGTCAAAGCCGAAGACTTCGCCGTTGACGCAGTCGAGCCCAACGCAGGCGCTGCCCTGGACGATCAAATCGTCAGGGATCACATCATCAGGTGACGAGATCATCAGCGGATGATGTTGCTGCGTTTTGGTTGCTGCTGCGCTGCGAGCGCTGAGCGTCGGAAGCGGTTGGGTAGTGACCTTGCTGACGCGTCCCTGCCCTTCTTCCGCCGAGCCGGCCACGATGACCGTGCCGTTAGTTATCGAAAAACTTCCCGACTGGACCATCATTGGCAGCACTTCGCGTTTGCGTGTCGCCCGCACTTCTTCCGGGTCGTCGTCTTTGCCGCGAGCGGCTGCCAGTTTCTCTTTGCCGGCCGCTGACAACACCGGACTCGGGCGCAGTTCGTAAGTGTAAACTCCATCCGGCAGCCGTTCGCCGTTTTTATCAATCGCCGAGAATTCGGGCGCGCTGCCGGCGCGAAATTCTTTGCGAAACACGCGGCCGTCGGGCGCCACAATGGTCAGCGTCGCGGACGAATACGGCCCGGCCACGTCCCAGCGGACGCTCGATCCGCTGGCGCTGATGGCGGCAAGTCTGTTGCTATCTTCCGCCGTCTGCCCTGAAGCGGAAACGTTTAGGCAGGCGACGACCAAAATCGTGCAGAACATAAGACTGAAGCTTTTTAGGGTTTTCATTAAGAGGGACCTCCTTATTCGGCTTGGTTGCCGAGCAATGTCAACAATAAATAAGCCCGAACTCTCCGACAACGAGGATTGGAAAGTGGACTTACACTAGAAGGGAACGTCGGGAGGTGTTGTAATAGCAACCTCCGATTGAGGTGTCAAGGGAAGTTGGACCATGACGACTCGGAAACTTGGACCATGACGATGGTCCAGCGGCTCGCGCAACTTCAATTTTGCGCGGGTGTTGTGCTCAGTCTGAGAGAAAGGTGTTTCCCGTGAAGGCTTTGCTGACGTTGGTTTGCTTGTTTGCGACTCCGTTCGTGGTGACTGCGCAGAGTGGGCCAACGCGAGAATGGTATTCGTGCACGGTTGCGAAAGTGGTGAAGGAAGGGAAGACCATGACCACTTACAGTCGCTGCCCGGAGTTGCAAAAAGAAAAAGGCATTAGCGAGCTGCGTGTGGTTGGACTGGAAGGAATTCCAAAAGTGGAGGGCACGAAGTATTTTCTGCGAGTTGCCGGCCGCTGTGTGATCGCTTACACGGTCGACGATCAGGCGCGCGAACGATTCATTCGCCACCCGCTAAATATTGACTGCGACAAAGGACGCAAACTCACGCAGATGCTTTTGCCGGCGAAGAAAGAGAAAGGCTAGTGGCGCAGCGGGACGCAAAACTTGGTGGTGCCCCCGGCGCGATTCCAACGCGCGACCTTCCGCTTAGGAGGCGGACGCTCTATGCAACTGAGCTACGGGAGCACAAAAAAGCAGTAGACAGCATACAGTAAACAGTAGACAGCAAAAAAGCTTCACCACTTAACGCGCTGCGCCGCACTGACAGTTGTGCTCGATCCGGCTGTTGCTGTTGACTGTTTGCGGTTTGCTTATTCCTGATACTTGATCAACGACCGCACATCATATCCCTCAAGCTTCTTGCGGCCGGGCAGGAATTCCAACTCAACGACGAAGACCAGGCCCACGACGGTTCCGCCCAGACCCTCGACCAATTCGCACACAGCCTTGGCGGTGCCGCCGGTGGCCAGCAGGTCGTCCGCGATAATCACTCGATGACCGTTGCCGACGGCGTCGCGATGAATCTCGAGCGCGTCCTGACCGTACTCAAGGTCATAAGAAATCGACGCGCACTCCGCGGGCAGTTTTTTCGGTTTGCGCACCGGAACGAAGCCAGCGCCCAGATGGTAGGCCAGCGCCGGCGCGAAGATGAAACCGCGCGCCTCGACGCCAATCACCGCGTCGACCTTTTCACCGTCATACTCCGCCGCGAGCGCATCCACGGTCTTGCGCAGACCGTCGGGATGTTTGAGCAGCGTCGTGATGTCGTAAAAATTGATGCCGGGCTTGGGGAAGTCCGGCACTTCGCGAATCAACTGTTTTAGTTCGTCCATAATTGAATTGTTTGGTTAGGCTCCTGGTTTCGTTTGCGCTTTGAACTTTGTGCTTAGAGCTTGGTACTTAGAACTTGGTACTTAGAACTTTGTGCTTGGAGCTTTGTATTGAAAAGATTCGCGTGGCATCAGTCAAAGTACAAAGTACAAAGCACGGGATTACCGTTCAACTCTAAAACTTGCATACAGCCCGGTCGGCTCAAGACTGATCTCTTCAACCTGTTCGACGCTCGACCATGATGGACCAGTCACGAGATCTTTCTTAAACTCTTCGACGTCGCCCTCCGAGCCTTCGGCCAACGCTTCCACGGTTCCGTCCGGACAGTTGCGCACATAACCCCGCACCTGATGGCGGGCAGCGGCGCGTTGGGCGAAGAAGCGATAACCGACTCCCTGCACCTCGCCCGTGATCAAAAATTTCCGCGCCACCTTTGCTGTCGTCATTCTTTAACCCTGCTCGGCAAACCGCTGCGGCCTATTTGCACTTAAACACTCTTCCCGCGCTGCCGCGCTTCAGAGTGAACGTGTCAATCACCTCGCCAGAGTCCGTCAGTTTCACAGTGAGCGTCATTGTGTCGCCCTTGATGGAACCGGTGTAGAGCACGGGGCTGCCGTGGCCTTCGTCGTCGACACGAATCGGGCCGGGACCTTCGCGGTTGTGAAAGCCGCGCCATGAAAATCGTCCTTTGCTGTCGTAGGTTAAGGGACCTTCGATCGTGCCGTTGGCGCAGCTGTAGTCGATCCGCGCCGAACTACCCTCGACTTGGATTCGGACGTTTGGACCACCCCACGTGCCTGTTGACAGTTTTTGCATTTTGCGCGGCCGCGACGCAGCCGAAGAAACGATCAGCAACACTAAACTGAGAACAACGACTAGTCTGTTTCGACTCAGGCCAAACATAACACCCCTCCTTAATCCACCTATGTTGTCTTCGTGCTTATGTGGTGTAGTGAGTTCAAGCTCATCAGAATGAAGCTTCACGTATCCCTGAGCCTCACATAACTTTCTCTAAGTTGAGGATTGCCGATACTGAAGAATCATACGAACTAGAGATCGTCGAACCCTCCGTACTTTGCGGTCGCTAAACACTAACCGGAGTATTTGAACATCAGAATCGGCTGGCGACGCGCTGCGGCATAGTCTCGGGCTCTGTCCATATTGACCAGAGTCAACTCCTCAGCAAGTGCGTCAATCACATTTCCCAGTGTATAAGCTGTCCATTCGTATCGGAGACTCTTGCCGAAGAGCTTTGTGAACTCCGATATCAAGGCCGCCTCTGACGGCCTAAGACGCTCCTTAATCTGTTCTAGGTACTTAATCTCTTCATTGAAGATACTAATGGACTGTTTGCCCGGAATCGTTTGTGCACTGGCTCCGAGCGTCTGCTCCCAAAGACCGGAAGCCGCTTTTTGAAGAGATAGCACGCCATCGTCGTATTGTCCCGCCCACTTCTTTAAGAGTCCGTCAAAAGAACTCTCACACAAGGAACGATCTTGCGGTGCCACGCGAGTGATAAAGCAAGCACCGTTTCTGAGATGCGCAATCAATCGCTCTTTAAGCAGTAACCACCGCTCGTATGGAACATTGTCCAGAATCTTATCTCCAACGATTGCGCAAAACTTAGGCCCGGGCAGATCTAGATGCAACCAATCTTGACAGACCAACCTTTCGCGAGTGTTTTTGTGAGTGACTAACCTCGATGTTTTCGTCAGCATCCTCTTGCTTATATCAACACACGTAACGGGTACTTCGAGGCGAGCTACTAAAGTACGCAGCCGAGGCGTACTACCCAAAATCATGATTTTCGGGCTGTCCACATTTTTGACAGCGCGCCGTAGAAACCGGGTATAAATCTTAAGGTCGTCGGGGCTCGGCGAGGCCGGCGGACCCGCGTCATGCCAGGTCTCCGCTAAAGAGTCCCACTTTTTGATTCTCTTGACGTTCACGGTTTCTTGAAGCTTATCCCAGCTCGATTAGGTAATGCGCGGAATTGCAGCGTCGTCGGGACTAATAGTTGACAGCTCTCGCGTTACGGCTTTCACAACTCGTGCTGCCCACTCGGTCAACGCGCGGCCATCAGACGTGGCAAGACGTTGGCGCGTCGCTATGCGAGCTAGTACTGCACCAGGATCTACAATGCAAATAGGTCGTGGTGGTATTCCGAATACTAGAAACTCTTCATCTTGTAACTCGGCAAGGCCCAAACCTTCGCGTTTCCATGCCATCTGTCCATTTTCATTCAGGACAAACACGCCAGGGCGCAAGTCGTGAGCAACCTCTGCGGGTTGCTGCCCGCGATGATGCAGAATCGCATGCGCTCCGTCGCCAGCGTAAGACTTAGAATCAAGATCCACGGGCTGCCCAAGCAATTGGAGAAAGTGATTAATAGCCATTGGCACGTTTTCACTCTCTAACTCAAGTTCTGACAGAAGCCACGTAGAGCCTTGCAGCCTTGGATTCACTTCCAAGATTCTTACAGTGCGGTCCTGAATCACCATGTCAATTCCATAAATACCGCGATACGCCTGCTCAAACAGCCACTCACCCACAGCCGCAGTCAGCCGCTGCACTTCCAATAGTACTTCGGGCGGTAGGTCCTTAATCGCACTGTAGTCATTGCCGCAGTAACTGCTCCAGCTAGCTGAAAGTTCGGGAATCCCAGTTAATTGCACTGAGGGTAATGAGACACCTATGCCCTCTTGAGCAACAAGACCGTGGATATTCAGAGTGGTTGCTCCCTCATAAGAGCTGACTAGCAATCTCTCCACCTTTTGCGTCACTGCAGCGCACTTGAGTTCCTCTTCGCTTTCGACCACAAAAGTGCCAATACCGGCGGAGCCAATAGGCTGTTGAACAATAAGAGGGTGACTAAGTTGACGGACCAACGCGTGATAATCAAGTTCGGCGATGTTCACTGCGAGACTTTTAGGAACAGGGAGCCCTAGTCGTGAGAGGGCATCCCTTACTAGGATTTTATCGTCGATGGCGGTTTTTAGCTTCGCGTTTGGGGCAACAACGTTAAGGAATATTCCGTTCTCCGCAGCAAACAACTCCCATTCAGCAGTAGCGGAATAGGCAAGTAGACTTAGCGGAAATTGAGGGTTCCTAATAATGTCTCCGAGCTGATCTCGGGCGAGGCCGATGAGCTCGCCTAGGCTCCTATTGGTCCAAACCCGCCGGTGGGAGTCTCGATGCTCAGGTGACAACAATGGAGAGACTCCGGCAATAGAGTCCGCGTCTTCGCCTCCTTCGCATATCAGGAAGCATTCTATGGGTGCAATTCTTCTGACCGCCAAGAAGTCGGTAGCCCGCTGGCCTAATACTCCCAATCTGTATTCAGATAAGCAATCACTAATGTGCGCTAGCTTGGACAGTACATCCTCCTATTGTCGAGCAATCAAGGTTGGGAAGGAAATACATGACGAGGCAATCCATCCAAGGTGAGGCTTGGTCACCATGAGTCTCACACTCAGTGTTTGGATAGCTCCAACAGATGGGCCTTTGCGTGCCGGCCAGGCTCTGCGGTAAAAGGGCGACGAGCTCACAGTATCCATTCAAACTTTCAGGCGCATGATCCATTCCAACACAAGAGCTATCACTATGTTTTCGAATCCCCTATAGGTGTGCGAAGCGCCTTCTATTACAGAGGTTGTCACATTGATCGCAGGTGACAATTCCCGTCGAAGAGAGTCGAGTGCATTTGCAACCGGCACGGAGCAGACCTCATTCGCCCCGTCACCAAAGAAACAGAGTAAAGGACGCCCTATCGCGCGCAACTTGGTCAGTCGATCAGGATCACGAAAATCGAAAAGATCTCCACTTCCGTCTGGTTGAAACAGATCCAAATAAGTCTCAGCGTCGAACCGATATCCGTCCAAAGCGCTTTCTGGCATCAGCGTGCGAGGTTGGCCTTCATTTATATGGCTACGCGCTAGCCGAAGCAGCGTCTCAAATTCAGTCCTACCATGCACCTCCAACTGCAAACCTACTAAATCTGTTGGGGAGGCTAAAACTGCACCCAGAATGCGAGCATCATCGTTGTGTAAGAGATAGTCCGCAACGCTCACCGCCCCAGCACTATGTCCCTCAAGCACCAGAGACTCGAATCCTTCATCAAGTGCGTAACTAACCCAGCTTGCGATATCTGATCTGACTTCCACCAATTTAGTGTGTGCTGCGCCACGACGCAGCAGATGCGAAGAACCTCCGAGATGAGCGTCAGAGAAATGATCGTGCGCCCGAGAATTTATAGAAAGAAAAGAAAACCCGCGTTGTGGAGTTTCTCGTACAAAGTGATGGATGAACGCATTCTCATAGAAGTTCCCAGCCAGCCCGTGGTAGTGCATAATAAGAAGACGGCGCCCAGAATCCTCCAGGTATCCCTGAAGTTCCACATGTGCTTCTCCTTGTATGCTAAGAAGTTTACCCATCGAATGCTTATCCTAGTAGGGCATTGCTCTTGTTTGGCTTGGTTCAGTATTGATCGAACAAGCGCGGATACGGTCAAGACGCTTCCGAAGTATTTCGCCGATAAAAAGGCGATTAGTTGCTTACTAACACGAAGGTTCCTTGCAGTCTTGCCGCTGACTCCATGTTCATGGCAAAGAACATCATTAGCTGAGGGTTCTCCATTCGGAATAGATGGTTATAAAGCAACCGACCGTCAGAAGCTTCCATTTTCGCCACCGCCGATTTAGCTAGCTCTGACAACTGTCGTAGCGTAGAAAGGTTTTCGCTTTTTAGCACATAGTAAAGAGCCAGCCGCTCGATTTCCGAGACATCTTGATGTTTGGCCTCCGCTGCGATTAACACCTGTTTCGCAAATACTACGAGACGGTCTTCTGGGACGAGATTTGGAATCTCAAATCGGTTGTCGTCTGGAATTCGATCTACTAGATCTGGCCCGCGCGATCTATCTCTGATCTTACCTATCATTCCATTGAGCCCTCTGCCCCCGCTACCGGCAAGTACGAAAACAATATGTCGGTCAGACTCCGTATTCCAATCGAGACAAGAATACAGAGACTCGTATGGCCACTCTTCTGTCGATCGACCTTCAATCTCATCGATCATACAAAGGGTGGGTTTTGTCCCGCGTAAGGCTAGTTGATTAATCTCAGATAGAAATGCATCTTTCGATAGTTCAGAAAGATTGAGCCTCCTAAAACTATCCCTCGCGAAATCTTCGCCCATCGCTCTGGCAATTTCAGTTACGAAGTAGGTCTTTCCCGTACCTGGAGAAGCCCAAATAAGATGGTTCTCTCGCCTGGTCGACTTTTGCTCCAGCGCCTTTTTTATTTCTCGATATTGATTTTGTAGTTTAGTTCGCG
>Ga0070686_100002341_pt1 | contig 10448 bp, 6 predicted proteins | sample KBSS23LmetaG_FD_65654 | JGI IMG/M metagenome (GOLD analysis project Ga0070686, IMG submission 65654) | Switchgrass rhizosphere microbial communities from Kellogg Biological Station, Michigan, USA - KBS S2-3L metaG | ecosystem: Host-associated > Plants > Roots > Rhizosphere ...
CGCGCCTTGATCTCCCGCGTTTATGCCGCCCCCAAGGTGCTCAACAGCATCTTCACCGAATTCAACATCGGCGTGAACATCGACGACACCTCGGCCATTCATTTCACCAATGGTGTGGCCAAGTTCCAGAACAACATTCTGTGGAACTTCGGCTCCAATGGCGTCCCGGTTCCCTATGGCCAGAATGCCGCGGCCGCCGCGGTTCTGGCGAATCCGGCCAACAGCAACCTCTTCGTCGACCCCCAACTGAGGTCGATCAGCCGCACCAACGTGCCGGCCTTCGGGCTGGATCCGCGCCCCCGCGCCGGCAGCCCGGCCCTGACCAGTTCGCTCACCGCCCCCGATGACGGCTTCTACACGCCGGTCGCCTACAAAGGGGCTTTCGACGCCAATGATCTCTGGCTGTCCGATTGGAGCTTTACGTCCCAACTGGGCTTGCTGCCCAGCCGCCCTGCGCTCGGCGATCCGGACCACACCGTTCAGGTCTCCGGCAATCTAAGCGGAACGATCAATTGGTACCGCACCAACACGTATGTCCTGAACGGGTTTGTTTACGTGCTGGCCGGCGGCGTGCTCAATATTGAACCCGGCACCGTCGTCCGCGGCAAGTCCGGCACGGGGCTCAATTCGGCCGCGCTCTTCATCACCCAAGGCGCAAAAATTAACGCCAACGGAACACCCCATAGCCCGATTATCTTCTGCTCCGAAGCCGACGATCTGCAGGATCCAAACGATCTGCTCCTCTGGCAGCGCGGCCTCTGGGGCGGCATCGTCATCTACGGGCGCAGTGTCCTCAACACCCCCAGCGACGTCAACGGGCGCAATGCCAATCCCAAATACGACCTGTTCGAGGGCTTGCCCGACACCGAAGTCAACGGCCAACGGGTCAATCGTTATGGCGGCAATGATGATGAGGATAACTCCGGCGTCATGCGCTATGTCTCCATCCGCAATTCCTCCACCGTGATTCTGCCCGACAAGGAAATCAACGGCTTGTCCCTCTGCGCCGTGGGACGAGGCACCACCATCGAGAACATCGAAGTCGTCGGCGCGGCCGATGATTCCGTCGAATTCTTCGGTGGCACCGTCAACACTCGATACATGGCCAGCTTCTTCAGCGATGACGACAATTTCGACATCGACCAAGGTTACCGGGGCAAGAACCAGTTCTGGTTCGCCCTGGCCGCGCCCGACCGCAAAGACCACGGCGGGGAATGGAACGGCGAGCCCAACGGCATCGGCGTGGGCAACACGCCCATCGGCAACTTCGAGATCTACAACGCCACCTACATCGGCGCCGGCACCAACACGGCCGGCGGACGCGCCTTGATCTCCCGCGTTTATGCCGCCCCCAAGGTGTTCAACAGCATCTTCACCGAATTCAACCTTGGCGTGAACATCGATGACACTTCGGCCATTCACTTCACCAACGGCGTGGCCAAGTTCCAGCACAACATTCTGTGGAACTTCGCTTCCAATGGCGTCGCGGTCCCCTACGGGCAAAACGGGGCCGCCGCCGCGGTGCTGTCGGACCCGGCCAACAGCAATCAATTTGTGGATCCGTTGCTGGGCGGGATTAGTCGCACCAACTTCCCGGCCTTCGGGCTCGATCCACGTCCGCTACCCGGCAGCCCGGCACTCACCAGCACCTTGACGGCGCCTGACGACGGCTTCTACAAGCCGGTGGCGTATGTCGGCGCGTTCAAAGACGTCAATTGGGCTTCGGAGTGGGGTTTCGCGGCTGAAGCGGGTCTCATTACCGGGCAAGGCGCCGGCGTGCCTCAGAGCACGACATCACGCCCGCGGTGCAATCCGGCGACGTTGTCCATCATCCACAACGGCGACAACTACGAGATCAGCTTCTCCAGCGTCGCGGGCATGACCTACCGGCTCTACGCCAGTAGTGCGCTCCAGCAGCCCGTCGGCGGCTGGACCAGCCTCGACACGAAAGTCGCCGCCGGCGCCAGCATCACCTTCACCGCGCCTGCCGCAGGAGAGCTGCGATTCTTCGCGGTGGTCTGTGAAACTCAGTAAAGCACCGTAAAACTCACCTTTCTGCCAACCCAGACAAGGTAGCCAGCAAGGGGAGAATCCCACCGGATTCTCCCCTTCTGCATTGCTGGCAAAGGGACCTTGATTATCTGGCTTCATCTTTCATCTGTATGGAGGGCTCCCCCGGCTTGACACCCCGCTGGGGGCTCCCTATTCTCCCGCCCTTGACGACAAGGCGGGCTGACCGTGTTGGTCTGTCCTGACCCTGTTTCGTCCCGGAGAGGAAGTGAGTTGAGTTGACCGAAATCAGGCTTAAAAAAGGCGAGTCCGTGGATCGCGCGCTGCGGCGATTGAAAAAGAAAATCGACCGCGAAGGCACCTTGAAAGAAGTGCGCAATCATCGGCATTTTGAGAAGCCGAGCGAACGCCGGCGGCGCAAGGAAAAGGCCGCACGTTTCTCCGCCATGCTGAGCGCCCGCTACGCCGACCTGTAATTCTCTATTTTGAACTTCACCGGCCGGGTGTGGTCAGTAAGACGCGCACCCGGCCGTTTTGTTAGCCCAACCGGTTAGGAATCGCCGAACTGCCGCCTATGTATTCACTGTCGACCTGCTGGAATTCCCACCGGCACACCGACGGACGCGCCATGCTGCGCGAGATCCGCAGTCTCGGTCTGGAATACGCCGAACTCAGCCACGGCATTCGCATCAGTCTGCTGCCCGGGATCTTCGAGGCGGTGGACGCGGGTGAGATCAAAATCTCGAGCCTGCACAATTTCTGTCCCCTGCCGATGGGGGTGGATCGCCCGGCGCCGAACATTTACAAGTTTTCGTCCGAAGATCGGCGCGAGCGCGACAGCGCGTTCAAGCACACCCTCAAAACGCTCGACACCGCCCTGCGCGTGAAGGCCAAGCTCGTCGTGCTTCACACCGGTTGCGTCGAGATGAAGGATTACACCGACCGGTTGATTGACCTGGTGGCGGAAGGGAAGAAAGGCACGCCGAAATACGACAAACTCTGTCAGGAGCTCATCGAAGTGCGCGAAAAGAAAAAGGCCCGTTACCAGGAGAACGCCTATGAAATGATCGGGCGCATCGTCGATGAAGCCAAGCCCCGCGGCCTGAAGCTCGGCATTGAAAACCGGGAGGCGCTCGAAGAGATCCCCTTCGACCATGATTTCGAGGCCTTCTTCAAAGAGTTCCGCGATCCCACCGTGGTGTACTGGCACGATACCGGCCACGCTCAAATCAAGGAGAACCTCGGCTTCCTCAACCATCGCCAGCACCTCGAGGTCATGAGCCCCCGCCTCTACGGATTTCATCTCCACGACGTCGAACCGCCCGGACGCGACCATCGCGCGCCCGGACGCGGCTGCATCGATTGGACCGGCCTCAAGCCCATCGTTCGTCCCGCGCACCTCAAGGTGTTTGAATTCAGTCCGTCGCTCTCGCCCGAAGACGCCAAAGCCGGCGTCGACCACCTGATGTCGTTATGGGGGTCCGAATAGCCGGCCCGCCCTTCCTGTGACCAGGCTCTGGAAAACCGGTTTGCGGATCGTCCTGTGCGCCGCCCTCCTGGCCTGGATCTTTCATTGCATCTTTGTCAACGAAGCGCGTCTGACCCACGGCACGGATTGGGAGCAACTCAGCCGCGGCGCCCGCTGGCAACTCGGCTGGCAGGAAGGACCCGCCCGCCTCTGGGAGACGCTTCGCCTCATCCAGCCCGGCTGGTTTGCCCTCTCCCTGGTGCTGATGGCCGCAACCATTCTGCTGGGCGTGATTCGCTGGCGCATGGTCCTGAGCGTGCAAGGCCTCGAATTGCCCTTTCTCCGCGCCGTTGAAATTTCCCTCGTCGCCCATTTCTTCAACTCCTTCCTCCTCGGCTCCACCGGCGGCGATCTCATGAAAGCCTATTACGCCGCCCGCGAAACGCATCACCGCAAGACCGAAGCGGCGGTGACGGTATTTGTGGACCGGTTGATCGGGTTTTGGGCGATGCTCCTGTTTGCGGCGATGATGATTGCGCCCAACGTGCACGAACTGACGCGCAGCCGCCCGCAACTCCTGGCCTGCCTTCTCATTTTGGGCATGGTGCTCGGCTGCTCCATCATCGCGTTGCTGGCGTTTCGGGGAGGCGTCTCGCGCCGTTGGACCGGCGCCCGCGTGTGGTTGCGCCGGTTGCCCAAAGGGGCCAGTCTCGAACGCTCGCTCGATTCGTGCCGGCTCTACGGAAAACATCCCTTATTCCTCACGCGCACCGTCCTCTTTTCAATGCTGCTGAACCTCGTTTGCGTGTGGCAATGGCAGGCGGTCGGCCAAGGACTCGGCTTTCCCTCGCGTCCGGTCTTGATGACGGCCGTCGTGCCCATGGTGATCTGCATCGCCGCTTTGCCCATTACCCCCAGTGGACTCGGGGTCAGAGAAACTCTCTTCGTCGAACTGCTGAATGATCCGCCCACAGCCACGCAGGCCCTTTCCTTGTCGCTGCTGGCCTACGCCGGGAGTCTGTTCTGGAGCCTTTGCGGCGGTTTGGTCTATCTCCTCTTCCGCGAAAAGCATCACTTGGCCGAAATCAAGCAAGCCGCCCCGGCCTCCGAAGGTGAGTGAAGCCCCGATTCCCGTGTCCCTAATTCCCATGTCCCGTCCGGGCTTGCCGGTTGCGAGCCGCGAGCCCTCTGCGGCCATCCCGTCTCTGCGGTGTCAGGTCGCTTGCCTGGCCTCATTCCCCGCTTTCCCGACACGCGTTGAGTTTGCAGTCGGGGGACGATCCTGACATCACTAGCAGCTCATGCACCGTTGCCATGCCCTCGCGCTGTTGAGCGCGTGTGTCTTTCAGCTCAGCGCGGCGCCGGCGACGCCCGCCCCCGGCCCCAATATTGTCCTGATTCTGGCCGACGATCTCGGCTGGGGCGACGTCGGGTTCAACGGCCGGCGCGATTGGAAGACGCCGAATCTCGATCGGCTCGCGCGGCAAGGCACCGTGTTTCGGCGCTGGTACACCAGCGCGGTGGTTTGCGCGCCCAGCCGGGCTGCATTGATTACCGGACGCAGCACGATTCACTGCGGCGTCAGCAGCAACAGCCAGGATTTGCCCCGCTCCGAAACGACATTGGCCGAGGCCTTGCACCCGCTCGGATACACGTGCGCGCTTTTTGGCAAATGGCATTCGGGCCAGGTCCGTCGCGGAGAACCCGGTCCCGTGCATCCGCTGGAGCAAGGTTTCGACGAATTCATCGGCTACACCAACGCCGTCCACGCCTGGCAGCATTTTCCCACCAACCTCTGGTTCGGACACGAACTCCGTCCCGTGAAAGGTTATTCCCCGGCGCTGCTGACCGATTACGCCATTGATTTCATCAAGCGCCACCGCACGCGCCCGTTCTTTCTGTATCAGGCCTACATCGAACCACATTTGCGCATCGAAGCGCCGCCCGACGACATTGCGCGCTTTCGCGGACGTTTCACCGAGAAGGATCCGACGCATCCCATCAATGCCGGGTACGCCGCCATGATCACCCGGTTGGATCGCGAGATAGGACGCTTGCTCGCCGCCCTCGACCAAGAAGGGATGACCCGCCGGACGCTGGTCGTGTTTACCAGCGACCATGGCGCGACCTTCGAACCGCTCAATCAAGGCGCGGCCGCCTACCACGACAGCAATCATCCCTTCCGCGGTCATAAACGCACCCTCTGGGAAGGAGGCGTCAGGGTGCCGGCCATCGTCCGCTGGCCCGGGGAGGTGCCCGCGCGTCGCACGTCGAGCGCCGTTATGCAGCATATCGATCTCTTTCCGACGTTGCTGGCCGCCGCCGGCGGAACGCTCGCGGCGGGTTGGGCAGTGGACGGCTGGAATCAACTCGACGTCTGGCGGGGCCGCGAGCTTCCGCGCGAGCGCACGCTGTTTTGGGAATGGCGCAGCGAGGGATCCCTACAGTTGGCGGCGATGCGCGGAGATTACAAACTCATCATCAGCGACCAGGAGATGCTCCATCGTGTGCGGCAACCGGATCCGAAGCAAGCCGGCTCGACTGTGCGCCGGCCCGATTTGTTCAACGTTGAGACCGATCCGGCCGAGCGCCGAACGTTGTACTACGAGAACGAGAACTTTGCCCGTGAGCTTGAAGTGGAACTGCTGCGCTGGATTGATTCAGAAACCGACGCGAGCCGGGAGAGAGAACTCCCCCAAGCAGCACTTCGCGCATTGAACCCCTGAAATCGTTCCCGGGGGACTCCGCGACCCCCGGCTGCTTTCTGGCAGCCCTCCGGGCTGAATTGCAAATGTCCAAACTAAGGTGAGGACGGACACACACTCAGGGGACTAAACACAAGCGGCGCGACTGCTTACCGAAAGACCTGCTCCTGAAAGGTGGCGATCTCGAATCGCTCGGCGATGAAATGGCTTTGGTCCAGAACCAAGAGCGCCAACTTCAACGCCGGCTCGAATCGCTTGCCATCACCATGCGGCACATACTGCAATTCCTCGCGCGCCAGCAACGGATGACGTTCGTAGAATTCCATGCATGGACCACCTTAAATTGTGTTCGGGTTCTTGGGTCGAATGGAATATTCAACCGCGTTCACGCAGACGATTTCGCAAAGCCGTGCCGGAAAAACTCGCTCGATCCCGCTGGTCAATACGACCAACCGCACCGTCAAGTAGTCAATCTCAGCGCGGCGGATGCCGAACGTCCGCCAGCGCTGGGGATCGCTTTTTATCAAAGCTCCAAGGTCCTCGCTCATTTTCGGGCTCGTTCAGCGCTGCAACTGGCGCAAGAGCTCCTCGCGCCCGGGGACCTTGCCCAACTCATAATAGGCGTGCCGCAGCCCCTCCGGCGTGACGAGCACCACCCGCATCCCTGAGTCCTCCTTGCCAAGCGGTTTGCCCACCGGCCCCGTGGTAATCGCTTCCAGGTTCCCATCCCGCGCCAGCGCGTTTCGATGGTAATGCCCGCTGAACAAATAACGCACACCACTCTCGCGGAACCAGCCGAGATACCGGGCCCGCTCCGCCCGGGGAATATTGAAGTAATCGTCCGGTTCGTCGGGCGTTTTCAGAAACCACGAATGATGCTGGAAGATGACGATGTGCGCGGCGCCGTCCCCCTGAGCGCGCGCCAACTCCGCCCGCAGCCATTCTTCCTGAGCCTTGCGCTGGGAAATGACTCGGTCCGGCACTTGAATGACCGTCGAGTTGAGCACAATCCCCACGAAATCCCCCTGCCGAAATGAATAATAGTCCGGCCCGAAGCGGTTCGTATACGCCGCCACGCTGGCCGGCGTGGGTTTGTTCTCAACGTCATGGTTGCCCGCCACGGCATAGACGCGAATGGACGGGTCGATCTGCGCCGCGATGCGCCGATACTCCGCGATTTGCTGAGCGTCTCCCGGCTTATTGACCAAATCGCCGGTGATGACCACGAAGGCGGGGCGCAGACGGTTCACGTCGGCCACGGCTCGCTCGAAATGGATCGTTTCCCGCGCGAAATTCGTGTTGTCGGCGAACATGCCGAACTGCGGGTCGCTGAGTTGCACGAACAGGAACGGCTCGGCACCCAGACTCACCATCGCTTGCAAAACTCCGAACAAGACCAGCTGGCCTGCCGTCCAATAGCGCAATGTCGTCGTCCGCGTCAGTTCAAGCCGCCGCCACACCGGGTTCATGGGCCTTTTACATACGGGCTCGCCCTGGGTGGCCACAAGCTCGGAAGTGGCGGAAAACATTGCAATTTGCCCTGCTTTTGAGTTGCATTGAGTAATAGCCGCCGCACAACTGACCGCCCCAGAACTGAACTCATTAACCGAGCGCCCTGGCTAGACTTGCGATTATGAGCAAACCGTTCGTTCCCACTTGGTGTAACAGTCCCGAGCACTCCTGGCGTCCCTCCCGGCGCGAATTCCTCTACGTCGGCATGCTCGGCTCGGTCGGCTTGACGTTGGGCAATCTCTTCAAGCTCCAGGCCGCCCCCAACGCCACGGCGGCCGGCCACACCGCCGCCGCTCAATCCGTCATCCACATTTACCTGCCCGGCGGCATGGCCGCCCAGGAATCGTTCGACCCGAAAATGCTCGCGCCGGTGGAATACCGCGGACCGTTGAGCCCGTTAAAAACCAAGCTACCGGGTGTCTATTTCACCGAGCTGATGAAGGAGACCGCGCGTGAAGCGGACAAACTCTGCGTCGTGCGCTCGATGACGCACGGGGAGGCGGACCATGATCGTGGCACGCACAACATGTTCACCGGCTACCGCCCCAGCCCCGCCCTGCAGTATCCCAGCTTTGGCAGCGTGGTGTCTCACGAACTCGGCCCGCGCAATGACTTGCCGCCTTACATCTGCGTCCCTTCCCTTCCCAGCACGTTTGCGGGGACCGGTTACCTCGGCTCCGCCTACGGCGCGTTCAGCCTGGGCGCCGACCCGGGCAACCGGGAATTCAAAGTGCGCGATCTGAATTTGCCCAACGGCGTCGATGAAGCCCGCTTCAGCCAGCGCCGCGAGATGCGGGCCGCGGTGGATGCGCATTTCAGCGCCCTCGAAAAATCCGACGCCCTCGATGGCATGGATTCGTTCTATCAGCGCGCCTACGCGATGCTCAGCTCCGATAAAGCGCGCGCCGCCTTTGCCCTGAAGGATGAACCCGACAAGGTGCGCGACGAATACGGTGTCAATACCGCCGGTCAACGCATGCTCCTGGCCCGCCGCCTCGTGGAAGCCGGCGTCCGCTTCGTTTCCCTGAGTTATGGCGGCTGGGATCACCACGACAACATCAAAGGGGCCATGACCAACCAGATGCCGAAATTCGATCAGGCACTGGCCGCGCTGGTGCGCGATCTCGATCGTCGCGGGTTGCTCGCGTCGACTCTGGTCATGGTCAGCACGGAATTCGGGCGAACACCTAAGATCAATGGCACCGGCGGCCGGGATCATTATCCCAAAGTGTTCAGTATCGTCCTGGCCGGCGGCGGCATAAAACGCGGCTATGTCCACGGCGCCTCGGACCCAACAGGCGGCGAACCCGAAAACGATCCACTCACGGTTCCCGATTTGGCCTCCACGCTCTATCATCAGATCGGCATCGACCCCCACAAGATTCTCATCGCTCCCGGTAACCGCCCCATCGCCATTGTGAAGGATGGGGAAGTGCAACAGGGCTTGCTGGCATAGCCCTATGCGTTCCGCATCGGCCAGAAGCGGCAGGGCGGCGCCGCCGAGGCGCGGTGGGCTGTTTGTCGCCTGCGCGTTGCTCCTCGCACCGGGGTCTCTTTTGGCGGTGGCACCCCGCGTCACCTCGCTTCTCCCAACCGGCGCTCAGCGCGGCTTGGAGGTGGAGGTGAAGTTCGGCGGCCAGCGCCTTGATGATACTCGCCAGATCATCGTTTACACCGAAGGAATCGAAGTCGCCTCTCTCGGTGAAGTAAAATCCGATTCCGTCAAGGCCACCCTCCGTATCGCCCCCGACTGCCGGCTGGGCGAACATCAATTGCGTCTCCGCACCGCCACGGGCATCTCCGAGCTGCGCACCTTCTGGGTCGGCGGCATGACGAATCTGACCGAAGCCGAACCGAACAATGACTTGGCCAAGGCCCAGGCCGTGCCGCTCAACACCACCGTCAGCGGCACAATTACCAGCGAGGACATCGACTGCTTCCACGTCTCGGCCGCCAAAGGAACGCGGTTGAATATCGAGATCGAAGGGATGCGCCTGGGACGCGGCGCTTTCGACCCGCACCTGGCCATCCTCAACGCCAAAGGCGCCACCCTGGCTGCCGCGGAAGATTCGCCCTTGCTCCAGCAGGACGCCGCCGTGGCCTTGCTCGCTCCCGAAGACGGCGACTACATTATTCAAGTCCGCGAAACGTCATTCGGCGGCCGCGATGATTTCCACTATCGCCTGCACGTCGGCTCCTTCCCCCGCCCCCTGGCCGTCTACCCGCCCGCCGGCAAAACCGGTGAGACATTGCCAGTCCGTTTCATCGGTGACATCGCCGGCGATTTCACCCAAACCGTCACCCTGCCCAAAACCCGCCAGGACAAATTTGGCCTGTTCGCCGAACAGCCATCGACCATCGAATCGAATCCAAAATCGGAGTCCAAATCCCAAATCCCAAATCCCAAATCCCAAATCCTTTCGGCTCCTTCCGCCAATTGGATCCGTGTCACGCCCCATCCGGTGGTCCAGGAAACCGAGCCCAATAACACCCGCGAACAAGCCGCCTCGGCGTCCCCGGCGCCCGTGGTGTTCACGGGCATTCTCGAAAAACCTGGCGACGAGGATTGGTTCCGGTTCCGGGCCCGCAAAGGCGACACTCTGGTTGTCTCGGTGTTTGGACGACGGTTGCGTTCGCCCATCGATTCGGTCATCCAAGTCGTCAACCCGAAAGGCGGACTGGTGGCAGACAATGACGACGCAGGCGGGCCGGACAGCACGGTGACGCTCAAGCCGGACGAAGACGGGGAGTAT